>Ga0315308_1000093_pt1 | contig 43515 bp, 42 predicted proteins | sample TDP3_MG_FD_203078 | JGI IMG/M metagenome (GOLD analysis project Ga0315308, IMG submission 203078) | Freshwater sediment microbial communities from Lake Towuti, South Sulawesi, Indonesia - TDP3 | ecosystem: Environmental > Aquatic > Freshwater > Lake > Sediment | place: Indonesia: South Sulawesi...
GGATAAAACTCGTGCCGAAATGGATTTATTTCTAGCAAAGGAAACAGAAGATCCTCATCATTAGCAGATCTTACTTTTGCTCTAAAGGCCCTTCCATAGCCGGGCTTGAAAGGCAAATCTTGCAGTTCGGTCTTCACTCTGATGTAATCGGTGTGCTGGTATCGGGAAGAGGGCAAAGAAAAGGGGAGCTCAGTTTTGATCTGAACTCCCACAGGATGTTCCGGCACGACCTCAAGCGTTCTGTCTTGTATTTGCGGCATTAAATTTCTAATGGTCTGGTTTTGCTGTAGCGGTTGGCCCTGCAAACACAACCTAATACTTCTTCTGTTTGCACCTAGCTGATCCGCGAGTTTTGCTTCCGCCTGCGATACAGTCCAATCAGGGTCAACTTTGACACTCATCGGCGCTTGCCCTGGAAACCTTTGAACCTTCAATGTTATCCTCTCAGCTTCGGTTCGAACCTCTGGCTTATCATAGGTCGGCATTTCCAGATCCTTCACGTCCAATTTCTCACCTCTCATTTGTGTCCCTCGGCTATTGCCAAGATCATCCTTTGCAAGAGAGTGGAAATCACTCAACCTTGACTTTCACGCCTTGCGATTTCCTCAACCTTCTCGCTAGATAGGCTAACAATCCGATTACAATTACGATTAGCAAAACGATGAACCACAGAATTCTCCGGGTCTTATTCGTCCGTCCTCACCAGTTTTTGAGCGAGTTTGCATGCCACATAACCCAGAAAGATGAGAAATGCGATGACGGCTATTATCAAAATTGCTATAGCCATCCAAACAGGCATGAAAAGCTCAAGCGGCAACTTAGCTAGAGCACTTGCAGCTATCACGCCTATAAGAAATGGAATGAGCTTTAAGCTTCCTTTTAGGTGGAGCATCCCGATGATGCACATGGCGAAAAGGAGTAGTAGGCCGAAAACCTGCTTCAACATTTCAGGATCTATTGGGCTCTCCAGCATCACTTCTCAAGAGCTAGTGCACAAGATTTTCTTATTAGTTCGTATTTCCAGTTTTGGAAATATCCTCAAAGCAAGATTTCTTCGAGTTTTTCCACCAGTTCAAGGAATGATTCTCCTTTTTGGTTAAGCCTGTATACTTTCTTGGATTTACCGGTCTTGAGCGGTTCGCTTCTCACAACGTATATGAATTCATCATTAGCGTACTTACTCAGAAGCCTATGCAGAGTTGCATGAGGATAATTAAATTTCTTCAGCAAGTCGTAGAGGGTTGAAGGCTGTTCAAGAGCTCTCAACAAATCTAAATCGTACTTGACGCTCCTCAGTTTAACCCTGGATTTTCCAGTTATGAGAGTGATAACTATGGCCCTGATTCGAATAACTATCGACCTTTAGGAGAAGTTAGCTTGTGAGAGTAAGAAGTTCACCAATGCATGGAAAGCCGTTACTTCCATAACTATCAACAAAACTAGGGATTTGATGTTGCGTTTGCTCATTTGTTTTTCTTATCTTGTAAATGCTTTGGCCCATCTTCGATAATCGCTTCCAATACTCTGATTTTTTTGAGAAATGAATCTTCGTAGCCTTTAGGGCCGAACAATACTTGTCCAACGTCAAAATTCCAAGAGTAGCCAGTCGATACACATTCTCTAATCTCGGGATCGTATAGTTTGGGAAGAAAAGCCAACTCCTTTCTCATCTCCCATAATTGCTTTCTGAGAGACTTCTTTTGTTTAGATCGTTTATGAGGCATAGCATCACCTAGTGGCCACGCTCTGCCGAGGCGACCGCGGAACAATGAATGAGTTAGCCTTTGTAGGCTTCATGCAAGTAGCGATCTATTAATTGCAGGTCCTCCTCGATACCACCTTCTTTTCTAGAAGGTGTTTCTTAGTTTCACTGAGCCATTTATGAAAGCGCTCTTCACCTACTAAGAGCCCGCCCTTGCTGTCTGGAACATCTTTCAAGTAGCTCCCCCGATGTACTAAAGCACATTGAGGTACTAATAAACTTTTATATGTTCAAATACACTCTACATATAAGGTGTGTGTCTATGTCCTTACTCAGACGCTATCTAAAAGCCGAGGGTATGATCGAGGCTCTGCTTTACTCAACAGAGACGGAGATGTATCCTGCAGAAATTGAGAGGAACCTAAAGCTTCCAAGAATGACGACACTAAAAGCGCTCTCCAGACTGGAGCGAGAAGGAATAGTTGAAAAGACTGTTAGGGGAAGAATGAAATTCTATAAGCTTACAGAAAAAGGTAAAGAATACGTCCGTGCAAACCTCTTGAACCCTGATGATCTGAGCAAACTGCACAGCGACTTCAAAGCTGTCGAGGCCTTGTACAAACCGGAGGAAACCGCGAAGCTCGAAGGAAGGGCTGAACCTATTAATCTGTATTCGCAGGCGGCGCACCTCAGTGAAGAGCTGGAGAGATCCCTGCCTCTAGCGGAGAGAGTTTACGGTGCTTCTGGCGTAGCGAAATTGAAAGAAGCGCTAAAATCGATCAAAAAAGTGTTAGAAAAAAGCAAGGGCGCTTAAGAGAGAAAGGGTTAGGATTAGATGAGGCAAGATGAATTACTTAGATATAGAGCTTATCGTTTATTTCCGACTCAGTGGAACCCCGAAGCGAATATCGTCATCGTCGATCTTGACCAGATCAAGGAGTTAGAGGAGAGCGGGTTAGCATTATTTCTCCTGCTGTTTCACGAACTTCTTCATATATTTTCAGGTAGTAACATCGGCAAATATAATGGCATAATTTTGAATTTGGCAGGCTTTTCATCCCAGAGTGTTACGGACATAATTAGGTGCTGGAAAGATGAAAGCGGGATCGCACAAACAAAGGAAAATATCATAAAAAGGGAGGTGGCTGCCGACAATCTTTTTCTCTCATCTCGTGACTTAATTGAAGCATTAAACGCATATCAAACGAAACGAGTTTTCATACCACTTGTTGACAGATACTCCAAAGTCATCCGTATTATTCTCAAACAGCAATTCGAGGATGAACTTACAAAATGGAGAGAAAAGACGAAATTACTTATAATGCAATTGTCACGTGAAAAAAATATTCCAAAACAATTAGTGGAAAAGAAGTGGAAGGGGTACATCCAAAAGAGAACAGAAGAGTACCTTCAAAAGATTATATCTTCTTTTGTTTCAACCATTGAAACCTTTGCTAATAGCATACTAACTGGGTATCCTGCGGCTCAAAGAATTTTCGATGAGCTAATTGAATTAGAACGAATTACGGGTTCTGTCGAATTTAGTATCTACATTGGCAATATGGCTTTAGATATTCCTTACTGTCCGGAGCCAGATAAGCTACTTTCCGCAATTCCTCTGCAATACAACCCGTTGAAGAGGTTCGACGTGCTTATGAATGCATTGAAAGAATTGAACAAGGTCCTCCCAATCAAGAGAAACAGGATATTAAGAAACTGGATAAAGCAGCAAAGCTTTGAGAATCTGATGAAACTAGACAGTTTTTTGAAAAAAGAGACGGGCCTCACCACTTACGATTATCTTTGTTTGGAAACTCCTAAGGTAATATCTTTTGACATTGATCTTCCACCATTACAGAAAAAGCTAGGTAGCCGAGAAACGAGGATAAAAACTGTACATTCTTTTAAGGATTCATTTAATGACGGACTTCGAATAGCTTCTGAAGCAAATCCAAAAAACCTTGAGGATGTTCTCGATTTCTTCCTACAGAGAGGCTTATCTCCTCCAATACTCGTTGTAACACGCAAGGAAACGCTTATAAAATTAGGTCAAATGCATGAGTTTTCTACGTCTATACCGGGTTTATGCATGGAAATATTAAAGAACCAAATTTATAGGAAAGAGGTTATCCATCCAGCCAGGTACGTTGCTATCAAAGATCAGAGATTGCTCAATGATCTAGATCTGGCTGTAGAACTAATTAAGAAATTTCAGTCCACACATATTGCTGAATGGCTACTTGAAAGATTTAAACAAACTTCTGAGTTGATTGGAAGGAAAATTTGAAATCAATAATACCTTACAAATACAACAAACATTCGATTGAAACTGGTGCCAAAGCTATGAATCTTGGCACTCGGACGTTTGTATGTTAGTTATCGATTTCTTAGACGATGGAGTTGATTAGCAAAAAATCCATATGCAAATCTTTAAAAATTTGGAGTTTGAAAACCTTTATTTTAAGGTTTCAAGATGCCCAACGCTCTTGTAATAATTATTGACCAAATGCGATCTGACTATGTGAATTTACTTAGGAACTATTGTAAAAAGAGAGGGACCAAGTCATTTATTTCAAAGTTATTTCAGAGAGGAGCTACTTATTCCAAGGGTCAGGTTGAGCATCTTCCCACCTCAACTCCTACAGGCCATGCTACAATCTCGACTGGAACTACTCCTAGAAAAAGTGGTATTGTTGGTTTAGAATGGTATGATAAAGAGCAGGAAAGAATAGTCGACGTGTGTGAAGGAAATAGTGCTAAATATTTAATGTCTAAATCGTTGGCAGCCGTAGCCAGACAACACGATTACAAAACATATATCATAGCTGGAAAAAGGGAACCAGCAATACTTCTTGGTGCGGATGAAGCTGATCTTACTCTTTATCCAGAATTATATTGTAACGGTAAAAAGACTGTTCTATTAATGCAGGAAAGAAAAGATGTGGCAGAAATCCCACCGACAATGAAGTTAAAGTATACTCCTTCATGGGTCACTGCAAGCAAGTTATGGATACGCCCTAGGGTCGTCTTCGATAGACGACGATCCCCCGCAGGGGACGTCTATCCTAAAGAATTAGACGGTCTGGTAGCCAAAACAACTGAACTAGTTCTAAAAAATGAAATAAGAAGCGTAAGCAAATGGATGATGTTTACATCATTTTCTGGTGTTGACGATTTAGGGCACTTATTTGGACCTTGCTCCGAAGACGTGATCAATGATCTCTTCCGCATAGACAAATGGTTGAGAAGTTTTTGTCAAAAATTGAGCCTAGATACTTATATTGTCTTGACATCAGATCATGGTTGCACAAAACTTAAAGCTGGTATTAAGCCTCATTTTGAACCGAGATACTTCGAACCTTCTTTGGAAAAGCGCATTCCTCTATTCTTTTTTGAGATCTTGAACGAAAAGGCAAGGGTTATAGATGTCAGAGTTCTGCCGAAGGAAATTTCGGCCTATATTCATTATAAAAATTGCAAAGAATTTGGCATAGTAGCTGAAGGAATTTGCATGATTTATACTAGAAAAAGCGTAAAAGCTGTAAAATCGTCATTAGCAAAACTACTCCGAAATTGTATAACAAATATTTGCTGCAAAAGAAGTAACGAACTACCTACAAGGTTAAAAGAAAAAATTACATCCCTATCTCACAAGAGGACAGGAGATATGATAATTATTCCCGCGGAGGGGTATAGATTCTTAAAACCAAAATGGAGTGTTGGACTAGGGGAACATGGTTCAACTAGCAATGAGGAGCAGCGCATCCCAATAATGTTTGCTGGTCCCAACATACGCAAGGGAGTATTCAAATTTGCAAAGCTTCGAGATATAGCGCCCACATTAGCTTGGGGGTTGAATATTCCAGTATCTCCTTTTCTAAAAGACGGAGGCAAAGTATTAACTGAAGTCTATTCTTCCTCTAACCGAATTTGCAATTCAACTTGATGTAATTTTTCACAAAGGCTTTCTTGTTTCTTAAGTAAATTGTATACATCTTCATCTTTTTTGCCGAGTTCTTTTAAGAAAGCTGGTACATAGCGCCGCGACAAGTTAAGTTTCATTATTTCTTCAGAATACTTGTTTAAAGGATTCTTATCGATCTTTTCCTCAAGTTTCTTATTAATATCTACCACTACATTAGCAAGCTTCGTAAGCAAATTTTCCCTTTCTTTATAAAGTACGTGAAGTGGTTTGTATTCCATGGTCACGCTTTTCATCTTCAATTTCGCTTCCGTAGAGTCTTACCCTCCCACTCTCGTATTCAATCTCTCATCTTTGTCGATCAACTTGAACAATCTATACAAACATTTCATTTTTCAAATTAAAAACTCTAATTAAATAATGAAGTTGACGATTTAAATAGCTATGCTCTAGAATATCTTGGCTTCTAGGATGATTCTTTTGGCTTGGCGTATAGTTCAATCATCTTGACAGGATAGTAAATGTAGGCTTGTCCCAGTTTTGCTTCGTATATTTTCGGATTCTTTGATTTCGGCTCTTTTTCAATTAGGCTGAAAACATGTGGTTCCATCAGATACCAAAGACGTTCTACCGGACGCCTAACTGTGCCTACAATGTCTTCTGCACTCTTTTCCAATTCGCCCCAGGGAACCCATGGTTTTTTTGTAGCTGCAATTTTATTTTTCATGAATTCTAGTACATCTTCTATTGTCGCAACCTTTTCTTCAACAGCCAATTTGAGGCATCTCTTATAGTTCGAGTTCGAATTTCAACTTAAGGATTTAACTAGTCTTTCTAAAACTAAATATAAAGCTGAGTGATTGACTATAAAAGCTTAACCGAACATCTCGCCCAGGGATCTTTCCTAATCTTCTCCAGGAGTAAAAGTCAGCTTAACTTGTCTACACAACCATTTGAAAGGAGTTCTTTTCTTGGTATTGGAAAATTACATGACATCTCAATTTTGAAAAACCTTTTATTTCATCCACACAACTAACAGTAGGGATCTAACGAAGAGATGACCGAAAAGGTCGATTATCGCAAGATTGTTGCAGAACTATATGACGAATGGGCAGGGTCTTATGATGTTGACAACTCTTTTACACCGTACTATCTCCATCTTGACAATCGATACTTGGACATCATTAAGGAGCATGCCGACAAACTCGGTTCAGAATTTATTTTGGATATAGGTTGTGGGACTGGAACCCAAACACTCATCTTAGCTGAAATGGGTTTCAGTGTAGTTGGCATCGATCTCTCAAAACAGAGCGTGGAAGTTGCCAAAGCTAAAGCAAGATCTAAAGGTGTTTATGAGAAAGTGGATTTCATAGTCTGCGATGCATGCAATATTCCGATTAAGGACAAGTCCGCAGGATCGGTAGTATCGTTTGGACTGGTGTTGAGTCACATTCTTGAGTACGAAAGAGCCATAGAAGAGACATCCAGAGTGATTCGCGACGATGGTTACTTCATAATTGAGTTCGAAAACAAGTGGTCGTTGGGGATTATCTACTATTTGTTAGATATTATTACAAGAGGAAGGGTCTTAGGCTATTTTCAAACCCCTAGGCATTTTTCCCGTTATATGAAGACGGGAATCTATGAATGGGAATATGTAAACAACTTGACAGGACAGAAAAAAATAGTACCACTTAGCACTGTCTCGATTAAGTTCTTGGAGAAGGTTTTGGCTGACAAACGTATGATCTTGAATGGAGTATATGGTGTTCACATACTAACGTTAATTGTACCTACTAGATTGCAAGAGTATAGCCGCTCACGATTCGTCGAGTTGTTTGTGAAGACTCTTGGAAAACTGGAGCGATTATTATACAAGGATAGATTCTTTGGCAAAATCGGAAATTCCCTGATAATGGCTGGATATAAGGGTTAGACACCTTTTTGGCTAGCTCGAATGGGAAGTACGGAGGTTGTCGAGATTACGACGCGATCTGTCTAAAATTTTCACAACACCTTCTATTAACTTGTGGGGTAACCTTTTCTTTAGGCCGCCGCCATTATCGCCTGAGACTGTTTCACCTGCTACCCAAGAACCCGGAACTATCTTGTAATGATAAAATTCCTGAGCATACTAGCAGACAGAGTTTTCAAAATAGTTAACGTGCATACTACCGGAACCGTACAGCGCGCTAATCTTCTTACACGCATGAATTCAACTCCCACTAGAAGTGAGCCCATTGTTAAACACCTGAGTTAACACAATTGCAAATCTATTAAAGCTTTAGCGACAGATACTATTTGAAGAAGTATGAAGAGAAACCAGAAACTTACAAAAAGAATTCTCTATCTCTTGGAGAGAGATCCTGGTAAGGCTGTTAAAGAACTAGCTCAAGAACTGAAAGTTAACAGAACCTTTTTGTCAGGTTATTTGGAAGCAATGGAAGATCAAGGCTATCTTAAGTCAAAGAAGATTGGCCCAGCGAAAGTGTACTTTGAGAACACTGGGAGGAGTGGTTAGAATGGTTCAACGTCCATTATTGCCGAAAAAGGTGACGCGCGAAGAGTTAAATTCTCTCGTTGACAGGGCCGCTGATTTGATAAGAACGGCAGTGGACTATAAGTTCATTCTTGTCTTGCTCTTCTTGAAAAGGGTAAATGATTTTTGGAAGACAGAGAGGCGCCAATACAAGGAAAGGCTATTGAAAGAGGCTGGCTTGTCGGAGGAAGAAGCTGAAGAGCAAGCTGAAAAACTCGATTACACGTTTAAGATTCCTAGACAGTTTCTTTGGGATGAGATAACAAAAGATGTTAAAACCTTGCCTGAGAAGCTGGCTACGGCAATAAGCGAGATCGCAAAACTGAACACTGAGTTGCAAGGAGTCATCAACCGAGTTGATTTCTTGGAGTTTGCTAGAAACCAAGAGAATAGAGAGTTGCTGAGGCAGCTTGTCGAGCTGTTCAACAAGTACGATTTAGGTGGTGAGGAGGTCTCTCCAGACGTTCTGGGCGATGCGTATGAGCATATACTCATGAAGTTTGCACCTGAAAAGGCAAAGGAAGGGGAAATCTACACTCCGAGAGAAGTCATAAAGCTGATGGTTGAGATTCTGGACCCAAAGCCCGGAGAAAGCGTCTATGATCCGTGTTGCGGCTCTGGTGGCATGTTGATAATTTCGTATCTGCATGTGGCCAAAAGATACGGAGATAAAGAAACCAGAAAGTTGTTCTTGTACGGGCAGGAGAGAAATCCGGAAATCTACGCTGTAAGCCAGATGAACTTACTGCTTCACGAAATCAAGAACGCAAACTTGGCAAACGGAGACACTCTTGAATATCCTAGGTTCAGAGAGAATGGAAGACTCAAACAGTTTGACGTAGTCATTGCGAATGTTCCTTGGAACCAAGACGGCTACAACGAGGAAAGACTTAAGGGAGTTAATTTCAGGGAGAGATTTTCTTTTGGTTATTCTACTCAGAGCTCCGCGGATTGGGCTTGGATTCAGCACATGCTAGCCTCTGCAAGAGAGAATGGAAGAGTGGGAATTGTGGTTGACAACGGATGCTTGTTTAGAGGAGGCCAAGAGAAAATTGTCAGAAGTAAGATAGTTGGAAAAGATCTAGTTGAATGTGTTATCCTTCTTCCAGAAAAGTTATTTTATAATACTGGTGCACCTGGTGCTATCCTGATTTTTAAAAAGAATAAGCCAGATAAAAGAAGAAGAAAGATTCTTGTCATCAATGCCTCGAACGAGTTCGTAACGCATCCATCTGTCAGAAGGTTGAATACACTATCACCAGACAACACAAAGAAGATTGCAAACGCTTACGAGAAATTCTCCGAAATTGCGGGTTTCTCCAGAGCTGTAGACGTAAAGGAAGTTATAGATAATGATTACAATCTGAATGTTTCCCTCTATGTAATGCCAATTGAAGAAGTAGAAAAGATCAAGATCCCGAAGGAATTTTCTGAACTGAAAGAATTGGAGAAAGAAAAGGAAGTTATTGCGAAGAAATTAGAAGACTACGTTTCTCAACTAACCAAGGTGGTCGGCAAATAACATGATGTTTTACAAAGAAACTGATTTTAAAGAAACGCCGATAGGCAAAATCCCGAAAGATTGGGGTATTGTTAGGCTTAAGGATGTTGCCAACATTAGCTCTGGAAACACCGCTCCGCAAGATGATAAATATTTCGAGAATGGCAAATATCCCTTCATACGAGTGCAACACCTAAAGGAATTGGAGGAGGAAAAATATCCGAGTATTTATGACTTGGTTAATGATCATGCGATTAACGAACTCAAGCTCAAGAGAATCAAGAAAGGTTCAATAATTTTCCCTAAAAGTGGAGAATCCATTAGACTAGAGAAGAGGGCAATACTGAAAGAAGATGCTTATGTTGTTAATCATTTAGCAGTTATAGATCCAAGCTCGCCTAATGTTAACAACTTGTTTCTGTTCTACTATTTGCTGAGTTTTCGAACGAGTAATTATTTGACAAAAACTACAATGCCCTCGCTGAATCTCAGCATGATAAATTCCTTTTTAGCTCCTCTCCCATTACTTCCTGAACAACAGAAGATCGGCGAAGTTCTTTCAACCGTCGACCAAGCAATTCAAAAGTCCAATGAAATCATAGCAAAAACTGAACGCCTAAGGAAAGGCTTGATGCAGGAGCTTTTGACGAAAGGAATAGGGCACAAGGAGTTTAAGGATACAGAGATTGGAAGAATTCCGAAGGAGTGGGAAGTTGTTAGACTTGGAGACATGACTAAGGTAACAGTGGGATATGTTGGTCCTATAAGTGAATTTTATACGAGCAAAAATAATGGGATACCTCTTTTAAGTACGACCAATATATCAGAAGATGGAATAAAACTGGAAGAATTAAAGTATGTTACGTTCGAGTTCTATAGAAGAAATAAGAAATCCAGAATTTTTCCTAATGATGTAATAATAGCACGGCATGGACTTAGTGGAACTGCTGCTGTTGTGCCTGAGAGTTTGAAAGAAGGCCAGTGTCTTAATGTTGTGATTGTCAGAGCGTCAGAAAAATTCGAATCCAAATTTATTGAATATCATTTTAATTTCAAATTAACGAGGGAAAGATTGGTAGGATGGAAGTCAGGCTCTGTTCAAGGTGTTGTTAATACTAAAGTTCTTGAGAAGTTCAAATTCCCTATACCGCCTTTACACGAGCAAAGAAAAATTGCCTCAATACTATCGACGGTAGATGCAAAGCTCGAACTTGAAAGAAAAGAGAAAGCCAAGTTGGAAAGAATCAAGCAAGGATTAATGGATTTGCTTCTTACTGGGAAAATTAGGATTAAGGTAGATTAGATGAAATTACCAGAGACATTCAAGCTAATATCGGAACAAATGATGAAAGAATTGGAATTCATAAAAGTAGGTCCGAACGAACTAAAAGGAAGAAGTAGGGAAATCGTCTTACATAGGTTTCTAAAACCTTTCATTCCAATAAACATGGACGTTTGCAACGGTGTGGTCATATCAACAAACGGTAATAGTGGGGAAATCGACCTTATAATCTGTGATAAGAAAGAATTCAGTCTATTCAAACCATTCTTCGACTACTACCCTGAAAATTCGAGGCCAGTTCCCGTTGAGACCACATATGCTGTTATTGAGGTTGAGAACGTTCTTGACAAGGACAAAACATCAAGATGTGTAGAAAAAATCAAGAGAGTAAAGGAGTTGCCAAAGGTTGCATACTACAAACGAAGCGGTGACATAATTGAGACCGTCAATCTATATGGCAAAGAATGGGAGTATTTCCCAACTCTTGGTATAGTTTTCGCTTTCGATGGAAACCCAAACGAAATAATAGAGATTCTAAGTCAAGCAAATTATCCATCAGAGCACAGAATTGATTTGGTTTGTCTACTCCAGAAAGGATTAATTACTTACTACGACTCCAAGAACAATTTGTTAATGTTCCCTCCGGAGCCAACGTCTGAATTGGTTTTTAGAAAAGGACCGCCAGAAGAAAGCCTCAGGATATTCTATTTGATGCTTACGAGAATCTTTTCACAGGCTTGGACAAGGCCAGTCCGCGTTATGGACTATTTTAAGGTGAAATAATGGCTTATACAGAAAAAGGCACAGTTGAGGATTTCATCATCCAAGAACTCCAAAAACTCGGATGGAAATATGTAAAGCCTGAAGAGATGAAGTCAAGACGAAAGGAGAAATTTGAGGAGCCTCTAGTTATAGAGGATTTAAGAAATACTCTGAGAAGCGTAAATCGTGACGTGGAGTTTACAGATGCTGATTTAGGTTTCATTTTCACTAGGCTGAAAACCATACCGACGAATATTGAAGGGATTAAAGAATTTCTGGACAAGTTTAGAAATGGTTTAGTTGTTCCAATACAAAAGGAAGGCAAAGAAAGAGTAATAAAACTAATAGACCTTGAAAACATCGAGAACAACGAGTTTGTCGTAACGAATCAATTCAAAGTAGAAGGCTCGAAAGGCAGCATCAGAGCGGACATAGTTCTTGTTGTCAACGGTATTCCTTTAGTGCTCATTGAATGCAAAAATCCGACTGAAGAGAAAGTTGACTGGACTGACGCTTATAGGCAAATCAAGAGATACGAGGAAGAAGCGCCTGAAATTTTCAAGTATGTTCAGTTCTCTATGGCAACCGACGGGATGAAGACCTACTACCTTCCGAATGCGTTTAGAGACGAAGCTGAAGAGAGAAATTTTCTGAGCGTCTGGAAGGATCCTTTCCCTTTCAAAGCAGAGGAATTTAAAGACGACATGCTCAAGATATCCACCTACGGCCTTTTGTCGAAACCGAACCTTCTAGACCTAATCGAGAATTTCACCTTCATCAGAAAAGAGAAAGACAAGTCCACAAAGATAATGACAAGGTACATGCAGTTCAGAGCTTCAAACAGAATATTTGAAAGAGTAATTAACACACTGAGAAAAAAGGAGAACAAAAAATTCGGTTTGATATGGCATTGGCAAGGCTCTGGAAAAACCTACACTATGGCATTCTCTGCCTGGAAGCTTTATCACTGTCCCGAAGCCGAAAGGCCAAGCATCTTTGTAATGGTAGACAGGAGAGAACTGGAAGAACAGATTGAGAAAGACTTTTCGTTCATCGAAGTTCCAATAGAAAAAGTCGGTTCCATCAAAGAGCTCATAGAAGTCCTGAAGTGGGGAAGAGAAGGAAAAAGAGGAATATTCTTAGTAACAATCGAAAAGTTCAGTCCCAAGGAATTCCTGCAACTTGAGAAAGAAGGGGATAAAGTAGAAATCAAAAGAGAGAACGTAATAGTCCTGGCCGACGAAGTGCATAGAACACAGTACGGAAAGTTTGCCACGCTGATGCGCAGTATCTTCAAGAACGCTTTCATCTTCGGGTTTACTGGCACGCCACTTTCAAAAATAGAAAGAAATACTTTTCAGAGATTTTGCCCCAGGGATGAGCTTTACCTCGACAGGTACTCTATGCTCGACGCGCTAAAGGACGGTTTCACGGTTGAGCTGTGTTATCAAGCAAGACTGCCGGATTACCATTTGAAAGAGAAGCAACTAAAGGAATTTGTGAAGTTTGAAGAGGAGGAAATAAAGACTCTTTCTCGGGAAGAACAGAAGGAATTAAGGAAAAAAATCAGAGTAATCAAGGCCTTTGTTAAAAAACCAGAAAGAATTAAGGCCATAGCCGAAGACCTAGCCAAGCATTTCAAGGAAGTAGTTGAACCTACCGAGCTCAAAGCCATCATAGTCACGATCGACAGAGAAGCATGCGTTATGTACAGGGACGCAATCAACAATTTCTTACATCCAAAATATTCTGAAATCGTGATGACGTTCAATCCTAACGACAAAGGCATCATCAAAGACTACCTTGAGCAAATGCAGGCAGAATACGGCACTAAAGACGTTAAGGATGTTCATCAAGCAGTAATCGAGAATTTCAAGACAAGAAAAGAGCCAAGGATTCTAATAGTCACTGACATGCTCATCACTGGTTTCGACGCTCCGGTCCTCTGGACCATGTACTTGGATAAGCCGCTGAAAGAACATAGAGTATTGCAAGCAATAGCAAGAACAAACAGACCCTTCTTGAACAAAAAATTCGGTCTAATCGTTGACTATATCGGCGTATTAACGGAACTGGAAAAGGCGTTTGAAAAGTTCGAGGCAAGCGACGCAAAGGCCTTGAGGGTTGTCATAAGAGAACTCGACAGGGAGAAGGAAGAATTCAAACAGCTTCTCAACAAGGCCTCAAAAACTTTTGAAACTGTGAAAAAAGAAGACACGCGTGAAAGCCTAGAGAACGCCTTGAATGTGCTGATCGACCCGCAGGAAGCGAAGAACTTTGAAAAAACAACAAAAGATTTGATGAAATCGTATGAAATGCTTAGAGGAGACCCATTCCTCAGACCGTACCTTTCGGACTACACATGGCTAGTCAAGATATTTGTCGCGTACAACAAACGATTCAAAAAAGCGAACGTTGATGAGCTAAAAATAGGCGAACTCTCGAAGAAAACCATCCAGCTCGTGCAACAAACCATTGACGTTAAGGAAATCGATGATACATACCCAACCTTGAGCGTAGACGAAAATTATGTAGAGGCCCTTAAGAAATCAGCACCAAGAACAGTAGGTGCAGCGATAGATGTCATCACTAACATCCAGCATGAAGCTAGAATTCATTCAAATTCACCCTTCTTCATAAGCCTAAGCAAAGAGGTTGAGAAGACTTACGAAGAACTAAGAACTAGGAAAATCGAGACAGCCGAAGCCGCGCGAAAAGTTCTGAACTTTACTGAAAAGATCGCGCAGTGGAAAAAAGAAGAGAAAGAAATAGGAAGAGACAAGTATCCCCTCTATGAAGGACTCAAGACAGTGATTCCCGACCAAGAGAAACAGAGAGCTATCGCTTGCGTTAACAGCCTTATAAGCCACTTAGAAAAAGGAGGATTGCTTTTCAAAGGTTGGCAGCTGCAAAGAGATGTTCGGCGTAAAGTGAAGGCGGAAATAAGGTTAGTGCTGCTTTCGGAATACAAAGATTACCGAAGTAAGATCGACGAACTGACGGAACGAATGTTTGCGGCCCTGGAGGGAGTAAGATGAAAAAGCTAACGGCTCTCGCTATCACAGAACCAAAGCCGAAGAAGGATTATTCAACAGAGCTACTGTACTCGGAACTCTTCAGGATTTACGACCAAATAAGAAAGGAGAGAAGAATCGAGGTCTTTGGAAACCTGGACTTTGAGGTTGTAGAAGCTATTGATAACAAGAAACACAGAATCGCAAAGCTCAAAGGAAACAAGATTCTCGTACAGCTGAACGCGGTACGATTGCCAAAAAGTGCCTTAAAGTACATCATTGCTCATGAGATAGCTCATACACTTACAAAGAGACACAGCAGAAGATTTTGGAAGATTGTAGAAGCAATCTATCCTAAGTTCGAGATAGGTCAGAATCTTCTTATGAAATACGGAAGACGTGACTATTCGAAGAGACGCGCTTAGTGGTTTAGTTATGAAAAGAATGAAGAATGCCAGATTTAAAGGGATGAATACCGAAAGAATAGGCAAGGCTTTCTTGACAATGAAATTACACGAGAAGGATAAAAAATTCCAGGTATTACATCTACAATCTAAAAAATGCCGTGAATCTGCCGGAATTGTTGACAGTATAGCAGTAAGGAAAAAAGGAGACCTAAACAAGCTAGAGATAATCTTGATGGAACGAAAAATTGTTTCCGAAGGTGGTTCTCTTCCCAGTAAAGAAAAAGATATCGATATTGAGAAAAGATTGAAAAAAGCTTGCAAAACATTAGATGTAAAATATGGTTTATTTCGACAGGAAAAGGGAAAGAAAAAAGAACTGATAATAAAATCACCGTAGATTACTGGAAGAGATTATTTGCTCAGAATGAAGAAAGTTTTCTATTTCTAACGAAGAACGGCTCTTAGCGAGGAGGGAGCTGTAGTCGCCTACCACATGAGGAAAGTCTACGAGCAATCGACAGCAGGAAGATTGAAATGAATAGGACACGCCAGATCGCTGAGATAACAACATTTGCAACATTGTATGCTGTGCTTACTTGGGTTTTCGCGCCAATCTCATATCAAGTCTTTCAGTTCCGAGTCGCCGAATGCTTGAAGAGTATAGTCGTCAAGAGGAAGCATCTGATGTGGGCGTTTGTAGTCGGAAATGCGCTAAGCAACATATTCAGCCCTTTCATCGGGCCGTGGGAGCTCATATGGATGCCATTCATAAACGTATTGGGTGCGGGCTCAGCATGGCTCGTAGGTCATAGATTTCCATGTACGAAAGGCATGGCGCTAGGCGGAGCACTATATGCGGTCTGGGTCGCGTTCGGGGTATCTTTCATGCTATATGTTCTTTTCAATCTGCCTCTGCTCTTGACCTTCATTTACCTTTTAGTTCCAGAGGCTATTCTAATAGTTGGATTTAGCCCAGGTATGAACAAGGTCAACGAAATGATAATGAAGAGATTCGATTGAGCTGAGTTATGAAGGCAACTTCGGTAGAGCCTTCCTTCTTCAACTTACTGAACCAGAATGGTTCATGATCCGTCCAATTGCCAGTGTTTTTCCAGTGTTGAGTAGCGGGCCGTTCTGGGCACTTTAAGCTTCCACATGTCGGCCATCAAAGCCTTGACAGGCGCTCATTGAACTGACTGGCTAATCGCGACAGCTATACATTATAGGGACTCAAGTTCTTCAGGAAGCACGTGTTTTACTTCTTGTTCAGATACTGTCTGGTCTTGTAGGTAACAAGAAAGAAACTGACTATTGCAAACGCCAAAATGGCGGAGGCGGCGAGATGGTTAAGTAGTACGTATAATGCAAGACTCAAAGATACGAAGAAGAAAACTATAACAATCCAGACCAAGAATAGTAGTAGTCTGTTCAATTGCTTCATAGAGATCTTTTGCGCTCTGTGAATCTGCATCGAAAAAGATGTCACAAGTACAAGTGACGCTACCAAGCAAACTACCAAGAGGGTAACATTTGTCACGCTCACCCCGAATACATGTAAAAGTTGGCTTTCTAGCCCAGATGTTCTTAGCGGCCAGATTGCGAACAGGAACACGCCAACCATCGCAAAATAGATTGCCAACATTACCTCCAGCAATTTAGAGATATCTCGCCTATCAATTGCAGTTGGAATTAGCGACAGAAAGTCCCTTAATCGCGTTCTTCGGCTTCCCATGCGATAGCTCTGTGTAGGATAAACGCTAAACAAACAAAGAACAGCATTTACCACGTAGGAAAAATTCCATGTGAAAATGAACATACAAACCGATGATAGACCAGCGACTATCGAAAGAACAATTAGTGTGTATACGAATCCGTGAACCGTTCGAGCTAAGTTAGACTTTGAGATAACGCTCTCTTCCCAGGCATCTTTCTCAGATTTCTGCCTAAGTTTCCTGTACCTCCTATCAACTTGTACCTTGACGATGAAAGACCACGACCACCTCAAAAGGTAGACATACGGCATGGCGAGAATGATGATCAGAAAAGTAGCCATTAGGCCCATAAGCTTGACTTCCATGAGTCTTGCGCCTAAAGTCATTTGAAGGATCAAGCTGCCCAAGAAAAACATACCTACTACAACATTGTACGCGCCACGATAAGGCAACTCAAGGTACAGTCTTGGATGGGTTTGTTCAATAAACACCTCTTTCTCATCATATACACTTCTAATCCATATTCCGTGAAGAAGAACCATGTATCCTGCTAACATGGAAATAGAGTACTCTGGTATCTTGATCGTCAAATATCGTGATAGTAGTGTCAAAAGGAAGAATTGCACGATTCCAAGAAGTGCAAATAGAATCGAATAGATATGCGTCATCCTGCATCTTGGTTTTATAACAACAAGGTAGTCTACAAACTTGAGTAAGTAGAATGCCATTAGAGTTGAGAACCCCAACTGCGGCAAGTCCCACTCACCAAAAACGAGTCCGACGCAAAACCACCCAAATGGTGATAGAAAACCTATTGCAGCCAAACTTATGTAGATACGATAGAGTTTGGATGAGACGCCTTCATTGAGTGGCTGCCCCAAGAATGTCGATATTTCCTTACTGCGGCTCATTAGTAGTGGTCCTAGGAGTCCGAGAGGAAATGCTGCAAACAGATCCCACCAGCCTTGGATATGAAAATATATCGCGTTAACAGAAATTGTCAGCATTCCAAACATGCCGCAGGCAAAAATGTAAGCTGAGACATAACGAGCAACCAAATTCCTTCTATGCGTCACCTTGGAAGTTCTTTGCCTATTCAAAGCCTGAATACACCTGAATCGCTAGAACTAGGCTATCTGTCAATGTCTAGCCGCGGGATGGATATTAACTCAATCGATATTGGCTCAAACGTGAGTCCCGCTGAGTCCGATAAATGCTAGGCTGATTGAAAGCTACGGCCCCTTTGCTCCAAGCGCAATCATAGGATCTCACGAATACGAGTTCTCCGTGGGAGGAAGCAAAGGGAACCTAGCGTGAGTTCAAGCTGAAAGCGGCATAGTCGGGCAGCAGCAACAATGCTCAAAAAGAGCGGATCAAAAGGCGACTGCAGCGCTATAGATTGTCTTCAAAGAGTCTTAGTCGATTCAAGTCATTTCAAGACATTCAATCGTTTTTAAGAAACTCAAGACTTGAACCTTAAACTATTATTCAAGGACAGTTTGCGATCTACTGGAAACGTATGCAACCAATGTCAAGCTTATGGTCCGATATACCTACACTAACGCATGGAACTTTGCTACTTCACTCTTCCAGCTAAGAGTTCCTCGTAGACCCTTCTCATGTGGAAAACAGATATGGCTGCTTCCTCACTTAATCCACATCTACAAACTTTGCACTTTGGACAAATCATCCAACCACATTTAGGGCAAAGCTCCGATTCTGTTGAGCTAAATGCCTCACCGCACTTGAAACAATAGACCCGAGGTTTGACAAAAAACCTCAAGAAGTTCTCAATCGCTCTTGAAATCGGTATACGTTTCTTGTCAGCAACTCTCTTTGCTTCATTTAGGATATCTTTGTCCACGGTTATGTTTAATTTGACTTTCTTCATACATATGAGTACGTATTTTATACGTATTTATACTTATCGACACTAGTATAATAGTTATGACCGAAGAGTGGCACCGAGAAGCGTGATACAGATGGAAAAGATAATCGAAAGGGAACAAGTATTCATGGAAGATTTCGTCCCGGACAGGATTTTGTTTAGAGATAAACAGATCCAAAGACTGAAGCGTTATTTTGAGCCCAACATGGAAGGTAGTGTTTACGTGTTTCTTCATGGGCCCGCAGGTACAGGTAAAACAACGGTATTAAAGCACTTGCTTGCGTGGTTGAATGGAACGTCTGGCAAAATTCTAGCAGTCTACATTGACTGCACAAACTGTAGAACTACCAATGCTGTCTTCCAAGAGATTCTCAGTAGAGTTTCAAATAGGATTATTCCTCTACAGATAAGTAACTACAGACTTACCAAAATGATTGGCGAGGAATCTAGGAAAAGAAGATTGATCGCATGCCTAGATGACTTTGGTTGGCTTAAAGAAAAAGAGATCACTAATCGATTGCTTAGACTCGGATGTAATTTAGTTCTTGCTGCAGACAAGCCCCATACACTAGAACAGGTTGGTCACTTATTTCAAGATGTAAACTTTCACCCCTATTCCGAAAATGAGGCTGTCGAGATACTACGTGGAAGAGCTACACTGGGTCTAAACTCAGGCTCTTGTGACAACGACATATTGAACATGATCGCTTCTGCATGTAATGGAAACATGAAGATTGGGATATCAGTCCTGTGGCGTGCTGCAAGAAAAGCGCAAGATGAAGGAAAAAACTGCATAGAGGCAAATGATGTAATGACTGCTCTAGACTCATGTCTCGTAGGCGAGGATAAAGAACTCAAAAGAAGGTTAAGTCCAAGCGAACAACTTATTCACAGTATAATAGAAGAGGGGGGACAAATTAAAGGGACCGACGTGCAGAGATTACTAGAACGTACATTGCTAATAAGCGACAAGACCACTAGGAACCACTTAAAAAATCTTGTCTCGTGCGGTCTTGTCAAGGCTAGCGGAGGTAAAAGAAGTCGAGCATATAGGACTATGTAAATTGCCTTTGCACCTACGAGCATGCTATTTCTTTTTCTATTTCCCTCGCCAATTGCTATTTCATTTCTTGGTCTAGCAAAATCCATGTGTGGCATTTCGGGTATTCGCTATCTTCTTCTTCACAAACTAAGACTATCTCTTTCCCTTTCGCTTCTTCTCGATAAATCGTTGTCTTACGCTTCACTAGGGTTAAGGGCTTCTCTTCCCTAAATCGCTTCTCGTATTCTTCCCAAGTTATACGTCCGTTCTTATAGTCGCTCAAGAGTTCGGGGCTGGGGGCTAAGTCTCTATCCCATTCGTTTATCGGGGTTTCCACAAGCTTAAGCTTCTTTCTCCGCAACGTCATCGGGTAGTATCGAGTTACCAAAATGTAATACTCGCTTTCAGGCTTCGGGTTCTCTACGACATCTCTAACGCTTTTTCTTTTCATTCTTCTTTTCACCCTTCTTTTTCTAGTTAAGAAAGTAATTTGCTGTATTCTGTATGATAGGGCCAATCTTTCATTTCAAACTTCAGCCTGATCTGGCGTCAACTAACTTTCTATGTTTGACAAAGAAAGGCTCAGGATACCAATACGGTGAGAACAGGAAGCTGGTTGCTCTGGGTAACCTTGTTATTAACTTTGAACCTGGATGCAGTGTAACTTCCCTGAATCTTTCGATTTCAGTCTCGCTCATCGCAGCCATGATAAAGTACGTCCCGAGATTCCTTGCCTCTGCCGGTATCGATGTGCTATACTGAGTGATGAGAAGGAATCCAATCCCTCTCTTTCCCAGCTCATTCAGGCAGTGAATCAAGTTCTTCGCTCTTAGCAACCTTGTTTCATCGAGCACTACTAGTAATTTCAGTTCGTTTGTCTCGGGCCATCTAGAAGCATCTTGATAGATCTTCCCTAGCTCATCTGTGATATCGGCTTTGCCTCTGGTGAAAACAATTCTCAATAACTCGTTCTTTTTCAGTCTGTTTGCTAGGGTCCCGTGTGGATCGAATACAACAACTTTGATTCCACTGGCTAGCGCTTCCTGAATCAGAATCAGGGAAAGAAAGCTTTTGCCAACACGAGTCTTGCCGAAAATTATCGCATGGCCTGTTAGAACATCAAATGGAAAGTATACTCTTCTTCTCGTAATCTTCTTTTTGACGATCGATTCAACCGCATAACCGAGCAGTGCTTTTCTCGTTCCTTCGATGCTAACCTCTTCAGAAGGTATGTGAATTTGCTCCTCAATTGGTTCTTCTGTTGGCAATTCTAACGCCGAAGTAAACATCTTTCTCAGGACTGATGCAACTTCTTTATTTGAATTGAAGCCTGCGCAATCATTCGCTAGAGCCGACGAATAGTATGGTCTCACTTCATCCCAGAGAGGAAAAAACTCAGGTCTGAGGGCAATTACCGGATCCCTGACAGGTGAGCATTTGACGAAGTATGTGAGATTCGCTTCAATTTCGGCCGCCCTTCTTCTCGCTAAGATCTCGTTAACCGTTTGGCTAAAGTCGTCAGAAGGATTGGTGTACACGTAGAAGAACAGAGCTGCGGCAAACAGGTTTTCCTTTATCAAGAAATACTGTTTCAAGTGTTCTTGAGCTTGCGACTCCAAGCTCCTAGAAAGCTCTGAGAACTTCTTTGCATAATCCTCCTCTTCCTTCATTTGTTTTGGTAGGTAGCTGGGAAACGGTCCACCAAGTACAGGAGCCATTTTCTGTTGTTCGAGTTGTAGCCTTAACGTATCAGCTTTCTCTTTGTGAAACTCATAATTTCTTTTTGCCCAGTTCAGCCTTCCTTGCAATTCTTCAGGAACATCCGGTTCAAGCTTGAAAGGAACCTTATTCATTGTCACAAGAACCGCTTTGAATAGAGGAGATCGCGAAAGATGATCTAGAAGGCTAGAGGCAGCTTTCCATTGAATATCCTTCTCAAAGCTTAACCCAAACCTTCTAATGAAATTCTCTCTATCAACAACTTCCTTAGCAACTAAGCATGCCACGCCAATGAACCTGTTATCTCTTTCCAGAATGCCAATAGAATGTTCATCGCTCCAATAGATCTTGAAAGGCTCTTTAAACTCTTGAAAACCGGAATATGCACTTGTCCTTGTATCCTCGCTTACATTATGGTCTCTATCCCAACTTCCAGGTCCATATATCTGCTCGTACGCCCATCTCTCCCACTTCACATAATCATCTGAGGGTTGCGGAGCCACAACATCACCAAACTATCTTGATCCCCTAATCTCATGAAATAGGGTACGTTTCGTGTGAGAGATAACAACTAAGCCAATCATTTCCGCTTTCTCTTTCCGGTCGCTTTTCTCTGCTTCTTTCTATTCTTCTCTCTTTTTCTCTTTCTTTCTTCTCACTTTCAAAGCTGATTCCAGAAGAAGAATATACTTCGCAACAATCGCATTTCGCCGCGTTGTCTCGCGTTACTTCTGGAAGCTTTCTTGGTCTTCTGTTATCCGGATAAATATTTTTCTTGCAATTTTTCATTTCTACAAAATAGTTGACGTCTACGAATGAGCCGCATCTTTCGCATGTCGGATTCCCATGCTTCCAGACAATCGACCAAGCATCCTGGCCCATGTCGCTCCTATACTCTTGGCATCTTGCACAGTAGCCTCTCACTCTAACACCTTATTCTTCCTCACGAGTATCTGCTCGTTTTCATAGTCGTTCAGTATCTCTACGTACCCTTCTGCTTCCAACCTGTCTATTGCGTCGTTTATCAGTTCGAATACATGCAACTTGTAGAAGGTCTGTCCCTCATTCTTGATTTCTTCAGCATTCATGCCTCTATATTTCAATCTGCAATACATTCTGTAAACCTGAGGATCAATCCACTTTAAGGATTCATATGCTAATTTACGGTCAACGGGCATTCCATCACTCCTTTCTCTCCTTTGCATTCAACCTCTTCTGCAATTCAGTCAGAGTCTCATCTCCCAATTCTTCAATGAGCTTTACGGCGTCGTGGTCGGTCTTGATACTTCTTTCAGGAAATAGTTCAGCCAGCTTGGTTAGCGCATCATTATCGAATACAATATTTCTATACCACTTTGGATTGTCATAGTCAACTTCACCCTTTGCTTTAGCGACAAGAAGACCCGCGAGAAGTGCCTGATCCTTTTTCACGTAAATGTCATAATTCTGATAGAATACATTTGAGCTCCTTGCGAATACTCTGGCGTATTCTATTCCAGAACCATCAAACAGTTCTCTTACTTTGTCGTCGAATTCCTTCAGCATTTGTTCGCTTTCATGATAAGCTAAAAGTTCAGCAGTATTAACCAAAGAATACCTTTCACTTTTAGTTTCATAGTATCCTCTCCAAGGGTCTGTGCTGTGCCACTGCACTGTAAAATCACCTTCAGTCTCATTTCTAGTATAGCTGATAATGTGAGGCTCATCATCTCTGCCATAGAAGACCGTTGCAGCAGGTTCATCCTCGCAATAGCATGTTTCGCACAGCGGCTTACCTTCATAGAAAGTACCCTCATCGCCAAAATAGGCTTCAGACCTTCTGATCCTCTGATCGCATATCGTACATTTCACTAAAACCACCGAAAACAAGATGGAAAATCGATAGAATGACGTTTATCGATGTAACCGGGCGCCATTTTTGCCATAATTTTTTCTACAATCACTGCTGCGACTGCAGGTTTGACAGCATATAAAATGAAGAGAAGAACGTATCTGAACTTTGACAGGATTGGAATCGGTTACGTTCTTATGCTTAACGATGCAATGATTCATTAAAGAACTGAGGCGGTCTTTGTGACTGCGACAACCAACTGCTCTTTGTCTACTGATAGCTATAGCGTTGATAGAAGAGTGGAGAAAGCAGTCGATGACAGTGAAAAAATAAGTACAAGAGAGTATTTTGAAAAATTTGCTGAAAAAGCTACCCTTGCCAGTATTGTTCTCGGTGCAACATATGCTGCATCTAAATTGCCTAAGGCGTACGCTCATAGCGGAGATGTTATTGAAGTTCCTCCAGCTTTAATTATACCAGAGATTGATGGACAATATACTACGCCTGTAGAAAACCTAGGAAGAAGTATTCTAGGTAAAGAAAAAGAAGAAGAGGGTTGGGTTTATAAAAATGAGTGGGAAGATGCTAGATTGATTTCTTTCTATCCTGGATTCAACTGGGTCCATGGTATAAGTAATCTTAGAATAAAACATGATGAAGAATGGTTATATGGAATAGTAGATTTTATTTCGGATGAGGAAATTAATAATACCGACTGGTGTCATGTTTCTATTGACATAAAAAATGATGGTGGAAATCTCCCTCAAACTGACGATTATTTGTTTGCTGGAGAATGGGACACAAGAGGTTCTCCAAAACTTTCTTGCTATATGAGGCAGGGAGCTGGAAAAGAAACGGAATTTGATGGTTGGAGTGACACTTTAAAAATGAAAGATGCATTTATGGCTTCCTCAAAAAATACATCTCCTGACTCTGACGTTGAACATTTAATTTATGAATTCAAAATATCTAAGAAATATTTTAGTAATTCAGTTGCAGGTATGTCCCTATCTGTTTTGGATTCTAGTCCGGGGATGCCTTTTATGGTTTGGCCGTCTAATGAACCTCGTATTTTATGGTACCAACCTTCTGCTTGGGGAGATATAAAATTCTTACCGATAGAGAATAAATATGCGATACATGAATCCTCTCATGTTGCTGGACTAGCTACAGCTACCACCGTAGCCGCGGCTGTGGCTGCATATAAAATGAAGAGAAGAACGTATCTAAAATCACTACCAGCGTTAGTGTTGACTGGATGCCTGTAGAAATTAATAGTTATTACGATACTGCTGAGAAGATAAGTAGACGAGGATACTGTAAGGCTATTGGTGCAGCTGCTGTAGTTGGTGGTGTGGCCGCTGCTTTGGGTTATAGTGGTGTTGGTGAAGAAGTAATAGATACTGGTAAAAAAATAATAGAATCATATGTTAGAAATACTGGAGTTCCAGAAGTTTATGGTCAAGAAAATGGAACTGCAATTCGACCTGCTCTTATTAAATGGGTTACTGATGGAAAATATACTCCTTTAGATAGTTTGCAGTTAACTCCTTTAGGTGAAGCAAAAACAGCTGAAAGTAGTGAATGGATGCCAAAAGATGAATGGGATGATACAGACGAAAGAGTATTAAGTATATTTTCTCTCAATAATGTTCCAAGAGATTATCCAGAAGCTTACTTTAGATCAAAGCTTTATGAAGACCGTTTTTCTGTGCTTGTAGATGTTGTATCTGATAAACAAGTTAATGCGGGAGACTTTATGAATTTTACTTTTGATACGAAGAACACTGGTATCGATAATCCTGGAACTCCTGGTGTATATTGCCTATGGTTAAAATACAAAACTGACTCTCCTGATAGTCTTGTTATATCCAGCCCCAGCGCACCATTACCAGGCAATCCATTTCCTGAAAATACAGTAAAGTTCAAATCAAGTTTAAGTCCATCACCTCGTTCATCAATTGACCATAAAATCATTGAAGCTGAATTTGATTTAAATCTACTTACAAAATATTCTAACAAAATAGGATTTAATTTTTCTACGTCTTCTTTTTTGAATAAAAAAGATTCAGGTTATTCTAGTTGGTATATCTTAAGTTATAAACTAGCTCCGTTTGAAAGTATTTATTTTTCTAACGAAACTACACCAATTCCAGAACTATGGCATTTGGGTGCAATTCTGGCTGTAGTTCTAGGCGGAGCTGCTATTGCTAATAGACGTATTAAGAAAGAAAAGCAATAACTGACTGTACTAAATTCCTGCTCTGAACTTTGTTCTACAGTTTGGGCATTCGAACAAACCTATCTTAATCACTTTCTTTGCCTTGCCTTCTAGTTCCCACTGCTTTATGGGATTTGACGCATGACTTTGACATTTCGGACATTTCGCCAACAAAAGGGTTTGGACGATACATGGCCTGAAAGAACACCTGACATAATCGCTACGGCCCACAAGGAAGCCGTGACAGGTAGGATGCCAAGGAAAGTGTCCACATAACAATTCTTCAACCTAGACCCATGGAGAAGTCAACTCATGTAATCCTCTTACTATTGAGAGTCTGAGATGTCCAATGTTTGAGCACCTGAAAGATCCTTGTGCCCACTGCTAATGCTGATAGACTTAGCGTTGCCAACACGAACGCAGTAGAACCCAACATAAGGAGATTTGGCAGGGACAAAATCTCTCCCAAAACTATCGATACGAGGCTCCCTATCCATGTTATGGCAAGTGGTTGGCGATGATGCATAGTTAAAGCGTGTTTCCGTTTCCACTGTACCGATAACAAGAGGAGTACGAAAGGCGAAAAGTAGACAGCTCCAATCAACGTGCTGGCCACTAGACCGGCCGTTACGACAGCTAGCTCTGGACTAAAGCTGAACGCTGAGTATGTTGCTGCTGAAAGGTGAAGTATTCTGATAAGGGGATAGAAGAACATCTTGAAGATGGCTTGGATCAATGGAGAGTGAGCTATAGTTTTCGCAATACTGGGGCTGAAAGAGTAGTACCAAACGTCGAATACGGTCATGAACTCTCTTCCAGCAAAGGTTCGCATAACCTCTTGATCTCTGAATTCGCGTAGGAACTGAACTTCAGGAGAAAGTTCAGAAGCATATGTTGCTGTTGCTATTAGACATCTTGGAGATTGCTGTGGAGTACTTGGGGTTGAAGCGAGGCTTGGTTCGTAATTAAGAATCACTACATACGGCTTATCCATGACGATAGTCAACTGGTCCCCTTCTCTATGCTCGCCATTAACAGTCCAGCTTTTGAATTGGTATCCGTCGAATCTGTCAGATGTTATCGTGAGAGTTGAGCCTGCATCATACCAGCCTTCGTTGCTATCGGTTTGGACAGATCCCGCCAAGTTGTTCTTTAGACTCAGGTAGTACTGAGTCTTGATGATTAGAGTGAGTGATATATCTCCGAACACAGTGATTTTCCTTGGATTCGACCTATCTCCGTCGCCCCATCGGTCGAAGACATAACGCGTTGTATCCATTGTTTGAATACCTGCTTGCAACCATATCGTCGTACCGCTTCTCAAGGGAATCACTTCGGGGGCAGTGGTCGAGGTAGAGAGTACAATGCTAATTGGCGTTGTCTCGAATGAACAGATCAATGGGACGCCGTTGCGATTTGCATAGACTTTCAGAACAGGCCATGACTCAGGCGATGTTATGATGAAGGAGATAGTATCGCTCGTCGCTCCTTCCATATAGTCATCGCCATCCCAACTGGCGTAGACAAACCATTTTCCAGCCCTATCTGGAACGAAAAGAACTTCGTACTGATCAACGGGCAGGTCGCTCGCGATCTTTTCTGGAACTCCTGCCAGCCACGGCACTCTCCATCTACTGCCAGTTTCCAAGGTCTTTGTCAAATCGACTTCTCCTGGAAATACGAAGGTCAATCTAACGGGAACAGGATAATTCAAAGTCTTGCCCGACAAGATCCAACCGCTTATTTGGACCGATTCGCCTAATTCAGCTGTCAGATTAAGTTGTCCGAATCCAGTCAGGTTCGAATAGCAGGTTATCGATGTTGGATATTTGTGGATGTAGTCATAGGCGATGACCTGTTCAAACCCGTCTGGGGACCAATGGCCGTCTCCTATGTGTCCCATTCCAGTTGTTTCTGCAGCATAATATCTTGTGCCATTGACGTCAAAGTAGACGCATTCACCCGATGTGTAATGCGATGGAGGGGAGGCTAAATGAACACCTACGGACAAGTGGCGTGGATAGTGTACGAATATGAGTCTGTATCCAAGAGACCGCATAATTGTTGCATAGAGCACCGATAGGTCATCGCAAACTCCGCCAAGAACCAACGTCTCAATAGGATAGAGTGTGTTTTTGACGACGTAGCTTTCGTTCTTTTCTATCTCCTCCGGAGATAAAAGGAGAGCCACATGCCGCGTAAAGCTCAGAACGGTGTCAGCAAGATCTTCATCTCCTGTTGCCATTGACCTGAAGGTGTTTGTAAGCTCGCTGACTATCGAATCTGTGACAACGTAATATGAGAAATGCATCTCTCCATTTTGTACTGCCGGCAGGTGTGGCGCGTTATGATAGTACTCGAATTTGCTGTAAGGTATGCTGTAGCTGAGTTCGACTTGTTTAGTGCCAAAGCTCGTCTCAAACTGTATCGTGTGCGTGTAAGCATCTTCTCCTTTAGACGGGGCAAACGAAAAGCCGAATAGAAGAGAGCTCAAAATCACGTAAAGCAGAAGGAGTCGAGTTAACTCACGTTTGTTCGGCAAAGATTAATCGACCCTTCGGAGCTACCGAAATGTTGTTCGGGCTACCTGGAAATAGCTTCTGCCTGTGTCAAGTATTTCAAGCTTCCAGTTCTCCATACATATCTAAAGGAAACGACTTTTAGGTTGAAAAACAAATTCTATGATGATGGAGGAGGATAAAGAATGGCCGTTGTTTATCCGTTACCAATTTACTACTACCCGCCGCCGGCGTATGCGGTCTATCCGCAGTACCCAGGCTACGTCTGCCCGTACTGCCGTTATCCACTGATTTGGCTTCCACCAAACCAATGGTATTACCCCTACCATGGAATAATATCAAAGTGGAGGTTCCGCTTCCGATAAAATACCTATCTCTTCAGGACGCGCGATTTCCTGCAGCGTGGGCGGTGAATAGTCGGACCAATTTCAGTTCGGCAGAATAGGGTAATCTTAGCATTTCTTTTTCCCAGTACATATTAAGATTTTGAGGGACAGCGAAAAGCTCCTTCTCTCTATGGTCTCATGTTAACGTCGTTCTGTTTAAAGTTGAAGCATTATCGTATCAGTGGGCGCATCCTGAATGATCCGAACCTTTTGTTAGTTGTCAATTGTCTATAAGAGTTGTTTTGAGCGTGCGGGCGTGATCTTCTCTGCCTGAGTACGTAGGATGCGTGCGTCTGCACTAGATCACGTCGAGATCAACCGATGATTTGACAAGGAGGATTGCCTCTTGTTTCAGTTCTCGTTTTAGTTTTTCCAACTGGTCTCTGAGAGCCATGTCATGGCTCAAGAATGCATAGAGAAGAATCGAGTCTTCGGAAATACCGCGATAACAACCTTCGACTTTGACTAGTGTGTATCCGTCAGGAAAGGTGACATTGGCCCAATCCCTAACTTTCTTTAGGTAGCTCTTGCAGATTCTCCTTGAATCGTTGTCACTACCTATGCAGATGTCAACCCTGTAATGCATTCAACTCTAGTAGACAAGATAGAAAGATAATAGAATTAGGTTTATCTACGTGCAAAGATTCCGTTTTTTCTGATTCCTTCTGTAGCGAAGAATTTTTCTGGTCAAGTACTGGAATCTGGCAAGTGACCTGAACAGTTTGCCATAGTCTTCCAAGCTGAGGAGCATAGATCCGAAGCTATTGCGCCTGTATTTCCGGTTGAGGAAAAGATTCTTGCTCTCGATTGCGAACGCATAACGTCTTCTAGCTTCTATTAGCCGCCTCGGTATGATGCAAGTTCCTTGGTAACGACATTTGTAGCACTTTAAATCACACTTGGATGGAATATACCCACGAACATTCTCTTCATTGGATGCTTTGCTTAAACTCTTGTCAACTGATGACTTGTACTTTTGCATGGAAGATTTAATGCCAGATCATTGAATCACTCTTGCGAACGAACAGAACTTCCTTTATTTCTTCAGTCGCTTCAATTCAAAATCGATTTACGGAAGTTTTACCTCTCAATAACTTACTTTTCTTCTGGGCATAATTCTCTCTTTCATGTCCGATCTTAGAATTTACGTCAAGAATGGAAATGGCAAGGAACTTTCTTTTGTCGTTCATTGTAGTATGGGTTGCAGGTTGGCGAGTGCGATAGATGAAACTACAGAAGATTTTGAATCCTTGCTGAAGAGCACTTATGCTTTCGATAAAGGGATTTACGATATTAAAGCCTGCATGGATAACGAGTCTAATTATAAAGCAGAACTTGAGTTTGCTAAGAAGCATAATTCAAGCTACGTTGCTTTGAAACTGAAACCCAATAAGGAACCGGTCGATGCCGGCATAATAGAGATTTACTTTCCTGAGCACTTGATAGTCTCCAATCAAAGCGGAGACTACATATGCCATAGAGGGGTTAGGGAAACTTGGGGCTACACAGGCAATCATTTGGATGTTGGGAGGTTCAAACGCTTCAGCATACCAGAATATTGGACAATAATAGACAAGTACTTCTTCGGAAAGCCTGTGAAAATTGAGGGTGAAGTAGATAAAGAGCTTGAAGGAAGACTTTTGGAAAGAGTTGAATGGTGTAAGAAGTTAGGATATCAAGTAGAGATTTTATAAAATCGCGTAATGTTGCTGAGAAGCCCTTACTAGAACTATTTGGAAGGCCTCCTAAAGACCAAAACATACTCGTGAGTCTTTAGAGGATGTAGAATGCCTTCCTGTTGAAATCTTATGGCTCTATCCAAAACCCAGAAACTCGGAAAATACATTTTATTGATTATGATATCGAATACTTCAAACCCTGCTAATTGACAAAGCTTTATTGTATCTGCACCTAGAGGAATCGTTAGGCCTCTACGCATAATATCCTTGACCACAACAACCATGAACTTGCCAGGTTTCAAAACCCGATGGCATTCTGAATAAACCTTGAGCATTTCGCCTAGGTAAGTTCTTTCATTCCTGATGTTGCCGATGTTTTTCTCATCCTTAGAATAAGATCCGGTCTTGGCTAAGGAGAAATCTCTTGCGGATATTCCTCCAACATGTCTCTTAGCATCCATAACCCCGCAGTAGGGTGGAGAGAATAGTATTGCTCCAAAACTGGATAAGTTGCCTATGTTTCCATCTTTAGAAGAGTAAGGAGTGGGAAGGTTTTTCTTAACGGCGAAAGGTCTGCTTCTCTTGATTTGAGATTCGTGAATTGACTCTTTATGAAGTATTGAAGACTTACTGCCTCCGCCTTTCGAAATCGATAATGCGTCGAAGTATGGAGGAGAAAATACTACGCTGCTAACTTTTCGAGCGTTCAGACGTGAAAGATCTCTAGCATCGCCTTTGATGCAAACAGCTTTACCGAGATTTCTATTTGGAAATAATTTCGCCACATGAGAAATGTTTTTGTTAGCTTGATCAACAAACTTCTTCTCAAACTCAACACCTACAGCATCCATTCCTAAAAGTATAGCTTGAACCAAAGTAGTGCCGATACCAGCCATCGGATCTAGAACAGTGCTTTCCCCATACAACTGCAAGATTGCTTTTGCTAGAGGCGGCCGCATTTTAGCTGGATGATCATTACAAACATAATAACTTCTTTCACTTTGCGGATGAACCGCCTCAAAATCCCAAACACTAACAAGAATTTCCCGTTTACCAGATTTGTTTATCGGATGCTCAGTAGTACCCTTCGGAAAACTCACCTTTGAGAGATGAATACTATTTCAATTCTTGTTTATTGATCGCTGAACGTTCCTTTATTTCCTTAGACTCTCATTATACTCAATGAAAATATCGAAGATTCCTGCGCTTCCGGTTGGATAAAGGTTTATTGAAACCTTATCATTCTTGTAGATTTCTTCTCTGAAGCTTATCGGAACTTCTTCCAGTTCACCGTACGCTTTCTTGTAAGCTTCAAGAACACCGTGAGCAAACGAGGTAAAGTCGATAGCTTGAGGATATTCAGCTGTCTGATCTAGGTTATCGCCCTTAACGCTGATTGATGAACGTTTCTCATCCCAGTATAGTTTTAGTGAGATCCTACTGGGTTTTGCCGGAATGTATTGAGAGACCAATTCCTTTACGATTTCTTTAGGATCTCTCTCCTTGTCAAGATCTACATTTTCTTTCATACGATCAAAGAAGAGACGCAATAAAATGAGGTTTATCGATATGTGTAAGTTCCGTCAACCGTAGTCGATCGGGGAGACCTATCCAGTTTATTCATAGGCAGAATTCGGTTAATGCCAGTTTTAAGGTTACCCTCAAGTTTAAACCAATAGTCTTGTGAATTTTAATATGAGAGCGACATGCCAGACTACTGGGTTATTTCCTCCTACAGTTTAGATAACATTAGGCGAGCGCATGAGAGGTTGATGTGGGGCTTTTCGGACCCGACAATTAAGAAAGAAGACAAGTATACGAAAAATTGGCGAGACTTCATCAAATCCTACAATAAGATCTCTTCCGGCGACATTATGGCTTTTCAGCTTTTTCAGGAAAAAAGGTATTACATCCATGGCTTAGGCGTGGTTCAAGAAAAATTCTATGATGACGAAACTCCAATATGGGATGATGAAATCAAGCAAGGACGCATTATATATCCATGGAAAATTAGATTTGGCCTAATGCTCTACTCAGAATCGCCGATGACGGAACTAGCTATACCCGCCTACGAATATGTTACGGGCTACGGTATTGGCAAGTTGCCAAGAGGAGACGTAGAAACCATAATCCAGAGCTTGGAGAAAGGAACGGGTTTGAAGGTAAAGTTCATTTAGAAACTACGATTTCGGAACATTTTGATACTTATCACGAAACTAGTCTATCGGAATTATCGGCAATCCATACACACGTAACCTATTTTCTCTCTTTCTTTGAAATCTAACCTATGAATTCAAAGATTGTTGTTAGTCCAGAAGCTCTCTCACAAAGTTATTTTCCTGACAAGCTCTTTCATAGAGATAGGCAGAAAACGGAACTGCTCAGCTATATGGCAAACTCCGTTAATACGTTTGCTTACGGCGCGCCAGGGCTTGGCAAGTCGGCCATTGCAAGGCATGCGGCTCAGGAGTTCAAGGGAAGAGCGGTCTACATCGACTGCTCGCTCTATCAAACAACAAACGCTGTTCTAAGAGAAATGATCTCTGCTATCAGTGCTCCAATATTCAGTAGAAGCAACTACGATTTGCTAAAAAGAATCAAGGAGAAGACTAAGAACTCCAAGCTTGCGGTATGCCTTGACCACTTCGAATATCTTACTGAGCCAGAAACTGTAGGGAAATTGATCGGTCTAGGATTTGTTGTTGTTCTAATCGCAGAGAAAGAAGAGAGCTATCTCAGACTAGACCAAATGACAAGATCAAACATAACCAACATGATAAGAATCACTGAGTATACCATTGATCAGTCCATTGCAATCATCTCTGATAGAGCCAAACTCGCCTTGAAGGAGTGGAGTTATGGCGACACCATTATTGCTAAGATAGCTCAAGAGTCGAAAGGAAACATCGCACTTGCGCTTAATTTGTTGAAGACGGCTGCATTAAAGGCTGAGAGTCAGAACAAGAATAAGATTGATGAGACTGACATACCACAAATCGATTGCCCCGAACTCGAACTAAAACAAGATGAAAAGGTTCTGCTGAAAATTCTTGAGGAATGGAAGAGTCTGCCAAGCTCGAGGCTATACGCGTTCTACCGTGAGAAAGCCAAGTATCCGAAAGAAGAGAGATCGTTTAGAAACTACATGCATAATCTCTGTGCCAAAGGACTGGTCAAAGCAATCGGAGAGAAGAGCGGAAGAGTTTATGAAATATTGGAAGAGGATGTTAATGCTTCTAGCAAAAATTGAATGCAAGAATATCAGAGTCGAGAAACTAGCTGAACTTCTGACAGATGTTGTAGAACAAGGTTTCATGGTTTGGATCTACGATAAGAAGGTTTACGCGATATTCAGAGTAAGTTCGATCCCTATCCTTAAGAACTTGGTTGCGAAACTGAACCGAGTTAAGAATCTTGAGTTCAGATTTTTCAGAATCGAAGAGGTTAGTTCATGAGTGATGAGAACGACCTGGCTGGAATTCTCGTCGAAGATATAGATGAGGAAACTCTGTCTAAGATGCCGGACTGGTTTAAGGTACTAAGAGAGGCTTACGAAAAACAAAAGATGACGAACGTTGATGGACGTGAAGGCGAACAATGTAAGAAAAGGAGCAGTTGAATTTTACAAGCAATTAAGAAGGAGGAATTTTGACACAGATAGTTCTATCATAATCGGTGGCGCTGCCCTGGTTTTGTATGGTTTATTAGAGAAAACATCTGACATTGACATTATAACCGATAGAAAATCACTGTACCGACTCAAGAAAGTTCCATTCAGATACTGTGAGAAAACATCGACTCTTTTGAGAGTTCGCAAGAATAAGGTAGATTATGAAATTGGATTACCTGCTGAATTTGATTTAGTCAAGCCTTGGTACGTGAAAGAAAGCACTCTTATAGAAGATGTGTTTGTGAATGTAAGACCCAGATATTTACTCAAAGCAGATTGCGAATTGCAAGTAAGAATAGTGGAAGATATCGCAAGAGGTATCGATGAGGAGCCTTCAGTTTTCAAAGCATACGTGAAATACAAGACAAGACTGGAAAGGCTTTCTGAATCAAATCAGTGAAGAGGGTATCAATATAGCTAGCTAATCCTTTTCCTTCAAATACACCTTCAAAGGAAACGGTCTATTTAGACACCCACATACAAATATGAAACGCTTACAAAGTTTTTGCTTTCAATGCAAGGGGACGAACTAGCTTCTCAGCATTAGATATTCTCACACACTCATAAGTGTTAAAAGTATCCAATTGCGGTGGGTCGATATTACGTGTCTCATAAACTGCTAGACATATTTGCTTTGTGTCACTAGCAGTTACAGTCTTGGCCAGTTCAAGGAAGTTTGCTAAACGGGTTGGATCAAATCTGTCTGCAGCTTCGTCCATTACTAGCGGAAGCTTAAACTGATCTGCCAGCGTGTACAAGACTCCAAAACTAACTGCCGCGCTTTGCGAACCAGAGGGATTCGTTATGCGTTGGTTATCAAGCTTCGGAGTAAATATTCCCTTTCCTATGTGAGTAAACTTGAATGTTGGATCGGCAAAAATGGATTGATACGCTGTCTCCACGTTGCGTTCCATTACCACTCCCAGGCTTTCCACCATTTCGTCAAGATTTATCAGTCTATACACCAATCCATAGAGCCCTTCTGCAAATGGAATCACCCTCCTCGTCAAGATCTTTGAGTAACGCAGTTTTCTATCTGAATCTTTCACTCGTTGAGCCTCGCTCTGTAACCATTTTTGAATCGCTTCGAGTTTTTTCCTTTCCGATTCAAGCCTCCTAGTGCGTTCACTCAGTTTTTGTACGACAATATCAAAATTGGCCAGCTCAAGTTTCTTCACGAGCTCGGATCTCAGTTTTCTGAATCCAGACAGAACCTGGCCAACTTCTTTCTCTAGTTCCCCCCTGCAATAGGTGATCTTTGACTGAAGTTCTTTCAAGTCTCTCTCGTAGCTGTCTTCCTCAAATTCAAAGGTTATTTTGCCAATGCCAAATTGGTCGTATAGTATGGTTGAGGTGCTACGCCATTCTCCTTGGATCTCAGAAGACTGGTCTTCCAATTCTTTAATGGTCTGCTCAAGTTCCCTTTGCTTCTTTCTAAGCAGACTTGCTAGACCCTCGTGAATTTCTTTGTACTGCCGCTCAGTTTTCTCTGCCAGTATTACTCTGCTTCTAAGCTCATTTACTTCACGTTCGAGCTGTGCAATGCGCTGAGTTAGCTTACGCTTTAAGAAGGTTGAGGCTTTCTCAGGAATATGCACCCTTGTCGTACCCGAGACTTTTGCAAGTTTCGCCTCATACTTGTCCATTGGAACACTCACGACGGGCAAAGCGCGTTTTGCTTGCGGGATTATAGATGCTGGAATGGAATTCTCAGGAAGTTTTTGAGGATTCTTAAAGCTCTGGAGCGTCCTGTTTAGCTCTTCAGCAGTCTTCTTCATGGCAGTAATGCTATCTATTCCGTGTTCCAAAGCAGTCTTTTTCACTGTGATTATATTCAGCTTGCACTTTCTCAGCTTTCTAAAGAATTCCCTGATATCGCTTGAGTCCTTAAATGCGGTCAGATCGAGCTTGCGAATTGACGGTACATCATATTCATCAAGGTTCCATTCAGTCTTGGGAAGTGCTCTTAACCTGCTTGACAAGTCCTTCCATTGACTGTTCACAACGTCGTATTTTGATTTCTTCTGAATGAGCTCATTAAAACTCGCTTTCTTGTCAAGAGCCGTTCGCAAGGATTGAATTGCTTCAAGTTTTTTTCGCGAGGGCTTCAGATGACTGCTTGCTTGCAGCGCCTTCTCTATGTCTTCAGGTATTCCGCGCGCTAAGCGTTTGCCAACATCTTCTGCGAAAGCATCAAGCTTCCTAGAAACTTCTCCTGTGAAGAGTTGTTTGATCCTTCCTGGCTGAAGCCCAATTTCTGCCAAGTGCTTTTTCTGGTCGTTCAAGTAAGTCTCAGCGGATTCCGATAGGCTTTGCAGGTACCCCTTGATTTTCTCCAAGCGCTTTAGGTTTAGGTCAGCTTCTTGCTGGGCATCGGTCAGTTGCTTTGATAGCGCTTCAGGAATATTGCAGACCTCACCTTCCATTGCTCTGATGTATCCTTCAATGTTTGAAGAAGCTAGGAGAATGTCCATGACCTCAGGATAGATCTGAATCTGTTCTAGATGAATCTTGATATCACTCGGTGTTTTTGCCTCGTCCTTCCACTCTTGAGCTGTAAGCAGTTGCGCGAGTTGATCAGCAGTCAATCCTGGGTCGATGCTGATTTGGGATATTGATGACAGCTTGCAGCTACGTCTCACTTTAACACCAGATCGCTTAAAATTATACGTGAGCTTATACATCCTGTCCCACTGGCTGAAATAGCATGTCACATGGCCTTCATTGAGGGGGTTAAGTAGAACTTCCTCCTTCAGGATTTCGCGAAAGATTCTGTGACCTAAGAAACACAACCTGATAGCTGTTATCGCATTAGTCTTTCCGGCTATGTTCGGAGCGTACAGAATCAGAGGAAGCGATGGGGCGAATGAGATCTTGCCTTTCAATCCCAAAACATTGTTGAATTCCGCTAGAACCAGTCTCATCTTAGCGCCGCCTCCTTGCACTGTTCTGATAGAAACGTAGCGAAATCAGCTGATACTTCCTTGACGGCTCCTCTTTTTTGAAGTTCCAAAGCGATAGACTCCAAGATGCTGCTCACGTACTGGTTAACAGGTATCGCAGCTCTTTGGAGAACGTACGGGCTTTCAAAGAGAGCCTTCAAAATTTCGCGTACGTCGGTAGCTGCGAGTTTTAGACCATGTCTTCTCAAAAGCTTCATGAGCTCAGGGGTTGCTGTCTTCAGCATTTCTTCTTTCAGCTGGTCTAAAGTGAGAATAGGTTGCCTAACCTCCCCTGAGGGGGCGAAGGGGCTGACCTTCCTAGTTTTATCCCTTAACTTCTGAATATTGAGTCGATCATACGCTCTACATATGTCTTCCAGAAGAATGGGAGAATATGTGGTTTCGCCGACTACCGCCGGCAGCAGGATCAACCTTCCTACATCAGGTCTTTTGTCAACATCATCAAACATCTGTTTCAATCTGGCTCTGGCCTTTGGAAGTTCAAGCCCACCGACATCGATCTCAATGTTAATGATGTTAACAGATGGATCGAATGCATGAAAAATGGGCTTTGTATCTGTCTTAAATTCAACAAAGCCGAAAGGAGAATCTCTTGTTACATGGGTATACCTGTCGTTGTTTGCTGCCCACGAATAAGACTCAGTCCAGTACTTTCCGTAGGGCAGCCGAGAAGGCAACAAAGAAGGCAAACAAACCAGATTCTTAAGGCCAAGATGTTTTTCAGCAAAAAAGTGCATGTGACCATCAAGAATGAAATCGAACTTTTCAGCTAGTTTTGCAAGAAGATTTCTTGGATATATGGCTCCCTCGTCAGAGAACCATTCATGACAAACCAGAACAGCACAACTCGGCCTTCTCTCTTTCCATCTTCTGCTTGCACCGTTAACGACATCATCAACCTCAAGCTCCAATGTCGCTTCATCGTAGAACTCGGCTTCGCAGCGCGTGTTCATGAAATAAAAGTCGAAGTTTCCTATTCTTTGCCACTTATCGCCCACGTAATGAAAATTCTCGATCGTCTGTCCGAGTCCCTGCAGAATCCTCTCATCTTCGTGATTTCCACGAATCGAGTATATTGGAATGCCTATGCTACGAAACACGTCTCTTACTTTCATCATAACTTCCTCACCTTCAGGATGACGAACGTCCGATGTCTCGGTCTTCTTTTTGTCAAACAAATCTCCGGCGAGGACCAGGAAGTCAGGAGATAACTTAGAAATCTCGTGTAGGACGGTCGCGAAATCTTTTAGCGGATCGTACCCTCCAACGTAGCTCTGAAGAAGATGTCCGTCACTTAACACTATGAATTTCTCTACCTCATCCCGATGCGATTCACTTGTCGCAGTCACGATTGATCCCTACCGGCTCCTCAATCAGTTATTGTACTGTTGAGGACAAAAAGGTGACGTAGCTCTTGATGTTGGTTGACAGGACGTGAGCAATTCCTCATCCAACGGTTGCACTCTCAGAATTGTTCATAATACTGAGAGAGGCCACTTCATCAATCGCAGTCCATGCTAGCTCTCTTTTGGTTTCATTTTCTCCAAAGCTTCGACAAGCATATCTAGCATTTCTGGTCTTTTCACCAATTCTGTCATAAGCTTGTCAGCTTTCATTCTTGCATCGTCTAAGTTTATTGCGATCTTCATATCCAACGCAAGACCGCACGCATTACAGAACTTGGCTGAAGGAGAATTCTTTGCTCTGCATCTGCTACAGGTTATTAGTTTGAATTTTTCCTCTCTATTCTCTTCATCATTCTTTATGCCATGCAGTTTGAGCAGAGCATCATCAACGTCCCTTCCTGATAGATGAACGTAGACAGAAGCCATGTCAGAGCTTTGAACCCAGCCAAATAGCTGCTTGAGTTGGGCTTCTGTCAACTTGTTTGCTAAGTGGGTTGCCCTTGAATGCCTGAACAGATGAGGATAGACCCGTTTCCTTATTCCTGCTTTCTTTGCAATTTCTTTAAGCAAAGTCTTCGCTGCATTGTATCTCAGCGCAGAATTTCGATTCCTAGTTCCTAAGCTGACCCATAGCGGAGCATTAGGATCTTGTTTGCATGGATGACTATCGATCCACGATGCAAGTTTTGGGGCTGAGGCGATAACTCTAACTCTTCTCCAACCAGTCTTGCCATTCACAATGAGTTGAGCCCCATACTCATCGAACTGAACGTTCTTTATCTTAAGTGAGAGCACTTCTCCTATCCTACAGCCAGATTCGTACAGAACAAGAAGAAGTGCTTTGTCCCTTGGATGAGGAGCTGCGTCGGCTAGAGCAGTAACCTCTTCTTGCGTCATGAGTTCCTCAGGAAGTTTATGGTTGTTTCTCACACTCGCCTTGATCCACTTCACTTCGCTGGGATATTCTTCTGCTTTCTTCAGCCATCTCCAGAATATCTTGATGATCACCTTGTAATCATGCTTGGTCCAGTCCGAATAGCTTGCGCTTTCAATTCTGCGCACGAGCTCTAGGATGTCTTCCTTAGTTCCATGGGTGAAAGGCTTTCTAAGCAAAGCTGCGATCTTCCTAAGCGTAGCTAGATATTTGATGATACGAGCGATGCTGAGGCCTTCTGCAACACAATAATCGTGAAAATCCGCTATTGATTTCTTGTTTTCCTCGCAGATCTCTGAGTCTCGTATTATGTCTAAAGTTCTCTCAAGAATTCTCTTGTAGTTGTAAATTTCGGCACTTGCTACCACTCAATCACTTTGCTTCTTCAAGAGATTAAGAATTAGGGATATGAAACTGTGCCGATGTGCCTCTGCTGGGAGAGTCAGCGCAATCACAATTCCCTAACTGTTAGGGAAATGCAATTGTACTGATGTGCCCCTACTGGGAGAGTCAGCACAATCGCAAATCCCTAACTTGTTAGGGAAATACAATTGCACTGTTGTGCCCCTACTGGGAGAGTCAGCACAATCGCAAATCCCTAACTTGTTAGGGAAATACAATTGCACTGTTGTGCCCCTACTGGGAGAACCAGCACAGTTGCAAATCCCTCTAATGCATAATCTCTTCCGTTTATTACCGAAATTTTTTCGGAAATGTCGGAATTATTTATTATATGTATGCGAAAAGATAAATAGTTAACACTCGTTTCCCTTGGATGAAGCCAGAAAATCTTCAGCAGTGCGAGAACAGATCTTAGGAGACGGGTCAGGCTCACTCAACCAAGCCACTTCCAAAACAATTAACTAACAAAGCCTTTGCATCAAATAAGTTGGCTATTTCGGATGAAGATTATCGACTTCGTAGAAGAAACGAACACCGTCTATGCCAAATCCACTTTGAGTCTAGAAAATGGCCGTCAATTCGAATCAATATATTGATGTAGACATCGAGTGGTCACTAGGTTTTTCGAGAAGCAAGGGTGGTACTGCTTTCAGAGTTGATGGCGCTGCCAGAGCTTATTCCCGCCGCGCCCAGCTAAGGCACTGGGGCACGGATGTCCGAGCGAGGCAGAAGAGCTTCGTTGAGGTCTTAAAAGTCCGTTTGGTGGGATGTTGAGGGCAGCTATCGCATTTTCAACTTCTTATCAATCGATGTATCCGAACTCCTTTTCCAGCAGAGCGCTCCAAGACACCGACATGTCGTCGCTTGGGTCGTATGTGGGTGGGGGACCGCATTCCTTGTGAACCTCTATCTTACAAAATTGTTCAAAACTATGGTAATAGGTGTTGATGTCGATTTTTAAAATCTTTTCCAGTTCTCCCTCAACATACTTGTAGAGTTCACTGAGGCTCATAGTGCGCACCGCCTCCCAGTGATCACTAAGAATCCTTGCGTGCTCTTCAGGGGTGAGCGGCGAAAGGCGAAAATATTTCGCTGTATATCTGTTAAGCACCTCATCCCGTTTCTCGCCGAACTGTATTCTTCGTTTCATCCTAGCTACCGCATCTGCGAGCAGCTTATCCGCGATCCTTTCTTCACTCCACATTGCTGGAGCTTCCGTAAGCAGTGTCGCAGGAGTTAACGGAAAGTTTTGATCTGGTAGGATGCCCGCAAAGGGAATAAGCTGTGTATAGAAACTATTCATATTCGGATTTGAGGCCCTGTAGGCGAACTCTAGCAAATAGCCCTTGTCTTTCGGTCCGCCAAGAATGAATGCATTATGACTGAACTCGTGGATGAAGGCCTCAGCCAATATGGGTTCATTCTTGAGCCTCATCAGACTTTCAATATAATAAGTATATGGAGTGAACTGTAAATTCGGTTCATACGCGTGCAGTATTTTGTTTTTGATGTCAATGGTGATCGGCAAAGAGGAAAAAGCCTGCCCATGAATGAAGTGTGCTATTGCTCCTTTGCCAATCACGATCCAAATCTTCGGCACTGGTTTCTCTCTAAACTCAAAGAGAGTAGAAACCTCTCTCCAAATCTTTTCTATCAGACTTTCTGAGTTCGCTATTTCTTTTTTGAGCGTCTCTTCATATTGTCTGTAGATTCTTTCGCAAGGCAAATAGATCTTTAGCGGCTTTCCCTCTAGTTCTATCTCTATGCTTGGTATCGAATCTGTTTCAGGATGCACTTTTCCTAGGTGAGCTGAAAGATTCTCAGCTTTCAGCGACGCTCCACAGTGTGGGCATTTTACATATTTCTTTGCGTGAGGCATAGCTTAGAGTACCCGCATGAGCGTTGATTAGGTTTTGGTGCGGAGATGGAGCTCTGCAAATAAACGGTAAAGGAAAGAGGGTCCTAAAGTATCTAGGGAAAACTTCGCTTTGGCCGGCTACATTCTTAACTGAATCGACAGATGACTGGGGCACGGGCTCTGTCGGGAACTAAGAAATTGGTCACATCTCAGCATGATCATCTCCCTTAGGGAGAACGTAGGTATATCACATCTCGTGCGTTGATAGTCGACATGAGGTATGCTCCTCTATTCGATGTCCTCTACTACAAAATGCAGTAATGCCGCCTTCCTCCACTGAAGACCCTTCGAGCGATTTGTCGTCTTCTTCATATTGATGTCTTCAATCATCCAATCACGTAGCTCATTAGCATTCTTCTGCTCGAATTCTTTAGTTAGATTCTGCCTTACTAAATGGTTCCAAGAGTTCTTCCACAACTTTCTTTAGCTTGCATAGCTTCGTTACATACTCATTGATGTCATCGACATCATCTTCATCATAAGTATAGGGCAATGCTAATGCCCACATTGGTGGAGCCTTACCGGTATTCTTTTGAATGGTTTGTTCGGAAATCTTTCTAACGATGCCCTTTGCATGTACCCAGTATTTTGATAGGTAATGCCAGAGCTCCTTGATCTCTTCGATGGTTTCTTTCTCAATTTGCGCCGGGAGAAACAATTCACATTTATCCACGAATGAAAGACTTTTTTTCTGTTCAAAAAGCCTTAAACGGTTTAGGTCCTCGGGGAATGGATGATCGTAAAACCTCGCATGTGCTACAACAGCATCCAGAGTTCCCTCAAGTATGATTCTCATAGACATATAGCATGCAGGAAGATTACCTAGGAGGAAGTTGTAGATTAAGCCATAGATTTGAGGCTGGATAACATGCAGCAACGTTAAGGGAATTGTCATAAGGTGCTTTATTCTGGTTTCAACATCAAACGCATAGTTCCATAAATTGACTGACAGCTTAAGAGCCTCGGATGCTTGGGGATGATTTCGAGCAAATTCTTCGTTACCCTTAGCCTCCTCACACATTATTTTGGCGAATGAGACAGCGGCTTCATTCACTCTACGGGCACCTACAGATCTATTCTCTCATTTAGATTCTTAAAGATAGACAAGTCCATCTGAATCCATGCCATATCTGATCTGGATATGCGCGCGCTGACAAAACGAGCCTACCGCCGCTATTAGTTTGTCTGTTGTAGAAAGCTCTGGGTTGGCTGTTAGGAGATCCTTGATCGCTTGATATTCATCGGTGGGTATGGTTTTCTCTCTAGCGAAGTGTGTGTAGAAGAGATGCGGAGATTTCTAACAAACTTCTTGTCGCGAGAGGTCTCTCTTCCGCATCTATGGCAGAACGGCATATCCAGTCCCCAAAACTATCTGTCTACATCCTAGCAACGATATTCTTCTTAAGTTGAGCCTAAACTATAAGAAGACAAATTCCGGATAGTCCTTTCGTTCGTAAGGTCTTTTCAGAGCTAACGGAAAGATTTTTTCTTCGACAACATTGGCTATTTTTTCTCTATGTCGATTTATTTTGGACGTCAAGACAGGTATCCAAACGCCACGATATTCTTCTGGGATTCCCCCCTTCTCTAATATGAATCTAGGGATTCCCGACCCTAGTATCACGGAATCCTCCGCATACTTTATGAAAGCCTTTGCCGTCTTCAATGTCCATTTCCTACCGAGATATTTCATGTTGATCATTGCTTGAGGAGCAAATTTTAGGCTATACCAGTGATGAAACCAAAAACCCAGAATTGGGAAGCCTAGAGGTTTATCAATTCCGTCCATTGTGAAGACAAGGATATTGTCTGAGGGAATTTCATTTAACTGTCTTTGATGCAGAATTATTCTATCTATCTCTTCGTAGAATCCGCGGGCTCCAGCGCCTTGTTTCCAGTCAGTAACCACTTCGGCCGTAGTCATGTCAAGCTTCTCAAGCTTAACTAATGGGTCTGGTTCTTTCTTTTCGATTATGCAAGTTCCAAAAAGAGTCGTATCATGAATGATTTGATCCAATAGTTTCTCAAAGGAATTCATGTTCAGGAATTCATCTATCTTCTCTAGATCTTCTTCCCTTCCTTTTACTGTGTATCTG
>Ga0315308_1000094_pt1 | contig 43492 bp, 71 predicted proteins | sample TDP3_MG_FD_203078 | JGI IMG/M metagenome (GOLD analysis project Ga0315308, IMG submission 203078) | Freshwater sediment microbial communities from Lake Towuti, South Sulawesi, Indonesia - TDP3 | ecosystem: Environmental > Aquatic > Freshwater > Lake > Sediment | place: Indonesia: South Sulawesi...
GCTAAAATTTCCTCTGCCTCCTTGACCGCAGAGGGCTCAAACAGATTCCCCTGGGCAACGCTGGCCATGTCCTTGAGCGGGGTACAGCGGCGGTGGTTCTTGGCCATGCGCAGGGGGTTGTTGTGGATATAGCGAAGGGTCGTCTTGAAGTCTTTGTGCCCCATGATATCCTGCAAAACACTGGGGTCGCAGCCTTCCGCTGCGGCGTAGTTGGTGCCGAAGGTATGGCGGAAGGTATGGGGAGAGCACCGTCTGCCGGTAATACCGGCCTGGTGACACAGGCTCTTCACCAGCTTGTAGATGCCCATGTAGGTCAGTGGCCCGCGCTTTCCCAGGAAGACATGCTGTTGGCCACAGCCATTGTTATTGCTGGGCCGGAGGGCCTCGAGCAGGCGGCTGGTCGTTTCGCTTACCGGTATTATCCTTTCCCCGCTCTTTCCGCGGAGCGTCACAAAGCCTGGTATCATGTCCTCCCAGAGCAGGTTGGCGCACTCATCAGCCCGCGGGCCGACATCATAGAGAAGGTTAGCTAGGGCCCGGTCCCTGGGGGAGAGAGGCAGGGAGAAAATCTGGTAGACCTCCTGGTCGGCGAATATCCTCATCGCCTTTGGCGGCACGCTGGGTGGCCTGACCAGGGGCATGGGGTTGGGTATTTCCGGGTGCCAGATGTGTATCTGCCGGTAAAAGGCTCTCAGGGTACGGAATCGGGAATGGACTGTCTCGGGGGTCAGGGGAAGGTCAGGCTGGCTCTGCCTCTTTAGTCGGTTGAGCCAGCCCTGGATAGGCTGGGGCGTCACGGGAAGCTCCGGGAAAGAGCGCTCGAAGGGTGTCAGGTGTCTTTGATATCCCTTCTGGGTCTTGGGGCGAAGTCCGCCCCGGCTAAGCATGAATTCCTGGATTGCTGCCGACGTCTTCACAGCACCACCTCCACCACGTCTGGCGACAGTGGGGCCGTTCCTGGCGATGGCTCGCCAGCGCCGCCGGCAGCAACCGGCCGCGACAGCACCAGTCGGACCAAGCCATAGAGCGGTCCAATAAGTGCTGTCGCCAATCTATTAAACGATTCATAAATCCGACCGTGTTGGTACTTTAGTAGCGGGTGTGCTAAACTTAGGTCACAGGGATTGGACAGAAGACTCTGGATCTTCTGCCCAATCCCTGTCCTGTTTTGAGGAGGGAGTAGTACTATTGGGGATTCGTCTAGCGGTAGGACACCTGACTCTGGATCAGGCAGGCCAGGTTCGAATCCTGGATCCCCAGCCAGCCTAACTGACGGAAAGGTTAAAATCCATCGGCCAGTTTGTAGACTTTTCATCTCACCCCTGAATTTCCCAGTGCACATAGACGTCAATGTCTACGGTTATGTCTGGGTCATAGGTAGCCGCAGGAATAAGGTACTCGAAGTCTATAGAGTAATAGCCTTCATTATGACCAGTGAGCGTCTCAAAATCTCTACGGAGTCCAGGGTTCCCAGCAACAGTCACGCTGTTTCCCTCAGGATAAGTATAAGCGACATGGATAACCTCTCCTCCCAAGTCTGTCGGTGAGAACAAATAATTGACTTTCAGCCACTGGTTTTTTTGAAGATAAATGACCACTGAATAGCTGCTATTAGGTTTGAGCTTAAAAGATATCTCGTTACCTTTGGGATAAATTGTTGAATGTTCTCGCGCTGGTAGTGTTGGTGAGGGGGTTGCTGGCGATGCCGGGGGGTTGACAGTAATACACCCGCCTACTGCTACCAATAAAGAAAGACTGGTCAGGAGTGCCAATATCCTACTCTTTGGCATCGGTACCCTCCCTCTCGTTCTTGAGTCGTTCTATCTCGCTCTCTGGTATTAGCCGCTGGCCAGCAATCAGAATCGTCTGGATTTTACCTGCCCTAAGCCACCGGTGAAGCGTTGTTCGATGGACCCCAAGAAGGTCAGCGGCTTGACTGACTAAGAACAGACCTTTTAGCTCTACTGGCATAGCGCTACATACTGTAGCAGACTCCCCGCCTTTTGTCAAGTCCCCCCTGACGAAAATTTAGGGGGGACTGAGGGGGTGAGGGTACCGCCACTTTCTGGGGTGGTCGAACTCGGCCCACGCCTGAGAGCCGGGCGGAGCTCCTACTTTACAATAACTAACGCACCGTAGTCAAAAAATAGGCGGTCAAACGGGGCGGTGGGTAGTTTTATACCTGTTGTGCCCGCTTCACAACGAAAAGGACAAAAAGGGGGGTCAGGGAATAATCCCTGGCCCCCACTAATATATGATAATAGTATATGATTAGAAGTCAAAGAGCGATGGTTGCAAAATGTCCTGGCTGGCCACTTCCTGTTCTTGTGTTTTGTGCTTCTCCGCCCGGTACCGCTTCACCTTAGCCTTGTTCCGCTCAGCCCGGTCTTTTTCCTGCCTGGCCCGGACACGTGTCCGGTATATCCACTCTTTAAGGCGTTCCAAGTCCCTCATCTGCTCGGTCTCTAGCTTATCCACAGCGATATCGCCAGGCATCTCACCCTTCCCCCAGCGGCGGTAGGTCTGGGTGGCCACATAGAAGTATATTTGTGCCCAGTCGCGGTCGATGGGGAAAGTCAGGCTGGCTGTCATGAGATAAGCCACGGCTTCGGCGTCGGTTCCGGTCATCTCCTCACCCTTGAGTGCCTTCATGTTCATGACCAGCCGCTCCAGGGTGATAGAGGTCTTGAGCCATTCAGGGAGAGTATCGCCCCAGCCGCCCGGGTAGACAATGATGGGGTCGAACAGGGCACCTACAATCTCGGAGATGCCTTTCTCAACCTGCTTTTCAGTTGTCATCTTATCACCTCCTTCTTACATAGTTGGGAACAGCTGCTTGGCATCTGGTGAGTCTAGCCAGTCGTTAAAGCAGCCCTCATCGCACCAGGCACCGACTATCATAGCCGGTGCATTCCGGCCGTCAATGAGGACAAGGCAGTCATAGCCCATCAGCTGGTCATAGGTGTGTTCTTCGCCACACGATGAGCAAACCACATCTTCGGTGAATTTCTGCACGGTCCCCCTCCTTTCCAATCGTCAACTTTTGGGCGTGAATAAACCCCCTTAATTGTTGGCGAACGGCAACAATTACTTCTCAACCACGGCGCCCTTTTCCCTGGCGTGAGCCAGGGCCCGGCTGTCCAGCTCCAAAAGCTGGATGTCTTCCACCAGGTTCTTACCTCTGCGTAAGACGCTGTCCAGCTCACCGAGTAGCCGGGCATACTTTCGGGTTACCGGCGGCATCCTTCTGAGTGTGGACTTCCGGTAGACCATAGGTGCACCTCCTCCCTTAATCGATAAGCTCTAGATGCTTTATTACCGCTGACTCATCGATAGTGAGCTTTATTCGCTGGCCTTGGAACGTCTTAATAGTAGCGACGACATCTGGGGAGACCAAGGTTGCCCTGACTTCGACACGCTCCAGGTCATCAAAGAGCCGCACTTGGGCGGGTGTCAAAGGAACATAGCTGACTATCCTCACAGCTTGTCACCCCCTAACTGTTTTCAGTCAGGATAAAATCATCAGCGAAGGCTTCTTTGATTGCCTTCTCCACGGCGGTCTTGAAGTCTTCGCGGTCAGGTGGATTGCGCCAGCCGACGACTGTGCCATCCAGGTCAATGGCGACGGCGGCCCACATCTCAAAGAGGTCATGGATGACATACCAGCACCCAGACGTGGCGGTGGGTATGTGGGTAACAAAAAGCTTCTGCCCCTCGACCTCTATTTCGGCCTGGTGGACGGTGATTTCCTTTACCATAACTACCTCCTTTCTTTTGAACTAGGGGGGCTCAATAGGAGCCCCCCTCTGAGCTAGTCCTTGGGATTCATGGGCATCACGAGCACCAGCGGCGATGTGCCGTGGCGGAAGAGGACGGGTGATGTTCCGCCTGTTACTCCTATGGTGAGGAGCCCTTCCCGTCCGCTGAGATAGTCCACCAGATAGCCTACGTTGACGGCCACTCTGCCCGGGCCGCCTTCCGTCTGGACCGGTAGCTCGGCTTCCACCTCACCCTTGTCCGCAGCCTTCGCGGAAACGGTCAGGACGGTTTCAGTCCAGCTGAGGCGCACAATCCCCGAGCTGTCCCTGGCCATATCCCTCACTCGGCGCACCGCTCTCTCAAGCTCCGGGGCAAACACCCGGACTTTGAGGGGTGTGTCCTGGGGGATGAGCTGCTTGTATCTGGGCGGCGTGCCCTCGATGAGCTTGCTGACCAGGGTCACCCGGCCGAAGCGGGCCAGAAGCCTGCCGTCGCCCAGACCAAGCTGGAGCTGCCTCTTTGAGATTACCTGGCGGACCAGGTCATCCTGGGGAGGCACGGGCGGCGGGAGCTTATCCCACAGGTGGCTGAGTGTTGCGACTGAGGAGGCGGGTATGATGACTTCCTGCTCTACAGGGTAGGCATCAGAGACTGACTTTATGGCCAGCCGGAAGCCGTCGGCGCCAACTGCCTCAATGGTGGCGCCCAGCGACAGGGTGACGCCGTTAAGCACCGGCCGTATTGCTTCGGTTGCGCAGTACGGCAGCACGGACATGAGCGCCTTGACCAGGCTGTCTCCATCAACCGGCGACTCGGTACTTACCGGGACCTCGGGCACCGGCGGATAGTCCGCTACATCGGTGACATCGTAGCTGGCCTTTCCGCCGTTCCAGGAAAGAGTGACCCTCTTCTCTGCCTGCTCAATAATCAGGAAATCGTACCCCGGCACATACTTCAGGAGCTCGCGGGCGGAGTGGTGGGGGACAAGGCATTCCCCTTCCGCCTCGGGGAATGCCAGGATGGCCCAGGTCTCCAGGTCGGTGGCTGCCGCCCGGCCGTCCTTGAGCAGAACGTTGGCCAGGGCCGCGAGGGTAGGCTTCCTGGGAATAGCCGGCTGGAGCAGCATAAGGGCTTCCCGTAGCCTTTCTACCTTAACGCGCATAGCTTGTTCCTCCTTTCCTTACAGCGCTCCCGCCCCTTCCTTCTTAGTCGACCCCCTGAATTTCTCACCTATAACTGCATGCTTGGTTGAAGCTGTTCCTTAGGCTTTGCGGGCTGTGTGGTCGGGCGCTGGCCTGCCAGCCGGGGTGCTGGCTGAGACTGCGACGGCAGTGGGCTGGCACACTTGGGGTACCGCTTCGCTGTCTGCCAGCGCGTCCTGGCCTGTTCAACGAACCCGGGCACGGCAGTGAGAGCGGCGCTCAGGTCGCCTTCGAGCCCAAAGAACGCCGGGTCGCACTCCGGCGCCTGAACACCCACCGACGCCTTGTTTCCCTTGAGCGAGATGACGATTTTCAGCATGCCGGTCACCGTTTCAGCCGGCTTATCGGTCGCCACATCTGCCTCTTCACCGGATAACTCATTGCCCTGCTCAACGGTTTGCTCATCCTGCATCTCATCCTCTTGCTCTTCGGGTTGCTGATTAGTCAGCTCAAGTGTCATGGCTTACCTCCTTTCCTCTTTTTTAGAGAGTTCACTGTTTCCGGTGTGGCTAATACGGGGACAAGCGTCCCCGCTTCCATATCGAGGTAGAGCTGCACCCAGGGGCAGGTGCCGGCAATAAGGCGCCTTACGACCTCCACGACGACGGCCGCCATCGTCGCGTTGATGGTGGGCCCCTGCTCTTCCGCAATTGCCGCGCAGTCCCTGCCCCTGGGCCCTTGGGTCAGCAACTCCGGCTTCTGGGTTGTTGGTAGGGGGAGGCTGTGGTAAATATCTCCATCCGGCAGCCATAGGCTGGCGGTATCGGTGTTTCCGATAACAACTTGCCCATAGTTATCCCCGTTGCCGGCATCCACCCACCAGAGGGATGTTTGTAGCCTGGGGCCGCTCTGCAATTCCCTTGGCACTGCCTCACTGTAGCCGCCAACCCAGGTAAGCGCCCCTTTTGCCACTCTTTCTGCAATCTGCCTTCGGGCTAAGCCGTTGTCAACACAGCCTATAATTACACCCGGGTACCTGACCTGGGTCACCTCCAGGGGCAGGGTGCTGTAGGCTATCGGACGCCCATATTTTCGGGCCAGCCTTTTGCCCAGGGTCTCACTCTTGAACTGTCCCAGGTCCTCACTGGTGAAGTTCTGACGGACCAGGTTTCGCTCTTCAACCCGGTCGTGGTCGATGAGCACCAAGTCAGCCCGAGGTGGAAGAAGACGGCATAGCCCCTCGGCAACGAATCCCCCGGTCCCACCGCAACCGACTACAGTTACCGTGAAGTGCCCGCCGGCAAAGCTGTTATCCAGTCTATACATTGAAAACGTCTCTTAGCTCGAGCGGAGCAAAGTAACCGTAGACCCCGAGCCTGATTTCGACCTCTGGCACAAGGGTGTCGAGCCTGCCGACCACCATATAGAGCCGTAAGCCCTGCTCATCCGCGTTATCCTGGCCGCTGAACCAAGCGCTCATGCGGTGGTGGCTGTGGATATCCATGACGCAAGAGAGCAGATTCTCGTATGTGACACTGGCCGAAGACCTCTCCTGTGCCGGCATCCTCAGCCGGTATTCGTTTTCCCAGGTTATGGCCAGGTACTGCTCCTCATCATTCCTGGCCATGAATATGCTCAGGGCCAGGTCGTAGAGCCGCACCGGTATTTTCCCATGCGGCAGCTCCAACTCTTCCTTGAGGGGCGCCAGCCCCCTCACCCATGCCGGCGAGACCAGGAGACTGGCCTTCAAGAGGGGCGAAGCCCCTCTTATAAACAGCCCGTTCCCGGCCAGGATGTAATCGTAGAAAAGGCCCGGCTCTCCTTCCGGGCCTTCCCTTTTGTTCAATAGATAGCCTACCGGCCTCACAGGATATCCTCGACCTTTCCGATGGGCACTAGGTCACCGAGCGGGTACCGCTTCTTCCCGTCCAGCTCTTCCCAGAGTGCCAGCAAGTCCTTGGGATACTTCTTAGACCTCCCCCCATAAGAAGCGTCTTTAGTGAAGAAGGAGGTAAAGAAGGACTCGGGGATCTCCCCGATATCCACTGGGTACTTGTGGGTGCCCGGGCAGGTCGTTCCGTTCTCGAAGATATTAAAGAGAGGAGCGTGGTAGATGAACTGCCTGGCGTCTCTTGGCCTTTTCTTCACGGCATACACCCGCGGCGGTCTGCCAGGGGAGCAGAGGAAGATAAGCCCCGGCATGGGTAATTTGAACCGGTGCGGCGGTTTGAATGCCTCAAGCTGCAGGGCCACCGGCCACACCCGGGCACCTCTCCACAGCGCGACCACCGGACCTTCCTTTCCCTGCTTCCACCAGAGAGCATCCGGAGGGAGCAAGCCCGATGAGAGAGGCACTTCGCTCAATAGTGCCATCGTGACATCCCTGGCGGACACCATCCGCGTATGGATTATCCCCTTGTCCAGGGAGTAGAGCAGTACCGATTCGCCGTAGAAGTCAAGCCTTACCTGCAGCTCGTCCTTCGGCAGTTCCAGAGAGTCCGGCAGCGCCAACTGGTAGGATTTGAATTCATCCGGGAGCCTCTTCGCCATTTCCCCTCCTCTGCGCTATGAAATTAACCAGCTCTTCAAATCGCCCGGGTAAATCGCCTTCAAGCCACTCCATAAAGTCGCCCCATTTCTCTTGAGTAGCCTCTGCCTGCTTCCACTGCGTGGTCAGCTCGTCGACATTCTCACGGGTCCAGTCAGGGGGAATGCTGTTCATGAGCGTTTCGTAGTCCGTATCGAGAAAGAAGTTATTAGTGCAGTAGTGCAGCCCGTCGGCCCATGACACCAGGGGCTCATACCTGGTGCCGTCTAAGAGCCGATGTGCTTCGCCTGGAGAAAGGCGCCTCTCGCCTGCCCGTTGAACGAGCTCCTGCGGCACATGCTCGTCGCAGGCTTCGGCCAGGGCCACATTTTCATCTTGTTCATTCCACGGGTTCTCAATAAGATAGGTCATGAGCATGGCCGCCGGCCGCCACTCAGTCACCTCATGATAGTCCTCATAGGAATTTCCCATCACGATTACCGGAATCCGGTAGGTGATGTCTCCGTAGCCTTCCGCCTCGCCTAACTTGAAAGCATCTTCCAGTGGGAAGTAGCGGTCCTCAAAGCGGGAGGCGAACTCGGCTATCTGAGACTGTGGGGTTCGCAGTTGCAGGATCTCCCGCGCCCGTTCCGGAAGATATCTCTTTACCAGCTCAACAAATGCCGCGTGATTCTCGGCGTCGCTGATATGGGCAATCAGAGAACTCAGTGATGGTATACTCCGCGCCAGAAGCTTCTCGGCTAGGGCCAGAAGCGGGCCAGCTTTTTCAGGCATTTTACCGCCTCTTGAGTCTGTCTAGAGTACTGCTCAGCCTCTTTTGTGGCCTCTGTCAGCTCGCTGGAATAGAAGGCCACCTTTTCCCCATCAATAGTGCCGTCTTCCCTAACAAGTACCCGGCAGAGGTCGAAGAGGCGCAGGCGCTTTTCCGGCACTTGCCTCAGGATACGGACCAAGTCAGCGACCTCCATCATCCCTTGGTGCCGACCTTCTTGACGAACTCGTAGAGTGTGTCGTCACCCCGGGTAGTCTGCTTCGTGTCGGCATTGGCCAGTTCCGGGAAAAAGTCCGTCATCATTGCCTTGATGCCTTCCACATCTTTTGTGGGGTCGGGGTCGGGAAACTCCCTACCGTCGTAAACAAAGACTCTCGCCACTGGTGCACCTCCTTTCATCTTATTTGGGCTTTGTTTTTGCTCTCTTTAAGTCTTTCAAAGTAGCTTCTATGGCAGCCTTGATCGTCTCCTTGTCATACCCCCTCAATGCTTCTCGGAGTGCTGCCATCAATTCCTGCCGTCGCCTTTCCTTTTCCTCTTCGGGCAAGGCTGCCCACTCTTCATCTGAAATTACCATTTTCACCTCCTCTTCTTAGTATTCATCCGGGAATAGAACGGTGGTAACGGAACGGTCAGCTTCGGTGATAATCCAGATTTTGGGCAGGCTCCAGTGCTCGTATGCAGAGAACAGCCTGGAGCCGTCCTTCAGGGCAACCTCATTCTGCTGCCTGTCTTCCGGGGAGAGGTTTCCCCAGTCTCCTCTAGCGTGGCGCTTGAGGCTGCTCGTGACAAAGTGGGCAAAGTCACCCTTTGTCGCTGTCCACTCATAGACTCCCCTGGTGAGCACGATTCGCCCCATTGAAAACTTTGTCATTGCACCTCCTCTGACTGGAACCAAAATGAAGGGGGTTAAACTCGGTCATCCACACAGCCCGGAAATGGCTTTTTGCCACCTTTGGCCTTTGGATGGAGACACCCCCCTACTTTCCGCCAGGAGCACTTAGAGCAGTACCGGCGGTCAGTTATTCTTGCCACCCCTTAATCCCCGTCCTCCTTTAGCTCTTGAGAGCGAAATTGATGGCTTCCTTCACTACTTCAGACCAGGATTCCAGGCCGAACTCTACGCCCTTCTTCACCTGGTAGAGGACATCATCGGTTATGGCTTCTGCGGGTATCCCCATCTGCCTGGCGCACTCAATGACGTCCTCTTTGGTCAGAACAAAAATGGTGCCCTCGCTCACTGTTCACCCCCCGGCATTTACTTTTTGGTGATTCTGCCTAAATCATACATAGCTAGCGCCGCAAGACCTGTCACAATTATGGCCTCTAGAATGCTAATCGCCCTGTTTGGCTCAAGCACCAAGACTCCACCGTCCCTGATGACATAAGAGAGAGTGAAAAGTTACACTATTGACATCGCAAGCAAGCCACAATCAATCAGTTCTCTAATGCTCACCGTCATTTGCTCCTCCCAAAGAGGGGGGCTATTGCCCCTCTTTGCTGGTGTCCCCCTCTCCTTTAAGGAGGGGGGTTATTTAGCTTCCTGCCATAATGCGCCGCCCCAGCCGTGTTTTAAGACCAGGTGCCGGGCACACTCTGCCTGCAGGGTTTCTGCGGTAGCCCCGAGCTGAGAGAACCGGTGGACAGTAACCCCTTCGTGGACGAGGCGGATAGTCTCATCACCCTCGTGGTCCACTGTGAAGCCCAGCTCGGCGAAGCTGCCTAGGGCATTCCTCTGGACTTCTGTAGTCACTTCGTCACCCCCTTTATCGTCTAGACTGCCATCGTCATTTGTCCTTCCGACTCTTTGCTAGATTGTATACAGCCAAACCAGCAATAGCAGTTAGCCCGGCCATTTCAAGGCCCAGGATTAGGCGATTAGGCTCTTGAACCGTGACCTGGCCCCAGGCTATTATCAGGCTGAAATGCATCAGGAAAGCTAGAGCCAGAGCCAGCAGCAGAATATTGGCAAAGATGTTTCTCACTTTGCTTCCGCTCCCAAGTTGCCCCCCTCTGTCATTTGCCCTTCACACTCTTTGCAGGTCTGCCCTTGGCACAGGCTGTAGCATTGCTGGCAGATTTGCTTGTCGCGGGCTATCACGAGCCTTTCCTCATCCACCCAATAGTCGCAGTCATCAGGAATGCGGATAAGGACGGGCAGGCCATTCTTCCTGTATTCCATGTCTGGCCTGCCCTCTATCACTTCTGCTTGGGAGATGAGCTTCTGCCAGATATACCTGTCCAGGGGATTGAGAAGCTCGCCTTCCTCATCGGCCTGGATGTCCGGCAGTCTGCCCAGGTAGACACTGGCGGTGAAGGTGCGTTTTCTCTTACGGAGCATCCTTCCACCTCCTTATTCCTTGGTTTTTGCGGGGCAGTTTGCATTAGGGCATAGCTCACCTGGTTCGGCTAGTATCACTTTGAGAGGCTCTGCCCTATATGCCGTTCCACAGTGTGGGCAGTGGTACTTCCTCTTCCTGTCTGCCACGTTTCACCTCCTTTGCGCTGGCGAATGGTAAAATAAAAATCCCCCCTTCCCTTCACAAGGGAAGGGGAAATTTTGCATAAGAGAGGCGAAGCCTCTCTAGCCCTACCCCCTCTCCTTTGAAAGGAGAGGGGGTGTAAAAGACAAAGAGACACCCCAGTATTGAGGTGTCTCTTTGTTTTTGCTACCTAGCCGAATTAGCTAGGTAGTGCCTGACCGCTAGATTGCACAGCCTGTCAACTTGCTTCTCTATCTCTAATGGTAGTGCCTTGCCATATCGGATAGCCTTGCGCCTCTTTGACTTGCTCACGCCCTTGAGGGTATCGCCCAAATCTACAAACAGGTTGAGGTAACTTGAGGGTAGCCTGAGCTTGGCGAATGGCTTGAAGGTTAGCCCACTCATCCCCAAGCCTATGAAATAGTAATCGGGTTGCTGGGCAAAGAATATGTCTTTACTCACGGCGTTGAACTGCCCAGCTACGGGGTAGCGTCTTTCGGCTTGGCTGTGTAGTAGCTTCCTTTCAGCTTGCCTTTCGGCTTGGCTCTGCACCCTGTCATCGGCTATCCAGTCGTCAATGAGCCTCTCAATATAAATCTCGTAATGATGTTCTGGTATCTGGCAGGGCTTATGACCAAAGACACAGAAGCCTTTACTACGGAGAAAGACGGCGACAAGCTGGCGTTTGCGGTCAGGGGTTGCCCACTTCGGGCTGTGCCTGTCCACACTTACCCCCTTTCAGTCCCAAGCGGGGCTTGGCGCACCATCGCCACAGCGGTTTAGGCTACCGCTACCGCCTCTTTGACTTCGCCTTCGGCGGTGGCTTCCATCGCCTTCAGCATAGCCGTCTGGAGATTTTCCCTGTCTTTGGTGAGGATAGGCTCACCCGCTTTACTTGCCATCTCCACCTGTGCCTTGTAGCCTTCGGCGTTATCGGTAATAACGCCGTTAGCGAAGGCGAGTAGTCCAGCCGTGAAGTTGTCTCTGACCATTCGGACACTCTCGGCAATCTCTTTGGCGACTTTGGTGATAGGTCGCCCAGTCTTGGAGAACTTCACAGAGCCGTCAGCGTCATAGGCAAGGCGCAGTGGTGCGCCCAGAGCCTCAGAGGGTATGCGGGTATCACCCGTAACATTGGTGGCCGTCAGGAATGGTAGCCAGACCCCCTCTAGGTCTATGCTCCACACCTTACGCCCTGCGGGTTTCTTCCCATTCGGGATGAGTAGAGCCTTGATGTAGCTTGGCGTTTGTCCCATCGTTCACCTTCCTTTATATAGTATTTGGCGAATGATGCGCCAAGCTCCGCTTGGGACTCCGTTTTATGATTGGCCTCCGTCTAGGCTTTCAGCTCATCCTGTGGCTGGGTGTGAGCCTATTCGCTTATACGGCTTGTCCGCCGCTCGGCCCGCGCGGCGTGAGCCAATATTTGTTAAGGTTGGGCTTCGGCAGACCACCTGCCTAGCCAAGCTCATTTGAGCTTCATTTCAATTTGAGTATAAGACAAAATGACCTTTTGATATATTAGAAAACCGCTGTAGATTTTCCTCTCCCCTAGGGGAGAAAGACTTTAAGCAAATTAAAAGCAAATAAGCATAGACGGAGAATAGGCCGAGGATAAACCGAATTTAAGCCTGAGCTGAAGACGGCGCTCTACAATGGAAAGCGGGGTAGGGGAAAGCTCTGGGGATAGATAATTTCTATTGCCGGCGGCTTTTAGTCGGGGATTTCTTTGAGTAGTGGTGCTTCTTCCTGTTCTCTCTGAAATACTGAAGCCCGGGTTGGCCTTTGATTTCAGGGTAGAGGACAAGCTGAGGTCTCGACCATTCGGGATCGGGGGCCTCGATGCCCTCCCTGGTCAGCCGGTAGTATTTTCTGGGGGGAGCTTCAGGATAATCTGGCATTGCCTCTTGGACACTTGATGTCTCCTCTTCACCAGTGAATTCAACCCACCCGAGCTGTTTGAGCCAGTGGAAATAGCGGCGGAAGCTATGGTAGCGGGCACCGGTAAGCTTGTAGGGTATATGTGTCAGATGGTAGGCAACGCGTCTCTCATATTCCTCAGCGGTGTAGATAGGCTTGCCCTCTCTTATGCGTGCTTCATTCTCCCAGGCTGTGGCATCCTCAGCATAGGCTTTCAGCAAAGCCTCCTTATAGAAGGAGAAGATATCTTCCTGCCAGGCACCTCGGCGAGGATCAATAGCAGGGGAGCCAAAGGGAGCTCTGCCCAGCAAGAAATCCCTGATAAAGATGCCACAGCCGAAAGGTCTTAGGAATCCGCCACGGCCAGGTCTAACTGCTACCACCATCTACCGCTCCTCTTTCCTATCATATCACATCAAATCAAATTCTGAATTGGGCTTTGGGAGCGACCTTATTTTCAAGTTCGTCCATTTTTTTAAGGAGCGTCTCAAGCTCTTCCTGGGTAATCCGTGCCCATCTGACTACCTTGGGGGTTAGGACAGCTTCGGCTGAAGTGATCCCAACTGGCCCCAGTAGTAAAGGTATTACTACGGATGGCAGCCCAAAAGCCTCGGTAGACACAACACTAGATGCATATAGCATCAGTGGTATAACGAGTAGCGGAACTCCAAATATCTCCTCAGAAGGAATACTGCTAGGCAAGAGGTAAACCACAAGCTTGGACAAGCCGAAAGCCTCTTCTGATAAGATAGCCTGTGCTAACAGGGATAGCGTCAACTTGAGTGTGCCGAAGGCTTCAGTACTGCCTATGCCACCTGGTATTAAAGTAAGGTTGAGCTTAGCTGCTCCGAAGGCTTCCAAAGATGAAATACCGGAGGCAAAGAGTCTGAAGTTAAGCTGAGAAGCCCCGAAGGCTTCAAGCGAGGCAACAGAACTCGCATTAAGAAACTGCGTGTAGACTATTATAGGAGTGCCGAAGCTCTCTAGGCTTGCAACACTATTTGGAGCTAGGGCTAGATTAAGTTTGGCAGAGCCGAAAGCCTCTGCCGAGGCTATACCCGACGGAACAATACCGAGGTTGACCTTTTGTGTCCCGAAGACTTCTGCTGAAGTGATACCGGGGGCTACAACTTGCAGATTTAGCTTGGAGGTGCCAAAGCCCTCAGCGCTGGCAATAGCTCCAGCCCCAGAAATTATTTGCGGAACGATAATGGTAGGTGTGCCAAAAGCCTGCTGGCTGTCTATAGAGGATGGATATAGCCCTATTAGCTCAAAAAATCCATGAGCCACATCTACAGAGGCATCTGTTACGTCACAGGGTATAAAAGCACTGGATGACAGACGTGTGGTTGGTTGTCTTCGCCATATACTTTTTATTTGTTTGCCACCTCAAAATGAAGACAGGGTGTGCTTGATGAGGTGCTATCCGCAGCTACTAGGACATAAAGGGCACTATCAGCAAAAATCTCTATCAGGCCAGTCCTCAATAGGTCGTGTATATCACCGTAGTTAGCTATCATAATCCTACCTGCCCATAGAGGTCTCAACACCATAACATTGAAAGTCCCCGCAGTGGCTACTGTGCAGCGCACTCGGTCAATTCTCTGAACCCCATTATCACCACTAGCAAGTGGAAGCTGGAAGCACCTTCGTATGGTAAGAGCAGCAGGAGCAACAATCACCCCTGTATCTCCAGCAATGCCATCTTGGTCAAGGTAGTTTATCTGGAAAGACGGTGTTCCAGTAAAAGCAGTTACTGTTTCAATCCAGAGTTCCAGCCCTTTGAAATCAGTACCACCTGGGACACGGGACGCATAGCTGGGCTGTGAAGCCAAAGTCACATCAGCATTGTAGGCATAGGCTCCGGCTACAAATAGTCTATCGTAAAGAGCCAGCCTCATAGCTACAGGGGCACTGAACTCGACCTTGGATAGATAGCCTTTGGCCCCGCCATCAAAAGCATTGATAATCGGGTAGCCAGTTATGTCATCTGTATGGACTAGCCCGTTGGCAGTGTTGCCGACATTCAAAGTGCCTGCACCAGGATTGCCCGCCAAGTCAAAAACGGTGTAGCCCATCACTGCTGCAATAGTGGTAGCGCTGCCAGATTTATAGAATACCTGTACCTGCTTCTTGGAGGCTAAATAATCATCTAAGCTCGCGATTGCCATAGTTGCCCCCCTAAAGTTTGAAGATTTCGTTAGGTTCCTTTATATCCCAACCTTGAGAGCGAAGATAGTCAACGACTCTATCAATCTCTCGTTGCCCAGGTGGGTCTTTTCGTCCTGCCCAGAGTTCAAGGTTTTCAGGGTGATTATCGCCTCTATCACCATTTTTGTGGTGCACGTATTCTCCTTTCAAAACAGGTCTTCCAAGAATTTTCTCCATAACAATTAGATGTTCAAACACCCATTTATTTTTATAGGCTCGTGGGTGTCCAGGCATTCGCACCATCCAATAGCCTGATTTATGTTTATAGCGAGCTTTAATTTGTCCATCCCTTATTTTCCTTTGCCATTCTAGCTTGCGAGCACAAGACCGAGAGCAGGTTTTTATCCTTCCATCTGATCGCTGCTTAAAATCTTTCGCACAAACAGGGCAATTTGCTATAACCCATTTTCGTTTCTCTGCCATAATGGTTTTATAGCATAAAAACCCTATAATTTGAATATGCGATTGGCACCATTATCCCACTGAATAGTAATGTCGCCCCCATTGGGTGTGACGGGTAAACCGGTAGCCGTGTCAATAAGAGCAATCAAAGGGCTTGATGCATCGGCTATACCATCATCCTTGAAGATAAGGATGTATTCGAGAGCAGGACCAGCGGGAATCGCTATAATGGTAACATCATTCGCGTCCGCGACTCCTGCTGTCACCGTCTTACTGGCCAGTGTGGGAGCATCTGCCCTTGTGTTTCCGCCATTATTTCCTTTCCTTGCTACGGCAGGGACATCGCTCAGATACTGGTGGTTAGCCAGGTCTGGTGTATAGCTCGCCGAGTCTAGCAGGAATACCTTGATTGTGTCGGTATCCCAGTCCAGTGCTGGGCTTTGGCTAAGGAAACTCTGCCGAGCCTTATCGTATAACGCATTTGCCATACTAAACCTCCTCTCTTAGTATTTGGCTTCTACTCTGACGTTAGCTCGTTTACCCGGGTCAGTCTTATAGAAGATTATCTCAATCCTACGTTGGGCAAAAGAGAAGTCGGCATACTTGTTTTCCCCCTTTTTGAGCTCTCCCATGACGTCAGGGTTGTTGATGGCGACAAAAGCGGTATCGGGCCCGTCATTAAAGAAGCTGGCTGTTATCCAGGGCATGAAGGGGGGACCATCAACCAGGCTGAGCCACCTTAGCTGCTCGTCAACCTGAAGTACGCGGTAGTCTGTTGAGCCGACGTAAACCTGGGCGGCATAAGACTGAGCTGCCGGGGTAGCGGCAAAGACCCGCTGAAGAGTTGGTGCCATGACAACCAGCGCAGCACAACCGAAAATGACCTTCACCACAGTGCCTATGATTGTATCAAAGATGGGGTCATTATCCTCCAACCTATGCCTCCCCTAGCTTCTCCTTTAGCAGCTTCTCAAACTCGGACCACCATCTCATCTCAAATTCCCTAGCCTCAACCTCATATGGGTTATTCTGGTATCCAAATTCTTCAGTGTATCTATCATATGTGCGCAGAAACTCGGCACTGCCCAATCGGCTACTCTGCAAGTGGTGGGCTAGCTCATGAAGGAGAAGCTGGATGTGACGTATGATATCCGGCAACAGAGAAAGTTGCCCCTTCTCGGCCGAGTACCGGGCAACCGTTTTATCATTCCCAGTCTCCTCAATATATTCTTCTCTACTGTAGATTTTGACTTTCGGCGGTGCAAAAGGGTAGCCCAGCCTCATAGACCAGAATTCAGCAACTAGCTCTTCTAATCGTTTTGACCCAGGCTCTATTATCAATCGATGTATCCCTTTTCTCGTGGTGGTACTTCTGCTGGCAGTCCCAGGAGCTCCCTCAGTTTCATTATTTGCTCCTTAGTCAGCTCGGGGGAACCATGGCCCAATGCGAAGTATTCTTTTATCTTGCCGTAGTAATAAGCAGCCGCCCTTTCGGCTGCCTCGATATCGCCCGGCCTGGTGGCCTCCTCAGCCCACCTGACGGCTACGGTGCCATACTTCTTCTCCAACTCCTTTCTCTGTTCCAGGGTCAGCCACATGGAGTGGTGTTCAGGTTTCAAAAATGCCCGTCTTTCCTCCTCAGTCCAGGGGCCATACGTCCCAGTCCTAAGCGCCATTATCCTAGCCTGGTCAGGAGTATAGGTATTCAATTCTTTAATCTTGTAGGTCTTATAAAGCCAATCCTTTGGGTAGTAGCTGTCAGATTCAGGCTCATAGATATAGCCTGTTTCCGTCTCGACCCAGGCGTGGTTTATCATACGGCCGAGTTTCTCACTCCAAACTTCTCCGTGAATGAGGATGCCCTCGCCCTGCTCAGTAATATGCCTCCACGCTAATAGATAACAAAGCCCGGCTCTTTCCTTAATTGGCTCTTTCAAATAGCTGGGAGTCTCTTCTTCTGGATACGGTAAGTGTCCCTCTATCTTTCTCCGAGCGGGGAAAACCCAGACCCTGAACCTTTTGCCTTGTGGAGTCTCAGCCTCAGTGATGCGTGCTTTCCAGCCTACTTTTCTCAGTCGGTTCGCTTCCCGCACTGCTGCACCGTAGTCTATGTAACTATCCCACAGACCATATGAAGAACTGAAATCGCTTTCCTGGTTTACCTTCAGATAGCTGGGCTTCTCGGACTCTTTGATGGGTAAGTAGTGAGTACATGTCTTTGGCTCCTCTTTCCATAGACACTCTAGAGTTGCTGTCGAATTACGACAGTAGCGACACTTTCCCTCCTTTGTAGGAGTTATCTTCTGTCCTGATGGTATCCAATGTAAAGTAATCTCCCCCATGCTCCGCCTTCCACCCTGGGCTTCTGGGAAGGCTTCAGTTATCAGTTTGTAGGCTTCCTCGTATTGGCCTTCATACCACTTGCCGACGGCCCGGAATCTCTCTTCACTCCCGGCTGGTAGTGCCTCCAATTCTGGGGGTGGTCGTCTGGTCCCAACCCGACCATACCATTTACCCTCTATTGATGTTACGGTGCCATGCGGCCCCATAAGAGCTGAGGGTTCGTATACCTCGTAAACTATGAGGTCAGTGCCAGCCACCGAATACTTTTTTATCACCTTGTCCCCTATTCTCTTAGTCTCTGAAATATAAGGGGCGCGGGCCAGGGCCCCTAACTCTTTCTCCGCTTGGCCTGGCGATGGTGAGGAACTTGTCAATAGCTTTGGTGATGACGAAGAACCCACCAGTGCCCTTGCCATTCCGCCCGCCAGGCTGCAGACAAACCCCAGAGCGACCAGGGGTATTGCGAAGGCTATGACTGGAGTAATGTTATCCTGTATGGTAGCCAGCTGCTCAATTGTTACCGCATCCCCTACCTCTACTGCAGCGGCCTCGCCGGCATTGACTTCCAAGAAGTATCGGACGGGAGTGCTCTCAGTCATCACATACCCCGGGGCAACATCCCTAGCGATATCCACGACTTTTAAGTCGCTGGAGATAAAGATGATGTCCAGGTTGAACAACATGGACTGGGTAGTAACACTGACTGTCTGTTCAGCCGGCAGGACGAACAGCATCCCGGTCGCGGCCGGGATAGACGCGACCCCGCCAAGCCCCTTGCTCAACTCCGCGTAGGTTGAGGCTATGGAAACTGACCATTGAGTTTCCTTAATGGTAACTGTTGCCTGACCTGGCATTTTGCTCCTCCTACTACGAATTCCCGAATAGTGGTCTTGGTTGCTGAGGTGGGAGCCCGGCTACCGCCTCACTCATGGTTACCCTAACAGCACGTAGGACACCACAGCCCATACATATATCCAGCTCAACAAGGCCAGCAGGGACCTTCTGGCCTATGATAGGAGGTATACCCTGCCTTTGCATGACAGCAGGTATTACCTGGAGACAGGTAGGATAGCCTTCGAGCCTAAGGCCCTTCTCCTCTACCTTCTTTCTGAGGTGCCCAACGAGCGTTTCTGACTCTCCACAAGGACAAGTGTGGAACTCCTTTATATTATTATTCTGTTCCATTGTTTCGACCTCCTGCGCTTACCGCAGCTTCTTTCTTACCCCACAGCTTATCGTACCACTGCTTATGTTCAACCCCGGCGACCTTCCGGTATTTCATCGTGGTGCCGATATTAGCGTGGCCGAGGTGTTCCTGGAGAACTCTGATACTGTCAGTACTATCATCGAGTTTTATAGCGTGCACAGCAAAAGCATCACGGAGGCGATGAGGACTTGGATGATGTGGTATACCACTTTCGCTAAATACCAGTTCCCCCAACCCTGCCTTTTCGGCTAAGTCCCTTACTATTTTATAGGCATGCCCACGGGTAATGCCGAAAAGAAGCTGCTTACCATCAGAGGATACCGGACCGCCGCGGTCGATGTAGTCCCTTATCATGTCCAGGGTATCAGGGTCTATGGGTAGTGTCCTTACCCGAGGGTGCTCTTTTTCTTCAGCCACAGCCTTCTCTACTTTGCTACCACACCCAGGGCAGAACTTGGCCAGCTCCCGCTTACCAAAGCGAGATACCTTTCTGCTCAGCCTGGTGCCACAATCGGGGCAGGAGAGGGTGGCTCTCAACTTCAGGTGCTGGATGGTTACCGTGCCCTGCTCAAAGTCTATGTCGTCGACGCCGATTCCCAATGCTTCACTGATACGGCAACCAACACGGTAAAGCAGCCGCACCAAGAGTTTGTCTCTCAGGTATGCGGCTATCCGTTCTAGGATTCCGACTTCTTCTGGCTCAAGATAAGCCTTGGCCACCTCTACTCTCCTAAAATTAAGGTGGAATTACCACCGGAATCTCTGGCCCTGGTACTGTTGGGTATTCCGTCAGCCCATCGGGCTGCCAAGTTTGCCATGTACTTCTCAGGTAACCTTCGAAACCCCGAGCGGCGTACCTATAAACACCATCGATAGCTATGAAGGCTTTGCAATAGGAACCATCAGGGGCCGTTGTTGGGGACTCTCCTGTCCCCTGAAAGACCTTTGTCCCCATCGGTATTTCAACAGCATAGCACCAGCTATAAGCCGTTAGATAAAAAATAAATGGAATTGGCCCAAAAGGTCCAGGCTGCTCAAGACTGGGAACTACACCGGCACCGGATAGTCTTGTTGCGGCTCCATAATATGGGTCATAAGCTGGTATGGACCGGCCGAGATTGTTGCTAACGGTGATTTTTGACTCAATATAGCCTCCGGACACCAGTCTCACCTCGAGCTTATCAATGGTCATTGGGCCAATCGGCACCAGCTTAATATTGAGCTCATTATTGCCTTCCACGAGAGTAATAGGTGTGTCTGTTATAACGACATACCCATTTTTGAGGCATGCCCAGATTGTGTCTCCTGGGGTGAGGTCGGAAACAAGATAAGTCCCGTCTGCCTGCGTGATACCAGCTTTAATTAGGGTTCCGGCAAGCACTCTTACCTCGGCGCCGGCAATCGGTAAGCCAGTAACAGAATCAGTCACCTTCCCATACAAATTGGTTCCCACTGGCATGATTACCACGTCTTCTGTTGCCTTATAGAGGCCAATACTCTGACCGCCGGAAAAAACCCCGATATGCACCGGGTAAGTCCCCGCCGCGGTCGGCATAGTGACAGGAAAGCTAATGTCCTTCTGCCCTCCCGCTTCCAAGTGAAAAGGCACCTCAGCCATAACCGCCAGGTTAGTTCCCATGTAAAGCACACCATTATAGTCGAATGGCTTTGCCGTCGGGTTGGTCATCAGCACCTTGGCTGTCTTGGTTACCCCCGGTGCAAACTGCGGCATCTCAGACTCCTATACCCAAATTATCGGGCCGACTTCGATAGCCGGGGAGATGACAATGACCACATTCTCAGTCGCCTGGTAGTGCTTGAGAAGAGTGGTGTTAGATAAGACGTCAAGATAGACAGGGTAGTTCCCTTCTGCCGCCGGCATGACTACAACGAAGGTGACCTCCCTGGAGCTATTGGCCGGGATTGTCACCGTACCCACGCCCGAGGTGGCGGCTTTGGCCACCCCGAGGTAAAGCTCCACGGAGTAGGTGAACTGCTTGGCCGTGGGGTTGGTCAGGGTCGCCTTAGCGCTGTGGCTGGAACCCGCTTCAAATGTCGGGTCGCCTCCCCATGATAGCCCTCTAACTTTCGCCTGTGGTCTGGTACTGGTCATAACCATTATCCACCTCCTCACTTCTTACTTATTGCCAAATTATCTCAATGGGCTCTGCCGGATGCTCCGTGGTGAAATGCTGGTAGAGCCCGTCATAGGTCATAAACTTAGCCCCGCAGATTGGGCAAACATATTTCGGCTGGGGAGTGACTGCCTGGGCGACCCCAGCCATCAGGGCTATTCCTAACAGTGCTGCCATCGCAGCCGGCACGACTCTCTCTAAAGTTTCCTCCCAGGTTGCCATAGTCCTCTCCTTAGGTTGCTGTTGAATACAGGACGATCCAGACTGCCGCCAGTAGTAGTGGTGGGATTACTCCCAGGAGTCTTTTTGCTTCTCTGGAGGTCAACGCCTGGTAGATTGAAAAGCCGAGTATTCCCCCAAGGCCCCACAGCGGCATGCCCTCAAGGCAGGTGTAATGGAGAAATGAGCCGGGATAGAGCCATGGCGCCATGCCGACCAAATCCCAAAACCTGCCGTATACCCACTCAAGGCCTGTCCCAAGTAGAGCGAAGATGACGAATATTTGAGCGTAGCCAGCCAGAATAAGAAGTCGTCTCATGAGCCACCTCCCCTAAACATCCTCGCTCCAATCATACCAACAAAGCCCACGACAAAGAAAGTACTGACTACGGATGTGAGAGCACCCACCAGGGATGACAGGTCTACTGCGGCGGGAGCACCAAATGTGACACCAAAGGCCTGAGCCACCAATGGTCCAAAAGGCAGCCCATTCCCGTAGGCATCATCCTTCCCTTTGGGTACCCCCTGAGGTTTAATCGTCACCAGCGGCAGGAAGTAGTCGATGCCCCTCTCCGGGGATACTGACGATTTGAAGGCTTCCTGGATAGGGCCCGCCAGCTCGGGGTATTGACTAAGCTGCCAGGAGACCTGCCGCCTCATTCCCTCAAAATAAAGAACCCAGGCCGCAGAACAGAAAGGGGTAGAGAAGCTTGTGCCACTCTTACCTATGGTGGCCGTATCGCTAGCGCTTGATGCCATCTCGATATTCTCTCCGATAAACACTGCGTCTGGCTTCGCCAACCCCTCCTTTGTTGGCCCCCGTGAACTGAATTCGCTGATAGTAAAAGGCTCGAGTTTACAGCAGCCCATAGCGCAGACATACCTTTCACAAGCCGGGCACATGATTGTGCCGGAGGCTGGGCCCATGTTGCCGGCAGCGGCGGTAACCCAGACCCCTCTTTGTATTGCCGCCCGGCAGGCGATTCGTATCGGGTTATTGGGGTTGCCGTCATCAGCTTCACCTAGGCTAAGATTTATCACATCCGGGGCATATTCTGAGTTCTCATCACATAAGGTCAGGAGGTCATCCAATGCCATAACCACCTCTTCTTCAGTCCCATTCCCCTTTTCGTCCAGCACTTTCATGTTGAGGATACTGCATTTGGGTGCGCCGCTGAGTATTATCGAGGCTACACCCGTATCATGGTCAAAATCATCCCTCATCGGGGCTGATGTCAGGTTTTTCCGGTAGACTACACGGCCCTGAATCAGCTCGTGTGTTTCTCTTATCCCCGAGCCAATCACAGCTACATTTATCCCTTCCCCATAGAGAGGGGGGGTTGTTAGATTTCTCAACTGCTCAAAACCGGCCGCGTATATTAGCTCTTCGGGGGTATAGGTAGGTACCGCAGCAACCGGTGTCGGCGGCATTACTTGAGTCTTTACCTCGCCTACCTTACTCACCGTGAATCCTAGAGACGTGAGTCTCGCTGCCTGCTCCTCGGTGAGGGTGGCGAAGATAATGCCGGTGGTCAGGCTTTCCTTGATGTTGGCCCCACCAGCGCTCTTGACCTGCTCAACAGTGGCGCCTATTATTGAATACCTCATCTAACTTCTCCCCGCATGAATTTAGCCCAGATAACACCGCCGGCCGCTACCAGCAGGCTGCCCATGGTTATCGCCAAGTAACCAATTTCAGCACCGGTAGCTAGCTCGATACCTACCCCCACGCCAATGCCGACTATGCCGGCTAACTCCAGAGAAATTGGTAAAAGTCTTTTCCTCATCACTTTTCGTCCGGCCAGTTCTTTCTGTAGTAGAAGTTGATTATAAGGGCTATCCAGGCACCCACCGCGGCATAGCCCCATTTCTCAATGTTGATGAGGCCGGCGCTATCGGTAATCAGCACACCAAAAAGGATCACCAGGAGCAGTACTGTCAGTCGGTCCCTAAAGTTTTTCCAAGCCATAGTTCCACCTTCATATGGATTCGCTTTGACCTTAGAGGCCTATGCTTGAATTCAACCTATGTTTTCTTCCTTATTGCCTTAATCCCAGTTGTTGTTCGTATTCTGATGGCACTGGCATTGGGGTCGGTGGTCTCAACTAAGTAGATATCATATACCGTGCCACCCTTGACTATCTTGGGTATCCCCCCCACCCCGGTTGCTCCCTGCCCAGCAACTACTAGACAGAGTTCCTGTACCACTCCCCCTATTTGGGACCGCAATCCCCAGAAGTTCAATAGCAACGGCGGTGATAAAGAGAGACATTTTCATCTTAACCTTCCTTTCTTCAGTCTCCACCCCGCCTCTTCCGGAAATAATACTGGAGAACCAGTGTCCAAGCCACTATTGTAGCACCCATGACTTCAGGGCTAAGACTTAGTACTTTTAGGCCATCAATTATCCAGAGTCCAGGTATAATAAGCACCAGGAGGATAAGGGCAATAAGGTCATAAAGTCTTGCACCAGCTTCATTTATACTGCCTCTCCTAACTTACTGCGTCACTCATATATCAACCTTAACACTGTGCCCACTAGGGCACGTTACCCCTATTTTGTTCGCTTTAGACTGTGCCCCGAGCGAGAGTAAGACTTTCCCGTTCTGACGAAGTTCTACCTTTTCTTCAGTTCTATTTATTTCTACTGCCAGTTTGTGGCACTTTGGGCAAAAGATGGATCGCATAACTCACCTTATGCCGGACATTGCTCTATAAATCCTTCTCTTAAAGTTATGTCGGAGGTAGTAGCTCCACCTGCCCCACTTGAAATCTCGTATTCTTGGAAGTCTAGGGCTGCTGTCGGCAAGGCAGCAACCGTGGTGTGTGTAGCTACTAGCGCACCGTCTACGTAATATTCAACCTTCACCCCGCCGAAAACAATCATTTCCAACTGGTGCTGTGCCCCAGCCCCCGGTGTAGCTAGGTTAGTAGTTTGGATATTAACACCATCACCAACCGAGTTTTGCGCCTTGAAGTTGGTGCCGTCCCAGATGAAGCCAGCATGGTGCTCAGCCGAAGTTGGCACGGCGGCACCTAGTGTAGCTCTCAGTCCAAAGAACATCGTTGTCGTTGCTCGGAAGGCATTGACGCTTATTGGTATGCAATAACGTGGTGTTCTAGCTGGTGTCCAGGATGAGTCCAGCGACCCGGCAGCATCAGCCGAATTTTCCACACCTGCGGCATCGGCAGCATTATCGTTGATACGTAGCCTTACCTGCCCTGAGCCTCCAGGAGTCACTAGACCACCGATGGCTGTCCTAGTGGCGATATTCTGGTTGGCAACTAATAGTAACTCCCACTGACGCTGAAGTGTCTTGAACCTATACCTCTTTGGCTCTGGTGACTCATCCACAATACTACCACTGGTTCGGGTTATCACTCTGTACTGGCAATTGCTCAGCCTGATGATAGCCGAGGCATTGTTGACAGTGACACCTGTGAGGGCCGAGTCCTGGATGGCGAAGGTGCCAGTACCTAGATTACTCACTGTGCCGACATTATTGCAACCCCGCATAGAAAGGGTGGTCGCGCCTGTAGCAGCACTGGCTAGGTCCCGCCCACCAAAGTCACAGTTTTCCATCGTCATAACATGAGCAAAGGCTCCGGCGGTATCAACAGGGTCGGCGGTTATTTGACAGCGGTACATTGAGAGAGTGCAGTTAGCAGTCGATAGGTCGATATCCCCAGCCCCGACTCTGGTATCATAAGCCGTTAAAGTTCCAGCAACCATAGCTATAGCATCCCCAGCACCTGTCCCGTAGATATAGCAGTTACGAACTGTCAGAGTGTTGGCCGTCACTCTTATTGCTGGGGCACCGGCATTGGTGTTGCCAACAGTCAGGTTAGAAATAGTGCAGGTCACACCAGCAAGCAGAATTGGGTTGGCGGCATCGCCTGTCACTATTAAAGTCTGGTCGGGGTCAGTGCCGATTAGATTGACCGAGGCTATTAGAGTCAGGTTGGATTCAGCGAAAGTGCCCGGTCCGATAAGGATAGTATCTCCAGCCGCGGCTCCTGATAGAGCATTGGCTATCTTCATATTAACGGTAGAGGCTATAACTCTCCATGTATGAGGGTCTACCTTCCATCGAATTACCCCGGTGGCATCGGTTACTGTCTGAAGTTGTCCACCGTAAAGCGTTATAGTGCCGCCGTTACAGTCTATATCGTCTATCTGGCAGTTGTAGGCGTTTATGGTACCGCCGGCCGAGCAGTCAAGCTCAGTATCAACTATTGCTTCCCTGATCTCGATAGTGCCGGCGGCAGCTCCTTGTGTTATCGTGAACCAGTGGCCACCAATTATTGTAGTTGTCGTGCCGGCGTCGTTATTTGTTAGATTCACGCCATTACACAAGTAAAGACTAAAGGCTTGACTATTAGAGTTAGTGATAGTACCGAAACTGCAGTGGTAGGCACCAAGTATACCACCGGCCCCGACGCCGACTGTATAAGTACCTGTTATCCGACAAAACCATAGGCTGTGGGTACAACGATGAATAACATTACCTATGTTGTGGCACTTGCTCAAAGTCAAAGTAGGATTGCTTATTGTGTCTTCTGTGCCAGCTGTATTAAATTCTGCTTCTTCTATATCAACTGTGTGTGCTGGGTTTCCAGCTGGGGATGTTATATAGGTTGCCAACGTGCAGGAATTGAAAGTCGCCCGGTAAGCATTCACGTCAGTAACGTTCGCAGAATTAACCTCAATAGCAGCGTTGCCAGCCCCACCAGACGTTGTAAAATTACAGTCCCATGAGTTGAAATAGAGAAGCCCAGCACCTGCTGTTCTTGTCAGCACCACTATACTCGTGGCGGCATTACCACCAAAGTCACACCGGCGGGCGTTGAGGGTTCCATTACCTGCTCCACCGATAGTCACTACCACCGCGTCTCCGGCTCCTGAGCCAGTCACCCAGCAGTCCTCGGTAGTCAAAACAGAGTTATTGGCTACTGGCTCCACGTGGATAGCCCCACCTGTGCCTAAGTTACTCACCTTGACCCCGTGAATCTCACAGGTGATGTCGTTACCGACGGCTACTATCGGGTTGGCGTTGTCGGTGGTTTCAATTATAGATAGACCCCAGCCCTCGCCTATGATGTTTACCCCACTCTTAGCTGTAAGGTTTGACTCGGCAAAAGTTCCTTGACCTATTTCAATAATATCTCCCGATGATGCTTTAGATAATGCATGAGCAATTTTCATACCCCCAAAAACTTTTAGCCTGCAGTTATCTAGCCACCATACTACAGAGCCAGTTGCAGCACCACAATTGTTCACATAACCACCATAAATTATTGCAGAGCCTGAGGCATTAGTTACTTCTATTGAGCTAACGTATGAATCTCGTATATAGAAAATGGAAGTCCCAGCATTCCGGATAGTACCAACGCGACTATTATTGAAAGATAGGCCCACACCACCTGTTGCCGAAGATATAATATCCTGCCCCGCCAAGTCGCAGTTCTCAAAATTTAAGACATGAGCAAAGGCACCAGCGGTATCAATTGGGTCAGTGGTAATCTGGCACCGATACATATTCAGGGTACAGATAGCGGTTGACAAATCTATATCCCCGGCACCAATCCTTGTATCGTAGGCTGTTAGCGTGCCCGCTGTCATCGCAATAGCATCTCCGGCTCCGGTACCATACACGTAGCAGTTCCGCACTGTCAGAGTGTTGGCCGTCACTCTTATTGCTGGGGCACCGGCATTGCTGTTACCTACAGTCAGGTTGGAGATGGAGCAGGTTACTCCAGCGGCGAGAATGGGATTAGCTGCATCCCCAGTTACAATAAGACACTGGTCTGGGTCAGTGCCAACCAAGTCAACACTGGCTTTGAGAGTAAGATTACTTTCCGCAAACGTGCCAGGGTATATCTCAATGACATCCCCAGCCGCAGCCAGTGTCAAAGCATCTGCCACTTTCATATTAGCTGTCCCAGCCACTACCTTAATATGGTTCGGGTCAACCTTCCAGGTCAGCACTCCAGCATTGGCTGAGATATCGGTAAATCGACAAGCACCTTCCAGTCTTATCGTGCCGGTAGCCCCGGTGCTAATCCAAGCCATTGAGCAGTTATAAGCGTTTATGGTTCCGGCTGCGGCTCCTTGTGTCAGGTTATCCATGTGGGATTCCCTGATGGTCATGGTTGCTGTTGAGTTATTCGCTACGGCAGCGAGGCCGCAGTTGTCCAAGGTTATCGCCCCACTACCAGCATGGGTAAAGTTGGCAAAGGTCGTAGCATAAGCGGTTACTACGGCAGCAACAGCCCCCGTGGCGTATGCCCCGGAGACACGGCAGTGGTTCAATGTCACGGTAGAGGCTGTGTTGTGAGTGAAGGCGCCTATGTCCTCGCAGGTAGAGAGTGTTACTACAGGAACATTAGCTGTGAGGGTAACCCCTCCATAACCAAAATCGCAGGCGTCAAAGGCAAAGGTGTGGTTGGCTCCAGTCGTAGAGAAAACCACTGTGCAGGTAGCGAAGGTCGAGTTCCTCACCCAAACATTGGCAACACAAGGCGCGGTCACCTCAATAGCAGCGTTGCCAGCGCCACCCGAAGTTGTGAAGTTGCAGTCCCAAGAGTTGAAGTAGAGTAAACCTGCACCGGCTGTTCTTGTCAGCACGACTATACTCGTGGCGGCATTACCACCAAAGTCACACCGGCGAGCATTCAGGGTTCCATTACCTGCTCCACCGATAGTCACTACCACCGCGTCTCCGGCTCCTGAGCCAGTCACCCAGCAGTCCTCCAATGTCAGAGCAGAGTTGTTGGCTACTGGTTCGACATGGATGGCACCACCGGTGCCTAGGTTACTGACTTTAACCCCGTGTATCTCACAGGTGATGTTGTTGCCAACAGCGACAATGGGGTTAACATTATCGGTGGTTTCAATAATGGAAAGTCCCCAACCCCGGCCCAGAATATTGACACCACTCTTGGCGGTCAGGTTTGACTCAGCATAAGTGCCAGGGTATATCTCGATAGTATCACCAGCTTGTGCAACCGCCAAAGCCCCGGCAATAGTAATAAACTCACTCAGACCACCAGGTAGACTACCTACACGAATAGTTCTAGGCATCCGCTTAAGGGTTTCTCTAATTTCAGTCGATAATGCCATCTTTCTACCTCACTATATCCTCAAACCAAGCACGGGTAACACCAACCTTTATAGTGGCTGCTCCCCCGGCCTCAGTATCAACAAAGAAGTTAAGGTACATCGGCAGGTCGGCTAGATTCGTAATATGAGTTGCCAGCAGTGTCTCATTCAGGTAGAAACGGACCGTATTCAGCAAAACCTCTATTCTGAGTTTGTTTTTATTGGTCAACGTTTCGCCGAAACCGGTGTTGACCGTCTCCACGCCTCCTAAGTCGGTCAGGGTTTGGAGTACATCGGCCAGCAGAGCGAAGCCGATGATGTTATTCGAGCTCCGGTCGTTGCCGATGGCTGGTGTCAGCCCGAAGAAGCACAAAGTGTTATCCATATTGGCCACATTGGCCAACTGCATTTCAAATTCAAGGATAAGCCGCCGTAGTATCTTGTTCGTGCCGTATAGTGTCGGTGCAGCTACCCATCTCTGATTAGACCGTAAGCGGGCGGTCTCATTGGCATTGGGGATGCTGGAAGCCATCAGGTCGGCCCCGTCAGCACCCCTGGCCCAAGCCACTCCCGTGGCCGGGTTGGTCACGGTCCAGACAGTAAAATCAATCCCGAGTTCATCCTGCCAGCCCTCATAGAGGTGGATAGCTGGCCTAGTTGCCATGTTGAGAACGTCAAATACTTTTGGGTCGAACACTTGCAAGGGATTAGCTGCACTGATGTCAGAACCGCCGCCAAAGACATCACGGAGTATCTGGGCCAGGTCCATGTCCAAAATCACATAGACTGAGGTAGTATCTAGTGCTACTGTCCAGCTCTGTTTGATAAGCAATGACTTGGCTGTATTATGGTCCACTACGGCTATCTGCCCGGCCCCAGCCCCGCGGACTATCTTGACCAGGCGATTCCGGTGAACATCAGTTGCCCAGTTCTTAGTCTCATCACTGAGCACATTGGTGCCTATTGGCGCCGGGGAGCTAACCGTGCCGCTGTCGACTGCCAGGCTTCTTATTGCCTCGGTAAGCAGTGTCTCATAGGTTGGAAATTCAACTTTTCTTGGCATTGTCATTTTGCCCACTCCTTAGACGCTTCGTGCATCACGACGCCAAGCATTCCAAGGCCCAGAACCATCGCGGCAATCTGTGTAACCGACCCCCAAGCTGGCACCGGGGAGACCAGTTCCGCAGAGACAGAAGCAACCTGCTCATCAGTATCCAGTGACGGTACATCCCCCTGCATCTTGAATAAGAATAGCCCTAGGACAACATCGCTCAGGTCACTGGTAAGACGGCAGGGTAAGTCAACACTCTCCCCCGCAAGAAGTTCCCACACGCTGGCATAGCTGGTGCTGTCAGTCCCGTAGTCAACTCCCTCTGGGACATAGATGCTGAACATACTGCCCGGGATATAAACCAGCTCCTTGGTGTAAAGGGCACCCAGGATGTAGTACTTCCCCGCCTCTGGAGCCGAGAAGTGCAAAGTGAATTGGAGCTCCTGCCCCGCTTGGTAGGAAACTTGAGCCCCTAGGTTCCAGGACAGGTACGTATCCTGTAGTACTGTGACCACCTTACTCAGCCTCTTCCTTCATCATTGGCGCCATCATTGACACCATGCCGACCATAAGCCCCAGGAATATCAGAGGGACTAGCGCGCCCCACATACTCGGGGCAGCTGCTACCGTGATGCAGTCATCTATATGGTTCTCAGCATCTTTATAATCCGGTAGTTCGCAAATCAGCCCGTATATACCCGCGCTAACCTGACCAACCGTAACGTCTATCTCTCCAGCATAAGGCTTCGGCTCAGCAGACGCCTCCAGGAGTATTGACTGCTTGGTCTGTGCTGCCGATGCTCTGTCCAGAATACCCGCGGTGTATCTGTAGAGGGAAGCCCAGATCCTCACACTAGCACCCTGGGGCATCTGGTATTTGAAGGCATAAAAGACCTTCAGGGTCTGCCCGACATTGATTTGAAGCGGCAGCCCCTCAGTCAGGGGATAAAGGTAATTCCCCACCTGGACCTGCGTAATCTGCATAGCTCAAGCCTTTTCAACCTTGCTAATGGTGAACTCGCTAAAGACACCAGCGGCTGGCACAACAGTTCCTATTCCGTAGAAACCATAGGTGCAGTTCTGTTCATAGATGAACCCCGTCAGGACATCGGTGAACTTGGCATATACCCCAAGGTCATCACCGGCACAATCACTGCCAATAGTTAAGACTGCCTGGGCGGTGACCACAGTCGGGGTTGTGTAAGGCCCGAATGTTAGTTGCTGAGTGTTGTTTGCCCCACCAGCTTCATTCATGTCACCTGTAGGAGTAGTCCCTTTGGCATAATGGAAAATGGACAAGCGAATATTTCTTGTCATGGCGGGACCTTGATACTTAAAGCTGGCAGTTACCCTAATTGAATCCCCTATGTTGAGGTTGCCCAATGAGGCGCCGGTCCAGGGCTTATATGACCAGGCCAGGGCAGCTACTTGTAGCGGTATCAGCAGAAAACCGCTGCAACGATACCATTGACCAGTAGTGGCATCGTAGTAGTACCTCTGCCCGGTTGGGTCAGTGTAGTATCCCGTAGCCAGGAACTGGGCAGGCGGGCCCAGTGCTTCCAGCGGCAATACAAGTTCTTTAAAAGCCATAATATTCCCTCCTATGCTTTACTAACGGATGCTATGGTAAACTCGCTGAAGGTCGGGACAACCTCAGCTAGGGCAATATCGACAGAGGCCTGGTCATCCAGAACCCACGTACTCCCATCCCAGTACCAGCTCGACACCGTCACCTTCACATTCTTCGACGGCATAGTGAACCAGCCGCGCATTATCACAGTCTGAAAAGGAGCCACTAGAAGATAGTCAAACTGGAAGGGAATCGAGGTTGAGTCATACACCGCGGTGACGGCTATATACATGTCACGCCCGATACCGTCAATTTGGCCAGTGACATTCATCACACTGACATCAACGATAACCTGCTGACCGGCTGGAGCGCTCGATGGCGCATCAATCTTAGTAATGTCGGCGGCTAGTAGCATAACGCCTCCCTCACCCGGGTAACTTAACCTCCTTACCCTTAAACAAATCCCGTAGCATACCGGCAATGAACAGGACGAGGATGATTCCCGTCAATACCGGCACGATAAGCTCAACCCATAGCGCTTGGACCTGATAAGGCTGAAGCTGCTGGTAGGGCTGAAGCTCTTGGTTCACTTGGCCTCCTTAGCTGGCGCCATCTGTTTAGACATAAAGAACATGATACCCCCTACCACCACCAGTCCGAATACCATAGATATGGTTTCCATAAAGCCTGGGAACATCTTCTCAATAATCCACGCCGAAAAGGCGCCAAGAATCGGCATAAGGAAGATCGGCGCTAGTATCAGCAAGAGCACAACCCACCAAGCCGGGCTTGAGCAATAACTTACCCAGGCGATCGGCTGCCCATCTGAGTCAGGGGTGACAAACTGTGAATACTCCGGCCAAGTAGAAAGCCCCGCCTGTTTCCTTAACTCCTGGTCAGCCCGCTCGCAGTCTTCCTCAAAGCCGTCATACCGCTCGGCAAAGACGAGCCCAACCAGCACCCGGCTGCTGGCTGGGAGATAACTCTCCAACGCCGCCACATCGCCCGGGCTGGCCATCTGGTACTGTTGCCCCACCATCAGGGTGGCGGGTAACCTAAAAGACACAATAACCTCCTTCTAGCAAAAGGGGCTGAACCACAACATGGCTCAGCCCCTGCCCAACTACCAGTTAAGCGGTAGCTATTCAAGGCAATAGTCCACCTGCACGAGATACTATCCAGTTTCTCGGTCTGTCACATAACCAAGCCCTATTCCGGCACCCCGCATCGGCAGACTACCTCCTATTGCCCAGGGCTGCCATGCAAGGCTATTCCAGCGTCAGCCAGATCAAGCTGTAGTCGGTATCAACCTCTACCCTCATGACTTTACCGACTATTGTCGCCAGATGCCCAACATCATGAGCTCCTGCGGCAGGCACAGCCCCTGCCATACCTGAACAAGCAATGGTGCCATTCGCGCCTGCACTATTTGTTACAAGTCTACCGTTGGCATCTTCCGCGGCGGGCGCAGTAGCACTAAGCGTAAGCTCTTGGTTGGCATGTCTTACTGAACCAGCAACAGCACCTGGCCTTACCTGCTGGTGAATGTAAAGAACACCATTGGTTAACACTGCAGCAGGTCCTCTTGTCTGGAACCAGCCATAGTTCGCTGCTGGTATTGCCGCAACCGGTACCCCAACCAACTGGGCAGTGGGTGGCGCCGGGTGGATAATAACCGCCCTGTATGGGTTGGCCGTTAGTGCACACAGGGTATCGGCAACGTTGAAAGCCGTGGTAATCGGCGTCTTGAGGGTAAACGCACATGTAGCGGCTGCCAGAGCTGCGGGATGGGACCGAATCTCAAAGTTCTGGCCCTGGCCAGTGCCATCATTGACATGCAGCCAGCCACCAGCCATCTCATTGGCGGCTAGCGGCGTTGCACCAAGCGTCAAGGTAACAATGTATACTCCGGCTGCATAGCTGGCAGCAGGGACCAGATCATGATGGGCAGCCGCCGGAACAGGCGCCTGACAGAGCACACCAAGCGCAATATTTGCCGCACCGACAAACCCATACCGGTACCTACAAACGCCGTCGTCTCTAGGAGAACCAACCTCAAAGTTCTGGACCGCGCTGGCCTCATAGAGTGCTTGGTCCGGGCGCCCAACAGCTCTCTTCCCCAGGATTGTTTCCATCACCTGGGTAAACTGGTTTCTAGTGTAATGAGTCATGATTTCCTCCTTGTTCTTATTTCCACCCCTAGAGCGCACCCTAGGGCTTCCTTCAAGTGCCTAGCACTCTCCGGGAATCCATCGCAACAAGATCTTCCGGCTTATGTCACCAGTAGCTTGCCGATAGAGCCATAAATCCTAAACAGACAGTTCACCGCCGCGGCAGCTGCCGCCACCGTATTGGTAAATGTGACTGTCAGGACCGTTCCGGCAGGTAGCCTTAGTGTTGCTGGCTTATTGGTCGCCGCCCACAGTAGTGGGATTACACCAAACTCATCCCACTGGGTACCACCACCGACGCCGAAGTTGAGATCGGCCGGATGGAACGCCTGTCCGTTGGTGCTCGGTACCGCCGCTCTATCCGTCCAGAGGCTGCACCGCCAGTTGGCGGTGATGACATTGGCCCCGCCGCTTGCTGGAATAACTGTTTCAACGGCGTTAATAAACCATACCTGACCTGCCGGTACAGTAAGCTGAGCAGTGTGTGGGGTAAGAGGGGCCTCACCCAGAACGGTTGTTAGTGTCTGGAGGTCGTAGTCCTCTTCCCGGCCATCAAGGATACCCAAGATGTGCTGCTGTTCAGCCCAGACCAAGGGCTGGATTACCAGCCTGTCGAGGTCAAGAAAAGCCGGTACTCCACCGGCTTTAGTGTAGCCGAGCAGGAAGAAACCTTCCCGCCGCGATAGGGCGTACATCGGGGTGTACTGAGCTTGCTGTGGCGTAATCTCCTGAGGGTTAACGCTCTTATTGACTAAACGCGTTCTCCCGTTTTGCTCCATGGCATACCTTCCTTTCTCAATTTATTATTTCTGGCCTAGGACGACTTGAACGCTTCCGCCATGCCCTTCATCATGGGCATAATCATCATCATGACCATCATCAGCATGATCATGGGCATGATGGCTGCCAGAAGCGTGCTGATATCCAGCTGGGTAGGCGTGACTTGCTGTGGTACAAGTTGCTGTCCTGTGATCATATCGACCCCTCCTTATTAGTGCTTCATTAGCTCTTCTTGAACGCTTCTGCCATACCCTTCATCATGGGCATAATCATCATCATGACCATCATCAGCATGATCAGGGGCATCATGGATGCCAGAAGCGTGCTGATGTCCGTTTGGGCTGGCAAAACGCCCGGGGCGACGGTGAGCTGTCCCCCGGTTATCTGACCCCCGGTAATCTGCCCCGGGTAGACCCCTGCGGGTAGCTGTTGTGCTGTGAGCATTTCCTTTTACCTCCTGTAAATCATTGATTCGTAGAGCCTCTTAGCTTCCCTCTCGCAGGCTTCCACATCCATGTGAGGGACGGAGGCCTCAGCCCTTCTGGCGGCCCACCAGCCATACTTATCGGCTATGCGCCTCAATTCATCGGGTGGTATGGAGTGGTGGCTACTGCCGGCGAGCTGCTCAGCCATTGCCCCGGTAACCCATCGCCCCATAACTGCTACCCCAGTCAAGGCAACAATGGTGGTGGCAAAGCCCAGCATGGACTCAAGCTGCTGAGAGGTAAGCATAAGAAAAGCCCACGGCTATCCGCCGTAGGCTTTCTTCATGTTGGTGTAGAGCTTCTCGAAGTAATCGCCGGCCTTCCCGGCAAACTTCTTAAAGTTTGCCACCGGACCGGAGCCCTCCGAAACCGTTATCCCGAGATAGGTGCCCAGCTTATCACACATTTTACTGGTGGCAAGCGGGCTGGTGACTGATGCGACATACTTCGCTTTCGCTGTATCCTTCGTGGCCACGTTGCAACCTCCTTCTTTATTTTGCCCGGGGCGGGTAGACCCTGGTCGGAGCGTGCAACCCTGGCCAAAAAAGCAAAGGGGCGTTGCCTTCAACCTTTTCAGTCAAAGGTTGCAACGCCCCTTAATTAGCCTTTAGAGCCGCCGGTGGAAGTAAAAAGCCTGGAGAGCCAATGCTTCCATCGGCAAGCTCTCCAGGCTTACAGACTAAAACTAGCACTAACCCTAGGTTTTGTCAAGAGTTAGTTTAGCCTGCAATGAATCTTCTAATTCCTTCCCACAGCACTCACACTGTAATCCTTCAGGACTTTTGGTACAGTTCCACGAACTCCCTTGGTCTAAGCATATCTATGCCCATATGAGGACGCACGGTATTGTAGGTGGCAAGGTAGCGCTGGAACCAGCGGTTTAGCTCATTTATGTCTGCCGGCTCCTTTTCAAGCAATAGATAGAACTCGTCCTCATCTGTGCGGAAACTGCGCTCTATCAAGGCGTTCTCCCTAGGCGAGTTCTTGTGAATGTAGTAATGCTCTACTCCTAGCTCCTGGCAAAGCTCATGAAAGCGTCTCTGAAATTCAAGACCATTATCAGTCTGGACATAAGTCACTGGGAAAGGGCAAGTCTGAAGAGCATAACGCAAAAGGATAATTGAGCCAGCCTCATCCAGTACGGGCTGTAAAAGGGCTACTTTGTAACGAGATAGAATATCAATAGCGGCATACTCGAAGCAGGTATAGGGCAAGCCGGAAAGCTCAGGCGTCACATGCTTGACGTCTATCTGCAAATAACCTAGGGCCGGTGTATTGCTGGGTCTCATGGCATTTCCGTTCTGAAACAAGGGCCGTCTGCGCTTCGACGAGGCGCGCAGTAGTCCACGATGCGACAAGAAGCGGTGAATCGTAGATTCGGAGACCTGGATGCCTTCACCACCAAGTATGACAGCCAGTTTTTCGCTACAAAACCCAGTATCCTGGCGTAGGGCCACCAGGCGGCTCTTTGCCACCAGGGTAAGCACTCGAGCCGGCTGTTTGGGAGCTGTGGATAGCCTTCTAATCCCCTTCCAACGCACACTGTTGTGGAAGGTGCGCCCTCGCACAACCCAGCGTTTGACAGTGCGCCTATCAATCTCCAAACGCCGCGCCACTTCAGAATAGTTGCCTTCACAGCCTCTCCAGGTCTCTACGATTTCTCTGATCTCTTTTCTGCTCATTGCCCATTATAGGGTCCTGTACCATATGTTGTGAAGGATTACATCACACTTGACAAACGTATATACACAATATTGAGGCAGAGGTCATCTTGTCAACGCTTTTTGGATTGATAACTCTGGCGCATTTTCTCGGCATAGTCCAGCATACCGCGCTGAAGCCGGAGAGGATACTGAGAAAACCGCTTGACCAGGTCTTCATCATCCGGATTTTTATTGCTGCCGCTCGGAGAGAAAACCTTCCCCAGGGCGTAGGCGCAACTGGTCATAAAGCCTATGGCAATCAAACTGACCAGCCGGCTGAAATCCTGATTTGTTACTTGAACACCTTCACCTTGCATTGAAACGCCGCCACTATCTGGGGAAGGGGCCCGATTAAGGCATCGAGTATAAGCTGCTTCGCCTTCTCCGTGTTGGGGTCATTCTCCACCCCAGTGTTATTCTTGGCCACTATTCGTATCTGGTCAGGGTCCCGGATGACCCTGACCTCAAAGTTGTTCATCGCCTGTTTTAGCTCAGGGGGCCACTTGGCCACCTCCTGAGCAAACGTAGCCCAAACCATCTGCTGAACCTGTGCCATGTTGAACATTGATACCTGCTGTGCTCCCACCATTTCTACTCCCCCCCAAAAAAAGATGTCACCTTGTCTATGTAGCTTGCTGGGTCCGTCTTATACGCTTGGCAATGGTCGGCACCGGCAACTACCCACAATTCATTGTTAGGGTTGGTGCTGGCCTCATATAACATACGGGCATGTGCCGGCGGGACAAAACTATCCGACTCGCCGTGAATAAAAAGTACTGGGTAGCTAATATCACCAACCACCTCTACAGGGTTTACTACCTTATACCCATAGATAATCCTGGCCATCAGTACCATCCCGGGCCAGAACGCCTGTGCAAGAAAAGATGGGTAGCCCTCCATTACCGGTGCCCCTTTGACTACCGCGACACGGAGAATAGCATAGGCACTATCCGATACTATGGCGGTGATTGGTTCACCCCGAATAAACATTAGCGACTCGGCGGCGCCAAGGGAAGTGCCTATAATCCCAACATCCTGGCACCCCCTGTTTCTGATATAGTCAATTGCTCCGCCTACGTCCTGCTCAAAGTCCCTGAAGAGTATACCTTTCCCATCAGACTCCCCCCGACCCCGCCGGTCAAACAGCAGCAGGCTGTACCCTCTATGCGCCAGGTCCCTAGTCAGTCCCAATGAGTCCATGCTTGGGTCAGTCCGGCCCCGGTAGCGCCCATGCACCAAGATTATGCCAAAGTCGCCTCCTGGGATATACCAACCTCTCAGTGTTATGCCATCGCGGCTAGGGAAGGAGACGTCTTCGTATATCAGCCCTACCGATGCAGGCGAGCCTTCGATTGGTCGCCGGGGAACCTCCATGTGGTTGATGGTCGCCCAAGCCGAGACCACCAAGTAAATCGCTAAGATAGAAAGAATCACAAATAGGGCAATTTTCATTTTATGGCCCTTACCATCATTCTCACCATCATTCCCAGCATACCGAGTGCCGCAGTAGCAGTTGCCATAGTTAATATAGACGAGATGTCTATTGCTGGCCTGACTCCTAAGGCCTGAGCGAGCAGAGACCCCCATGGCATTCCAAACCCGTAGTCGTTATCTTTGACGGCTGCGGTTGGCTTGATGCAGAACCTTACAAGATACTTGTCTAGCACCTCCGCGACTGAGACCCCCTTGACTACTCCTGGTTTAATCCCCGCACCAGGAACCTCGTGATAAACAAGCCTGGCTACACCTTCGTGGTAGAGCAGCAACAGTCCACTACCCAAAGGCGTGGCGAAGCTCGTGCCACTCTTGGCAACAGTAGCAGTATCACTTGAGCTACTGGCCATATCAATATCTTCCCCAAATATTACTGCATCAGGTTTAACAAGTCCCTCAAGAGTCGGACCACGCGAAGAAAAATTACTGACTATGTATGCCCTCTCGTCCGGTAGATATTTTACAGAGCCGACGGCAATCACGTACTCCTCACAAGCAGGAGACGTTATCGTCCTTTCCGCTGGTCCCCCATTACCACAGGAGGCAACAATCCAAATCTCTCTCTGAATGGCAGCTCGGCAGGCCACCCGTAGTGGGTTATTGGGGTTTCCATCATCTGGAGCGCCGAGACTAAGGTTTATTACCGATGGAGCTATAGTTGGATTGGTGTCCTGAAGGGATATGCAGTCATCTATGGCCAGAACGACGCCTTCCTCGGTGCCTGTGCCCTTGTCATCAAGCACTTTCAGGTTGAGGATGTTGCATGATGGTGCTATTGCCACAGCGATGGAACAGACACCCGTACCGTGGTCAAGCCCGTCTCTCATGGGGTCTGAGGTGTAGTTTTTAGAGTAGACGACGCGACCCCCAACCAACCTATGTGTTTCCCTAATGCCGCTATCGATTATGGCCAAGTTGAAGCCTTCACCGTACAACGGGGGAGTTGTTAACCCTCTTAAAGGTTCAAGGCCAGCCAGCTGCACCAACTGCTGCGGAGTGTATGTCGGGACAGCAGCAACCGGCACAGGTGGCGCTATCACTGGTGCTTGAACCTTGCCTACCTCGGTAACTTGGCAACCCTGGGCTCTCAGCCGGTCCACCTGCTCCCCGGTAAGGGTGGCGAAGATAATACCAGTGTTAGTTGCCTCCTTGATGTCAACACCCCCGGCAGCTCTGACCTGCTCACCCGTGGCCCCGATTATAGCATATCTCATTTTGTGGTCTACTCCTCCAGTTCGTCACGGCGATGCACTTCCACATTGGGCGGCTTCCAGCCCCCGGGCTGTTCCCCTGTTTCAGATTGCCCGGCACCACCTGGTTGCGCGGCACCACCGGGCTGGGTGCCGCCAAACAGCCGGCCTAATTGCTGGGCGGCCTGCCGGAAAGCCGGCTCCATCAGGGTCATCATCAGAGCCGCCGCTGGGTTTGCGCCGCCCTGGGAAGCAACTAGGGTCTTTAATGCATCAACCTCGGGCATTATCTGCGCCCCGACGCCAGCGGCAGCCCTGGCTGCTGCCTCCTGGGCTACTTCAGCACTGCCCTTACGTGACTCTTCCATAATTTTGAGCTGGTTGGTCAGTATCTCGGCCTGACTGGCGGCTAAGACCTGGTTATAGCGGGCAGCCAGGATCAAAACGGACATACCATCAGTAAAACCTTTCCGATAAATCCCATCCTCTAGTTGAATGCCCCGCAGGGCAACCTCCGGGGGGATTAGGTCACCCTTTGCTACTTTTGATGGGTAACTGACCTGAAGGCTCGTTGAGGCTGTATCGCCATTTTTGGGCGGGAGCTCCCCCTTCCTCCTCATATCCGATATCACATTACGGACCGTGCCGGCATTAAAACCCTCTTCAACTAGCTGTTTGCTTGTATTCCGGATATCCTCTTCATCCGTCAATCCGAGTAACCGCTGCCTGACTTGCTCCGTCTTGCTCTTCTCCTCATTAACCATCTGCCCCTCCCCCTGCTACACGTAGCAGGATATAGTGTGCTACGGAATTAACCTGTATAAATTATACTACATTTTAATGTTATTCCCTACCCGACCTTCTGCCTCATTATCTGGTGATGAATTTCCTCCACTTCGCCAAAGCCGGTAGCACGGTTACATTCCTCTTTCCACTTACAGAAAGGGCAGCGGAGAAATAAGGCAGTGCCCAAAGTCATCATCTTTGAGGCTAAATCCTTATCAACTCCATCGAGGCCGGGCTTACGCACATCGACTCTAATTCCCGTTAGAACCATCGTCTGCTTCCAGGCGTGGAGGAAATCGGCGTAGATTGCCTTCACTTCCACAGCATTGCATTTTAGCTTCAGCCTGGCTAAATCGCCGTGATTCATAATCTCGGCGAAGGCCTGATTGATTCTCTCGAACTCCCGGCGCGCATCAGGTGAAAGGTTCCTGTCAGGGTGAAACTCGAAAGCCAGCCTTCGGTAAGCCCGCTTAATTTCTCCAGTGGTAGCATTAGGCTTAACCCCGAGTATCCTAAAGGCATCAGTGCCCTGGTAAAGCTTCCGCTGCACCTTCTTTTTGCCCGGTGGGAGCAATAGCACTTCCGACATTTCCTAGCCTTTTTAGAAAATCTTCATGCGTCTTCCAGGCCCATTCCTTGCCCTTATGGGCGGCCACCTGGGTAAGTGCAGCCGCCGTCTTTTCACGCTCAAGTTGCTTATAGCTGGCAAGAATCCTACCTAGCTGTTCAAGAAACCGGTTAAGGTCAAATTGTCCTGCAGCTACAGCCTGAGGTGCAAACTTTTCCATGATCTTCCCCTGAACCAGCGAAACAACGAGCATAGCTAAAATCTGGTCCTTCAAAATGGAGCTCTCTAGGGGCAGGACTTCATCGACAAGATTCTTTACCTCCATAATAGAACTAAGCAATTCCTGACGCGCTGCTTTATCCATACTAGCCTCCTAAAAGTAATTTGATTGCTTTCTCAACCCCGAGCTGCGGCGCTAGCCTGGCGACCCTAACGCTATCTCTCACGTCCTGAGTCCTGCCGTCAAGCCTCTGTGCTATCTCCTCAGCCAGGTCGGGCTCAATACCTTCACGGCGGACCAGGACCCCTTTCACCACGGCAAGGTACTCGGCATGTGCATATGGCTCCAGCTTCCGCACGGCAAACCGGGACAGCAACTCCGGAGATAGGCCGTATAACCTGTTGGTGGCAGCCACCACTTTAACCTCTGTCCTGGTATCCAGCTCCCTGCCTACCTTGGCCCTGATCAGACGGCCGCCCTCCATAATGGAAAGGAGGGCAGCGGTGTCGGCAGCACCCATGGTACTCAGCTCGTCAATCAGTAATACCTTGGGCTGCTTCTCGGCCATCAGATCCCACAGCCCGGCCTTTGAGGTAGCTGACCCGACTAGCCAGACTGCTCTCTCGCCACAGACTCTCTCAATATCCCAAAGGAAAAGAGTCTTAGCCAGAGCCGGCGGCCCAGCAAGCAGGACATGGACTACCTTCTCCGCAGCGAGGCAAGCCCTGAGAAGCTCCTTGATCTCATCGTGGCCAATGATATCCTCAAAAAGGTCGTCAGGGAGGCTTAATTGTTGGGCCAGAGGCGTCCCAGATGGAGATGGACTACCCGCGAGCATCGCCCTGCCTTTCTGAGAAAGCCTGTAACCGTGCCAGCTGTTGCTTTCATATACGTCCTCTACCAAGCGTTCCATCCGGAGCTTGGTCAGAGTCCCTGGCCAGATACCCACGTCGCGAGAGCGCCAGCCCAGCTTTGCTGTCAGGCTCTCCGGCTCAAGGTTGTCCTCAACCTCAGCTATTTGCTTCAAGAGTCCAATGTCAACTTCTTTCACAGCTCACCTCCTAATCTCTCGGCTTCAACCCATCTCGCAACAGACCACTCCTCGCCTTCATCCCAATTCATCGCAACACAGTTCACGGCTTCAAAACAACACATCCCAACTCACCCCTCGGCTTCATCCCACATCATTCCACCTCACATCTCGGCTTCATCCCAATTCAGTCCACCACAGCCCAGCCCTCGGCTTCACCTCACCCCAACTCAGCCCAAACCACCCCTCGGCTCCAATACAGTCCAATACAGTTCAGCACAAGCCACCCCTCGCCTACTTTACTTTACCTCTGCCAGCTTCACCAGCTCGTACTTACCCCAGTCCTGCGACCGCTCCTGGCCAGCCCCATGCTCTCCCCCGTATTCAAAGATAGCCTCAAGGATATTCCGGTCAATGACGCCATCATCCAGCACCTTCAACTGGAATTTAAGCACTGGCTTGTCCACATAGTCAATCGTCTTCAGGGATGACCGTGGCCCCTTCATGGTCATGGCGTGAACGATGCGGGTCTCGCTACCATCAGGCTCTTTTTTATCCAAGTAAATCCTGGCCGGCTCAACATATACCCGGTTAGCCACCTTGGACTTCAGAGCCTTGATGCCGAGCAGCCCCTGGAGCTGGTTAGCACAGTCCTTAATGTGTGCCCTGATACAGCGGGCTTCGTAGTATAGTCCGTTATCATCGCGCTTAAAGGTGGCGTAGCCCCTCTCTACCTCCTCGGTAGCTTCTACCCCCTCCCCAACTTGCTCTGCTAGCTCAGGTAATGGTGTGATTCGCTCCCCAGCCTCCACCCGCCGCTTTAGCTCTGGTTGCGATGGCGCCCGGGCAAGGAGCATTGCCTCGATATCCTTTGGGTTTTTAGGCGTTGAACTGGCAAATGGTGTGCTAAAGTGTAACTCGACCTCATACTTTTTCCACATTACTGCCACCCCCTTTCCATCTCAATCATTTTGTAGGCTGCATTAGCTATAGCAGCCAGAGTTGTAAGTTCAGGACCAGCTTTATCAGGATGAATTGTGGTCATTACTTTCCGATATGCTTGCTTCACTTCCTCATCCGAGGCTGACTTATCCAAATGGAAAATTGCATATGGGTCAAAACCCGGATGCTGGCTGACCATCCCGGCGAGTTGCCCAAAATCAACACCCATTGACCGAGCAAAATGCTGCAAGATGCCCTCGAGCTGGCTGGGGTCAACCATACGCTGGATTAGCCCCTGCATTATCCTGGGGACCTCTTGCTGAAAGACCTCAAACACCCGCCGTTGCAACCTGGCCAGGTCATCCTGTGTCATGGCTTCTCCCTTTTCATCACTTTTTCAGCTACCGCCTTAAAATCCTGCTGCCCGGGTAGAACGAGACCGCCCGGTGTTCTGCCCGGGTTAACCGTGATATGGGGCAAGACGAAGAGGAGGAAGTCGCGCCAGTTCTCGTGCTCAACACACAGGCCGTGAGGTGACCGCCCTGGAATAAGATTTCTCTCACAGTTGGGCACGGGGCACTTATTGTATTTCATCTCTTACGCGCTCTAGCTTGAATTGTGCGGCCACCTATTTCCCTTCCTTCCCTGACAACTTTCTCCAGCTCTTCCCGCTTGAATCTCCTATCGCCGCGGGTTCCAAGGCGGACACTGGGTAGCTTGCCGGCATCGGCCCACCGCCTCACCGTATTGGGATGCACCCGGAGAACCCGTGCTGCCTCGGCACATGTCAAGATAGACCCCGTTCCGCCGGTCATGAGTCTGGCTCCCTGACCCCTGTATATTTCTCGTACAGTTTTCTCGGCCAGATGAAATAGCTTGCCGATTTCCCCAGGGGAAAAGCCGAGCGAATGTAGCAGGATAATGGCAGCATTGCGCACCTTGATTCCCTCTGTTGTGAGCCTATACCTCAACCTTGGCCACCTCCCTTGCCCCGAGCTTGCAGTGCCACAGCCAGGTCGTGGCGCGATAGCTGCACAGGCCCCGATGTTCGGGGTGAAGGCAACGTGCCATGGTGGTAAAGTGCCCCCGCCACTTTGACTTTTCGGGTAGCCGGCAGGGGCAGTCGGCTACCTTCCTTTCGTCATGCTTCACTGACATTCAGCTTTAATTTAGTCGGCAGCCGGTATTTCGTTGGTTTCGGTTTCCCATCCAGCCTAATCAAGTGGCCCTCCTTGACCAGACCTCCTAGAGTAGGTGCG
>Ga0315308_1000095_pt1 | contig 43457 bp, 33 predicted proteins | sample TDP3_MG_FD_203078 | JGI IMG/M metagenome (GOLD analysis project Ga0315308, IMG submission 203078) | Freshwater sediment microbial communities from Lake Towuti, South Sulawesi, Indonesia - TDP3 | ecosystem: Environmental > Aquatic > Freshwater > Lake > Sediment | place: Indonesia: South Sulawesi...
GCGGTAAACGACATCGTACGTTCAGGCGCCGAACCATTGGCTGTGGCAGACAACGTTGACGCTCATGCCTCCAACCCTGTCCTAGTCAAAGAATGGATGAAAGGTATAGTGAAGGGCGCGAGCGAAGTTAGGTGCATTGTGTCAGGCGGCGAAATCGGCGACGTGCCGGAATTAATCAAAGGCCTAGTCGAAGGAAAGGGCTTTAACATGGTTGTCGCCTCGATTGGCAACGTACATAAAGAGCGCATAGTCTTCGGAAACAATCTGAAACCTGGAGACGCTGTTATTGGGCTGCGCAGTTCAGGCATTCACAGCAATGGTGTCTCCTTGGCAAGGAAGATCTTGTTCAAGCAGTGGGGTGGCGCATTTGAACCGTTTGATGTTCCAGAGGGCCTAGATAGAGAACTTGTCTATGAGGTTTTGGAACCAACTAGAATCTATGTCAAACCAGTTTTGCGCCTAATGAAGGAGCATCTGGTCAAAGCGACTGTTCACATAACGGGCGACGCATACCTCAAATTCGACAAGCTGATAGGCTTTAACAAGCGGATAGGGTTTGAATTCGACAGCTTCAAGCCGCAGCCCATCTTCAAGCTGATTCAACAGGTTGCGAAGCAGCGAAAGACTCCGATTTCAGACGCGGAGATGTTCAAAACCTTCAACATGGGCTGGGCCTTCAGTGTCATAGTCGAAAACTCATCGACCGACAAGGTAATTGATCTGTTGGAAAAAGAAAAGATCGAGGCCGACACAATAGGCCAAGTGACAGACACGGGAAGAATCATCGTCAAACATGCCAGAAAGACCATAGATCTCTTGAAGCAATGATCATGTTGCAAGTTTTCAACACATCGGATGAAATTTTAGACGGAAATGCTGCAAAAATTGATAAATACTTGTAAATGAAATCTCCTTCCATGAGATACAAGGTCAGAATTGAGGTTGGACTCAAGCCCGGTCATTCTGATCCAGAGGGTGAGACAACCGCGCGGTCTCTGTCGGAACTCAGCTATCCGGTTGAGTCGGTGGGTGTAGGCAAAGTCTACGATGTTCTCCTGAAAGCTAAAGGTTTCAGGGAAGCAAGAAAAATGGTTGACGAAATGTGCAAGCGGCTCTTAGCCAACCCGGTGAAAGATGAATACCGCTTCAAGATTGAGGAAGCTGAATGAGAACAGGCCTATACGAGAGGCGTCCTCTGTCCTTTCGACTCTATGAAGCCAAGATAAAGGGCGCAAGCGAGGAGCAACTGCTTCAAATAAGCAGAGAACTCGCGATCGGCTTGAGTCTCGAGGAAATGAAAAAGGTCAGACGATATTTCACTGAAAAGAAACGAAACCCAACAGACATTGAACTTCAAACTATCGGACAAACATGGTCAGAGCACTGCTACCACAAGACCTTCAAAGGTGAGATGGTCGCTGGCAAGAAGAGGATCAAAAGCCTATTCAAAACTTTCATCGCCAAAGTCACAAAGGAACTCAGTCCGCGTTGGTGCTTTTCGGTTTTTGAAGACAACGCAGGAATCATCGACTTCGACAGCAACATCGAGGTCGCCGTCAAGGTCGAAACACACAATCATCCCTCGGCTATCGAACCGTTCGGCGGTGCAGCAACTGGAGTCGGGGGCGTCATACGCGACATCTTAGGTGTCTGGGCAGACCCGATAGCGTGCACTGACGTTCTCGGCTTCGGCCCGTTGGATTATGATCACCGGAAACTGCCCCAAGGCATCAAACATCCAAAATATGTCTGCAACGGCGTGGTTGCGGGCATCGGCGCCTATGGCAACAACATGGGTATCCCAACAGTAAACGGAGCCATATACTTTGATGAAAGCTACGTTGGCAATGTTGTAGTCTATTGCGGATGTGTGGGCATAGTTCCAAGAAACAAGTTCATCCGCAACACCGAACCCGATGATATAATCCTTCTTGTGGGCGGCAGAACTGGACGCGATGGGATTCACGGCGTCACATTCGCGTCCGCGGAGCTAACCGAAAAATCGGAAGAGATCTCTCGCCCTGCTGTACAGATAGCCAATCCAATCGAGGAGGAGAAACTCAAGCGAGCCATTATCGAGGTTCGCAACAGAGGACTCGGTTCTGGCATAACTGACCTAGGCGGAGGAGGCTTGTCATCAGCCGTAGGCGAGCGCGCTCGGGCTGGCGGCTGCGGAGCTTACGTTGAGTTGGATACAGTTCCGCTGAAGTATACTGGGCTGGCGCCTTGGGAAATCTACATCTCAGAATCGCAGGAAAGAATGCTCCTATCAGTTCCAAGAGACAACTTGCCAGAAGTCTTGTCAATTTTCAAGAGTGAAGATGTTGAAGCCACCCCAATAGGTAAGTTCACCAGCAATCCAACGCTTATTGTCGATTATCAAGGTCAAAGAGTAGCTGAGATTGACATAAACTTCCTGTTCGAGCCACCAGCAGTTAAGAGAAAGGCAAAACTAAGTGTGAAAGCGCAGCGCGAGCCCACCTTCAGGGAACCAAAAGACATCGAGGGCGTAATACTAAAGCTACTGGCTGCGTCAAACATTGCTAGCAAAGAAACTATTGTGCGCACCTACGATCATGAGGTGAAAGGAAATACTGCAATCAAGCCTTTTCAAGGAGTCTTTGCTGGTCCAAGCGACTCTGCCGTCATCAGGCCTCTGAGTGATTCATGGAAGGGTCTAGTCATCTCGTGTGGAATCAATCCAAGCTACGGGAAGATCAGCCCATACTGGATGGCAGCATCTAACATAGAGGAAGCCATAAGGAACAACACTGCTGTCGGCGGCAGGAGAATAGCGTTACTCGACAACTTCACTTGGGGAAACCCAGAAAAACCAGACCGATTAGGTTCACTGGTTCAAGCCTGCAAAGCGTGTTATGACGTCGCCAAAGGCTTTGCCACTCCATTTATCTCTGGCAAGGATAGCCTCTACAACGAGTCGCCATCTGGTCCTGTGACGCCAACTCTTCTCATAACAGCCGTCGGAATAATACAGGACATGAGAAAAGCAGTGAGTCTGGATTTGAAGGAGCCAGGCAACCCAATATACATTGTTGGACAGACCCACATGGAGCTTGGAGGCTCAGAATATTATAGACTCAAAGGATACGTTGGAAAGACTGTGCCCAAAGTCGATGTGAAACAGGCTAGGAAAATAATGGGGCACTTGATTGAGGCGATTGACGCAGGGTACGTCAGAGCGTGTCATGACCTTTCCGAGGGTGGACTGGCAGTTGCCGCTTCAGAGATGGCTTTCACTGGCAACTATGGCATAGATTTGTCGCTAAAAGATGTGGCTCGAACCAGAGGCTTGTCGCGCAACGATTTCATCTTGTTCTCAGAGTCGAACAGTCGTTTCTTAGTTGAGGTAAGCAGGAGAAATCAGAGAAACTTCGAGGATACAGTGCGTGGGAGTCCCTCCGCGTTAGTTGGGAGTGTTAGAAAAGATCAGTGCCTAACCGTTTTCGATGTGGATGACAGGCAGTTGGTCGAAGTTGATGTGAAAGCGCTCAGGAAGGCTTGGAAGACTACCTTTGGAGCATGGTCCTATGAAGCTTGAGGAAGCTAAGGTCTGCGTATTGCGCGTCGGAGGAACGAACTGTGACGCCGAAACCCAGCGCGCCTTCCAAGACTTGGGCGTAACGGCAGACATTGTTCACTTAAACGAGATCGCCAAGAACGCAAGACTCCTCGATTATCATACGTTGGTCTTTCCAGGCGGTTTTTCGTATGGAGACTACGTCAGAGCCGGTGCCATACTGGCGAAAGGCGTGACCGCCAAACTTGGCAACCATCTGAAGCGTTTTGTCGCTGAAGAGCGCCCCATCCTTGGAATATGCAACGGCTTCCAAGTCTTGGCTGAGGCCGGCTTGTTACCGGGATTTAACGGCTTAAGTGAGCTTCCTGAAGCTTCCTTGGCAACTAATATTCCAATCGGCTACCGCTGCATGTGGGTTCACCTAAAGCATGAAAACAGAGGCAAATGCGTTTTCACAAGAAAAGTCAAAGAAGCCAAGGTTTTGCGAATTCCAATTGCTCACGCAGAAGGCCGCTTCATATTCGACAGAAGAAAGGAAAAAGCCTACATAGAGAAGCTCTATGAGAACGACCAACTGGTTTTTCGATACTGCAACCAAAACGGCGAACGTGCAAGCGGCAAGTTCCCAATCAATCCAAACGGGGCGTTCCACGACATTGCCGGCGTCTGTGACTCATCTGGCACAATTTTCGGCTTGATGCCCCATCCTGAAAGAGCGTATTACGGCTGGCAGCAGCCAGACTGGACACTAAGAGGCGATATTTCAGAATATGGTGATGGCAGACTCATCTTCGAATCAATCACAGAATACATTGCCAAAAGGTTTTGAATATAGAGTCGGATGAGTCTAAGATATTCATCGCCTATCAGGCAATAGGCTACAGTGCTACTCAAGCGCCAGGTGCAAGTAGAACATCTTTTGCGGTTGCCTTTTACGTTCAATGGCTTCTTTTCTTTGCTTGGTTAAAGGAAGCCTCATGCCGATCTGCCTTCCACTAAATTTTCTTGCCAAGCTTTCTAAACTCTCACCTGTTTCGATTTTCTCATACGTCCTCGGATCTGTAATTACCAGACTATAGGAAGACCTAGCCCTGCAATATCGCACTGTCCTTGATCCTTTGCTGATCTCTCTAGCGTTCGGGAAATTGTAGACATCAACGCCTACCGCGTCTTGAAGAAGACTTCTTCTATTTTGAATTATGGCGCTGTTCATGGGATAAGGCACAAAAACATAGTAGACTTGGCGTGGCAGGAAGTTGCCTAGCAGAGCTTGTATTTGATCTGTATCGACCAAGAATCTTACGCAGTTAGGTCGCCTCATTGAAAGCGGTCGCTTGAACTGAAAGGCGAGCAAACGGCCTGGAGGCAGACCCTCAATCAAGTCATCGAAACCGAGTTTTCTCTCATCTCTCGATGTCGGTGATACAACTGTCACTCTTCTCCCAGAGAGGCTTTGAATCAGAATTGTCAAGTCGCTCAGCGTGTTAATTTCAGTTGTTTTTTCACTCGTTTCCGTTAAGCCGAACTGAAGCATTTCTATGAGCACCTATTCAGCTAGTTTCTCTTTTGTTTTTCATATTTAAAACTGATTGATCGTGCGCTTGTTCCAAATGCCCAAGGCATGGCGTGCAAAAGGGTTTGCACACTTAGAAGGCGTTCACAGACGTTCAATGCGGATTTTCTGTCAAGAACGTATTAGCATGCAACTCGTAGGATGGATTTGAGAATGGCATCACGATTTGTTTTTGACAAGTCATTAGAAACCTTTAAGCTCGTGCTCTCGCGGAAGTCCAGTTCGGGCGCCAACTCTTTCTATGCATTTAGAGGCCACGTAGTTGCCCAGCCGTCCACACTCGTACAGGTCCTTTCCCTTTATTAGACCGTAGAGGAAGCCTGCGCAGAAAGCGTCGCCTGCCCCAGTGGTGTCAACCACCTTTGCTGGATACGGCGGTACCATATGCTTCTGTTTGCCATCAGTGACGTAGCATCCTTTACTGCCCAGTTTCACCGCAACCATGCTTGCACCTTCAGAAAGGAGGTGTTCCGCGCCTTCTTTCGACCTTTTGCCAGTCAGAAGCCTAACTTCATTTTCGCTTGGCATCGCTATGAAGCAACGTCTTAAAATGGGCCTCAGTTTGGCTAGGCCTTCGCGCGCGTAGATTTCTCCTGGGTCAATGCTCACCTTAACGTTTGTCAGTGCTTTGACCAGCCTTTTCTGGGCCTGAAAAGGCCTCTCATATACTGAAGTCAGGTGTAAGAACTCTGTCTGCGCAACGTACTCAGGATTGATATCCCCATAAATCAGCGCATCGTTAACGCTTGGATGCACATAGAGTGCTCTTTCACCCTTCTTATCAACGAAGGCCGAGACCTTACCGCTGTTGCCCTCTTTAGCTATTACTATTCCATCAGTGTTCACGCCTTCCCTCTTAAAATCAGCAAGCAACATCTGGCCTTCGCGGTCGTTGGCGATCTTGCCGACAAATCCCGTTCTGACGCCCAACCTAGCCAACCCAACAATCGTGTTCGCAGCTGATCCTCCCGCTGATTCACTCATATTCAGAATGACGCTTTCCTGACCTTCTCTAGCGATTCTGTCAACCGTGTAGACCTTGTCAACATTAAGCGCGCCGAAGCCGATGACATCAAACCTCATTAGCCAACAACTCTCGCAGGTATATCTTGTGCTTGCCCAGTTTGCCTCCGTAGTTGCCCGCTGAAATTCTGACAACTCCTTCAGCATACTTGACAGCTTTGATTGCGGTGGTCATCGCGTCCTTCACAGCCTTCAAAGAAACGCCGTTGATCACGATTTCAGGAATGGAATTCACGCCTTCGGGCACCTTGGAGTCGCCTATCTTTTCTCTCAAAGATGGAACGTAGGGATGATTCGTTGTTGGGCCTACTTTAGGAAACTTCGTTTCTGGTTTGGACCCTGCGGCACATATATCGAACGGGGTGATTACTCCTTCAATAGTATGTATGGCTGTTAACGCCTTTTCTCCAGCCTTCAACGCTGACTCCTCATCTCCGCACATCAGCCAAAAGTTGCCCCCAGACACCCCTATGCCATAGGCCAAATAGCGTTCAATTCGAAAACCTGGCATCATGACTGGAACGTTGATGACTCGGCGGCCAGCATACTCTTCTTCCCATTCGTATCCATCACCACAGTGGCCTATGCTTTCCATAGCATCGAATCTGGTGACCGTATCTAGAGCATTGAAAACACAGGTTGTGGGTTCCACCAGGATTTCCTGTCGTATTCGGTAAGACGTTTCTTTGATTAGTTTGCTTAAAGATTCTTCAAACGGTTTGGTTTCGCTGATGCCACTCCAAAACTGTACTAGAGCGCCAATGCGTCCATCAGGAGTCTCTGTTTGCTTAAGCCATTTTTCCACGCCACCCTCACCGCGACCAAGGACTCCCATTGGCAACGAGGTGCTCCCGTAAGCCGCTCTTTTCAGTCGAGTCTCATCTTTGGCCGTTATTAAGATACGGCAAAACAAGCTGTCAAAGGCCTCGGCGTAGGTGTCTTCAACTTCAGCCATGTTTCAACCCAGTCTTCCTATGTCTTCTCCTCTTAAGGTCTTACGGAAGGCGGTGCTCTCCTGCATCAGTGTTTCCCGGTTCCGCACTGTGACAAGTTCAACCTTGGGCGGTTTTTTTCTGCAGAGTCTGAGAAAGTATTTCTTCAATGGCTCATTCAACTTGAATTTCTCCATTGAAGATAGGCTCTTCCAATCCTTGATCAGGTTTATGACCTGTCGTTTGCCGAACCTGTTGAAAACATCAGCCAGAATAGCCGTCACCAAGGCATTTTCTGAGAGCACCGCAACCTCAGCCTCTCTAACCGCGAAATTGTTTCCATTAAAAGAGACCGTCAGCCCATTTCCACGACGAACTAGCCTGAAGGCTGACACGTCCGTGATGCTATCGCCTACATACATGACATCCTCAAGATCAGCCTTCATTCGGGACACTATTTCGCTCACAGCAGAGGCTTTTTCAGGACCTCCTAGAGGGGCGACTACTTTCAGAACGGCACCTATTTCCATAGATGCTATCTGTTTCCAGAAGATCTCATCAAGCTGCATCACGGTGTTCTGCTTTTTTACTGGGAACTCATTCAAAGACCGAGCTCTTTTAGGAATCTCAGGGATCTTAAGTCTGACCATTTCTTTTCCCATTCTCTTCAGCTCTGCGCTTTGCCCTTCACTCATCTTGAACCCGTCCAAGTTTAACTCGGTGCAATAGACGTTTTCAAACGGAAAGTCTACAGAGTTGCACAACGCCTTCATGTAGTGCTCATAACTTGTGCTCACGATGAACGCTGGCATGAAGCCTTTGACAAATCGAAGCATTTCCTTGGCACCTGGAACCAACAGAATGTTCCTCAAAGAGTACTCGCGCATACTCTTGTCTGTGACACCGTAAGCCTTTAAGAAAGGAAGAATGAGTTTCAATGTATCTCCAGCCTTGTAGCCTTCACGTTTAACGATGTCTGCAAGAACGTCGTCGTATCGACTAATCAGCGTGAAGAGCCGTTCTCCATCTGGAATAAACTGCTTCGCAAGTTCAAAGGCGTTATCATTCTTCGAGATAGGCCCTTCGCAGTCGCTGATGAAAATCCTTCTGTGATCTACCAATCGTGTCGCTTTACTCATGTCTTCTGTAGCCTCAGTTGCTCCATATGCTTCACGCTATTTGCAATGTGCACTCTTGAGGCAATATCGCTACGATACCACAGTCCTCCGCCTTTGATGGCTCTTATGCCTTCTAGCGAGATTTCCCTGGCTGTCTGGATGTCATTGGCTATGCCAACAACACACACAGTCCGCGAACCCAGAGCGTAGGAGTCATTGTCTCTCAGTTCCACTGACCCTGGATAAACACGAATGTTGTCTCCGTGTTTTTGGCTAAGCGCTTCGGCTGCCTCCAACCTCACTGGGCGGTTTATGTCATGGGGTTCAACTCGTTCTGGAAATGCTAATGCGTAACCACCGTAACTAGGCGGCGCTCTATAGGTTACAACCGAGGCCTTATCTTCAACGTTAACATGGGCCAGGTTGCCCTCGATAATTCTGTAACAGATGTCGATGAAGTCATCTTTCAGAATAGGCAAAATATTCTGTATCTCGGGGTCGCCGGGTCTGCTGTTGTTCTCCAAGAGCTTTGGTCCTTTACCTGTGTGAATGAAGGCATCGTAGAACGGTATGCCCCACAAGTCGTTGCTACTGGCTTTCTTGCGAAGTTCGTTGAAGAGCTTGTTCACGAGCTCGATCTCTTTATCTCTGTCCTCACCTGTCATAAAGGGCAATATGTCGTCCGAATCCTTGTACGAACCCATCCCTCCGGTGTTGGGTCCCTTGTCCCCGTCGAAGGCCCTCTTGTAGTCTCGTGTCTCAGGAAGAGGCACAAGGTGTCTGCCGTCGCAAAAAGCTTGAAAGCTTGATTCTTCTCCCTCAATCTTTTCTTCGACGACGACTGGGCCCTGTTGATAGTTGGCAAGGAAGTGCTCAAAGAGCTGTTCACGAGTTTTGAAGTGGTCGCCCCAAACACCCACCCCTTTTCCAGCGGCTGGTCTGTCCGGCTTTACCACCACTTGATCACGCAGAGTGTCTAGCCACCCGTAGAGATCTCTCTTAGCTGACGCTAGGCTTCGGTAGTTCATACGGTCGAAAATCCTGAACCTTGGGTTCGTTTCTGGCGCCACCTTCTGGAGAAGCTGACGTTGTGCCACCTTGCTGGCTTCGACGGCGAAGTCTCTAGTTGGACAAATGAGCGGGACATGCGTCTCTTCCTCGACTAGGTCTCGGAGACCGTCAATTATGGGCTTCTCGGGTCCGACGATTCCGAAGTCGATTTCGCTCTTGCGTTTCTTCACGAATTTGGCGATTTCACGTATGTTGAGGTTGGAGATGACTGTGTGGTCTCGGGCTCTTCTCACGTTAAATGGGTTCTTTTGTTTGTCAACAACATAGATTTCTGGCCTGTAACTTGTGGTTCGAGTGAAAGCATCTATCATGGCGGCTTCTCGGGAGCCATATGACACAATTAGTATACCGACTCTTTCCATCACATCACGCTTGCCACTTCGTACACTCGGCCCGTTTCCTTGTGACCCTTCTCGAGTTTTTCTCTTGTTTCATCAGCCATCTTTTGGGCAAGTGGAGTGGGATATTTTCCGGTTACGCAGGCCATGCAAAGCTCGTCCTCTCTCATGCCAATAGACTTGATAAGCCCTGCAGGCGACTGATAACTAACTGAATCAGCGCCAATTATCTTTGCGATTTCCTCCGGCGTGTGATGGAAACCGATCAACTCGCTGTAGGTTGCCATGTCAATTCCGTAGAAGCATGGACCAATGATACGAGGGAACGTGATGAACAAGTGAACCCTTTTGGCGCCCAATCTGCGGAGTTTTTCAACTACAACCTTAGTGGTGTCGCCTCTGACAATGCTATCTTCAGTGATTAAAACTCTCTTTCCATCAATCTTGTGGGCAAGAACGTTGATTTTTCTATCGATCGTGGTTTGTCGTTCTTCTGGCAACAGTATGAAAGCTCTCTCCGTGACGTATCTGTGCCTGCGTATTGAACGTTCCCATCTTAGACCAGTGGCCTCGTGAACTCCATAAGCCACATCGTCGCCAGTCTCCGGCATGGAAACGATAAGGTCGGCATCTTTGGCATACTCAGCATACTCTTGAGCAAGGTTTCGGCCGAACTCCTCTCTGACCTCATAGACGAATCGGCTGCCCAGTTTGGAATCTGGTCGAGCGAAATAGGCAAACTCGAAGGCACACAATGCCTTCCTCCGGCATGGCGCAACCTCTTCTCGAGTGAAGCCGTCTTTTGTCGCAACAACCAACTCGCCCGGTTCCACCTCGAAATCAAGGTCAAACCCGTTTATGTTCAGGCCCACGCTTTCTGATGAAACTGCCCACATCTTTCTGTTTGAACTGTGGCCGCAACAAAGAGGCTTAATTCCGTAAGGGTCTTTGAAGGCGAACAGTTCGCCGTTCTGGGTTATTCCACACGTAGAGAATGCGCCTTCAACATCCTGCATGCATGTTCTTACTGCGGGCTGGAGATCCTTGTTTTCCATAAGGCTGATGAGAATTTTTCTGGCGACGAGGTCGAGGTCGCATTCGTAGGTGAAGCCCGGAAATTTGGTGCGTACCTCCCATCTTAAGGGAACAGTGTTGACTATGTTGCCGTTGAACGCTAGGGCAACTCGGTGTCCGTCTGCCTCTAGCAAGACTGGTTGAGTTCCTCGGATCAAGGACTGCTCATCAGTTCCGCCTGAGGTTGTGTAGCGCACGTTTCCTATACCAACATGTCCAGGAAGCTTTTCCAACCACAAAGGAATTTCTTGCTTCTTGATTTTTGGAACAAGGTCTAGACCTTTGTAAACGTGGAAGTTACCGTTGTAAGTCAGTATGCCGTGTGACTGGTGACCGCGGTGATTCTGTCCGCGCAGTCCCCAGTATATGTATGGGAAGACTGGGCCGCTTTGAAAGTCCTTGGCCCCGAACACTCCGCACTCTTCCTTTATTGCGTCCTCCATACTCTAACTTCCGGCATGTAGACACACTACATACACGCATATATCAATTTTTATGACATGAATAAGTAAATTTATACGTTATTATGTCTACAACTTCGCGTGAGAGTCAGCTCCCTTAAGAAAGACATCCTTCTTACTGGTTGGAATGACAACGTTAGCCGCGTACATGTGACCGTCAGCTATGCCGAAGCCTTCTGAAGCCTTGAGGACCAAGTCGACTGCGCCAAGCATCTTGCCCTTGTCGATTAGATCATGCAGGGTTTTGGGCACTCTCACCGAGACTTTGACTAGGTCATCTCTCAGTTTGCCCTGCCAGCCAGGCACTTCTGATTGCACATTCATGAAGCCCAGTATGTACTTGTCGGGTTTGACGAGTCGGGGTTGGTATGACAGAAATGAACAGAACTGCCCAATTACTTTCGTTCCCATGCCTTTGTATAGGTCGCCTGCATCGAACCATTGCAGATGCTCTGTCTCTTTCAGTCTTTCTCGATACAGCCAACCGAGTATGCGCTTGTTGACTTTTTTCCTCTTCTCCTCCCACTCGTCGATTTTCCTCCTGATCTCGTCGGTTACGCCCGAGAGGCTTGCCTGTATGCCTAATTCTGGTCCACCGCTGTAGTAGCCCACCGCGCCCAGAATCTGAAGTTTGGCGAACAGGTCATCAACTCTCATCCCCAGCTTAACAATTGTGATCCTGTTTCCTTCAACCTTGACAACACCGTTCTTCTCTGCTTCTTCAAGCACAGTCTTGTTTATGCCCACGTATCCAGCGGGAATTTCGCGGCTGCCAACCAACGCCAAGTACGAAAGGTCAATGTTGCGTTTGTTCAGGGTTCTGGCAAAGAGGTAGTTGCATGTTGCTCCTGAAAACTCTGTGTCGCCTTCAAAGCCATAATGCTCCAAATTGAGGTCGAACACCACAGGGTCAGTTACTTCCGGTGGATTATGGTGATGGTCAAGTATGATGGTCAGATTTCTGCCTGAGTTGACATCTGATATGTAGTCGGCATGGGCTGATCCTATGTCCGAGTAGAATATGATCCGGCCCTTTGACTTGTGCACGTCCTCAACTACTTCAGGATAAATCTTTTCCAAACAGAAGGTTCTTACTTTGAAGCCCTCGCGTTCAACGGCAGTTTTCGTTATTGCACCTGAGGTTAACCCATCGGCGTCGTCATGGTGAATAACAGTAGCATCTCGGAGCCTGATTTTCCTCAACTCAGAAATTGCAGCTACCGCTTTCTTTTCGAAATCGGAGAAGCCCATCATAAATCCCAGAATAATATTGAGTCTGAAACCGCTTAAAAAGCTGGGCAGATCTTCGTTGAAATTGCTACGTTTGAGTTACGAAAGCCACCATGTATGAAAAGGAGATCGGAATTAGCGAAGTCTCACGCTGCCCAAGATGTTCCTAGTCTTGTGAAATATGCATCCAAACACCAATCCGCTCAGAATCGCATTGACAGAGAAGAACGTTGATAGCTTCTTGGTAATGACCACACTAAAGGAACATTGGCTAACAGCTGAACCCGGTGTAAAGAACTTTTAAGTCCATAACCTCAACCGTGTAAGCATCGTTCTTCGCCCGGTATTAGTGAATGCTGGCTAAAGCGTTTTTGAGATCACTTTTAGCAAATCTGATCGAGCGATTATTCCCACTATTTCTCCTCTACTGATTACGAGAACCGCTGGTTGGTCTTGTAGCAAAGGTTGTATTTTGCTAATGTTTGTGTTTTCGGGAACGCTTGGGAGCGGCGCCTGCATGATCTTTTCGACCCTTTCATCGGCTAAGTTGGAACTCAGGTTTCGAACTATGCTCTCTTCGGTTATTGTGCCGACGATTTTTCCACCCTCTAGAACAGGAAGCTGGCTGATTGCGTGTTTCATCATGAGTCGACTTACTTTTGATATCTTGTCTGTTGGTTTCGCTGAGATGACATGGCGAGTCATCACGTCGTGGCATTTCTTTCCTTCACCTCCAGTGAGGACTTTAAGTATCTTGTTGACTGTTGAGAGCCTAGGGTCAACGCTTTCCTTTTCAATCTTAGCTATGTGTGCTTGGGAGATGCCTACGAGTTCGGCTAGCTGGCGCTGTGTGAGACCTGCCTCAACTCGAAGTCTCTTTATAGTTGAGCCCGTTATTGCCATGACTTGATAACCACGGGTTATTTTCTATACTCAGAGAAATATCGTAAAGTATATATCTGTTTCCGCTTATACAACTGCGCCAAAAATCCGGTGAAATTCCTCATGACTGCAAGAAACATTCTGGTTGACGTTTTGAAGCAGACTCCCCTCGAGCAGCAGAAGCTGGAGATAGTTGAGAGGAAGGGCCTTGGGCATCCTGACTGCATTTGCGACCACATCATGGATCGCATATCAGTTAGCCTCAGCCAAGAATATATCAAAAGAGCAGGCGTAATACTGCATCACAACATTGACAAGTCTCTGCTTGCCGCTGGCGAGTCTGAGCCAAAGTTTGGGGGCGGCAAGATAAAAAAACCAATGCTATTAGTTATTGGAGACAGGGCCACCTTCGACGTGAATGGAGAAAAGATCCCGGTGAACGAGATAGCCGTCAAAACGGCGAAGCAGTGGTTTAAGAATCGCCTTCGCTTTGTTGAACCGGAGGAACATGTCAGGTATCAGGTGGAACTCAAACCTGGTCATCCTGAACTCATGGACATTTTCAGGCGGAAGGGAAGGGTTCTGGGTGCCAACGACACGTCTGCAGCGGTAGGCTATGCGCCGATGACTCGGTTGGAACAGATAGTCTTGGACTTGGAGACGCACTTAAACTCAGCCGAGTTTAAGAAGATGTTTCCAGAGTCGGGTGAAGACATTAAGATCATGGGCTGCAGAAAAAACAATGAGCTACGCCTAACTATCGGCATGGCTCTTGTTGACCGCTTCGTCAAGAATGAGACCGACTACTTCAGGAAGAAAGAAGAGATCCACGAGCAGATAGTCAGCTTTGTCAAGAAGAAGACGACGATTAACAAGGTCACAGTCGAACTCAACACGCTGGACAAAAAGGGTCGAGGCATCGACGGGGTCTACGTGACCGTGCTTGGCACAAGTGCGGAGGCAGGAGACTCGGGACAGGTTGGTCGAGGCAACAGGATCAATGGCGTCATACCTCTGAATCGCCCATTCTGTTCGGAGGCTGCTGCTGGCAAGAACCCTGTTAGCCATGTTGGGAAGATCTACAACACGTTAACTCACAAGGTGGCTGGTCGAGTCTATCGCGAGGTGCCGGGGCTTGAGGAGGTGTACATTTGGCTGCTCAGTCAGATCGGCAAGCCTATAGATCATCCGGCTGTGGCTGCGGCTCAGGTTGTGATGAAGGGTAACAACTCTTTTGAGAGGGTGAAGGAACAGATTGAAGATGTGGTTGACCACGAACTGGAGAACATAGACAAGTTCACAGATGAATTGGCAAAAGGAAATATTCAAATCTGTTAGATTTCACTGCAGCATTGTCCATCACTCTTTGGTTTCGCTTTCCACTCACATATGGCTAGCTGTCTGAGTTCAAGCTGTGCTTTCAATGGTTACAAGATTCGTTTTTTCCAGGTCTTTTATGAATTTCAGTGCGTATTCGGTGTTGGTTTCTGTGTATTCTGCTGAGACACCTTTGATGATTTCATGCAGTGTTCTTTGTCCGTCCATGAAGTTCAGTATCTCTGCGATTTTCAGAGCCAGCTTCGTGTCTTTTTTGCCGGTTTCTTCGTACCATTTGTATTCTTCTTCGCCGAGCAGTTTTTTGAAGGTCTCGGTTGCGAGGGTTCCTTTGAACATTCTTTTTGGAATTATTGTCTTTGCTTTTTTGTCAGCGTCGGATTCTTCGATCTGTGATGGAATGGGCGTGTCGAGTGTTTTGCTCATGAATGATATTATTTCATCTATTCTTTGCTGAGCGTGTTTTGCTGCGGCTTCTATGCTCTGATTTGATTGTTGGATCATTGCTTCCAGCTCTAAACTGTAAGCAAGTTTTTTCACCGATGAGGTGGCTTGTTTCTCGCGCCAAACCATGTGTTCTATCCTGTTTCTATGTTGTTGTGAGGTTTTGGCGATTGCTTTTGCTTGCTCTTCTTTGTTTGATCTCGGGTCCTGTCTGTTCTCGTAGAGAGCTTGAATGGCTTGGCGCTGTGTTTCTTCGATTCTGGCTATACTTCTTGAGCATGTTTGGTTTAGGAGCCAGATGGCCTCTTCAGCGTCAGCGTTTGCCAGTGTGAGGGCTGCGACTGTTGTTATCCAGCCTACTCGTTTGAGGCTGTTTGTGCTGACTTTGTCTATCGTGTCCATGCTGGTGTGGTAGAATGTGTCTGGCCACTGAAGCAGCATGACGCAGGGTACACCTATTGTAGAGTCCACGAACTCGTGGTGGTCGCTTCCGCCTGTGTGTGGGTTTGCCGCGTATCGGAAGGTTGAGGCTGAGCCGAAGGTTGTGTCGAAGTCAAACTCCTTGACTGATTCCTCGATGAGGCTGAGTAGTAAGTCGTTTAGGTATGACGGCAGTGAATCTGGGGTGCGGTCTAGGGTCAGCGTTGATTTGCACAGTTCCTGGTCTTGACCGACCATGTCGAGGTTTATTCCTGCGATCAGTCGGTTTGTTAGGTCTTCGTGGTTGTATAGGTATGCGAGGGTTCCGTATGTTTCGGGCACCCATAGGAATCGGATGGTTCTCTTTGGTCTCGCCATCTTGCCTGAGTCAATCAGTGCTTGTATGGTTCTGGCTGTTTCTATAAGTAGTCCGCTTCCCGAGGCGTTGTCATTTGCGCTGGGTTGAGGATGGCACAGGTGGGCGATTATGAATACTTCCTCGTTGGGTCTGGATGCGCCTTGGATTGTTGCTGTTACGATGTCTAGGTTGCTTGCGAAGAGTCTTGCGTCGACTTTGGCTTGGAGTTTCACGGTTTTTTTGTCTTTGAGTAGTGTTCTTAGGTGGTTGCCTTGTCTTTTTGATAGTGAGAAGCCGAATTTGACTTTGTCTAGGACGTCGGCTGTGGGCCAGATGCCTTGATAGGACTGAGCGTCTGGTATGTCTATGCTTTCTCTGACGTTTTTCATTTCATGGGCCAGTGTGTCTGTTATGACACCTGTTGCACCGCGTTTGTAGACTGCTTCTTCGTGGGCCTGTTTGGCTCGTCCGGTTGCGAGGACGAATTTGTCTTTTACGTCTTTGCCTTCGTAGTCTTCGGGTTTTGTGCCTGTGCCTACGTCTATGAGTTCGGCTGTTACGCCCTCAGGTGGCGTGGCGTTGCTGCATGTGTGTAGGCATGTGGGTGTGTCGACGTAGCGGGCGAGGAGTTTTTCCTCCGGTTCAATCAGTCTGAGTTCGGCGCTTTTGACTTCCCAGCCCACTGGGGATGTGTGTGTCCAGTATTTTGTGAAGCCGTCGGATGGGTACTGTTCGATGTTTGCGTTTTGTAGGCCGATTTTGATGAGTTGTTGTTTGACGTGTTCTGCGGCTTCGTGGAACATTGTTGAGGCTTGGATTCGATGGAAATGGGTGATCTGCTCCACGTATGTTTTGGCTGTTTCGCCGGAGAGTTCCTCTTTGACGAGTTTTTTGAGTTGTGGGTTCATGTGTTTAGGTATGTTTTGTTGGCGTATTTGTGGCTTTGTGTGGTCTGGCGCCATAGTTGTGACTGTGGCTCTGCGGGTTTCTAATTTTCAAAAGAAGAAGGAGATCATCGCTTAGTGCCTTCTTCTTTTGTCTTCTGCGTGTTTCAGACACGGTGTTTTTGGGGTTCGGGTAATGGGGAAAGGATTAAGAATGCGTTATGAACAATAACGGACTTCTCTTAGAGTGAGGGGAATCTGCTTGGTCGATGCGGTTCAGAGTGAGAGGGTTAAGTCTAAGTCTAAGAGGTTGCGGATTGATGACCGTTTGCTGGCTACTTTGAACGGCAGGTTTCCCATAGTCTATGTAGCAGCCTTGATCGTGTTCTGTCTGGTGTATCGGGTGTTGCCGGCGCCTGACTTTCTTGTTCTGTGCTTTTTGATTTATGCGGCTCATTTGAAGCGGGCTCAGCGTTTCATGAAAGACTGGTTCCCCTTCATTGCCTTGTTGTTGGCTTATGACAGTATGCGTGGAATTGTGAGTAATATTACTGGTGTCGTGCACAGTAGTGAACTCATAAGCGCTGAGCTTTACTTGTTTGGGGTGATTCCGACTCAGGTGCTTCAGCAGTTTTTCAGGACTACTGTTCTCGATTGGATGGGTGCCTTTTTCTATTCTTTGCACTTTATTGTTCCTTTCTTGTTTGGGTTTGTGTTGTGGTATCGTTCGCCGGATAACTATCGGAAGTATACTGCTACTTTGCTCATCACCTCTTATAGTGCGTTGATTACATTTTTGGTTTATCCTGCTGCGCCGCCGTGGTTTGGTGTTAGTGCTCAGCGGATTTTGTTCCAGATAGATGGATCTATTGGTGTGCCGTTTTATGCTACTGTTTATGCTTTGATTCAGCCGAATCCGTTTGCTGCTATTCCGAGTCTTCATGCTGCGTATTCTTGGATTGTTGCGCTTTTTGCGATTAGGATCAAGCGGATGAGGGCGTTGCCTGTGGTTGTGTTTCCGTTGGGGGTTTGGTTTAGTGCGGTTTATTTGGGTGAGCATTACATCATCGATTTGTTTGCTGGTGTTGCGTATTCGACTGTGGCTTATTTTGTGGCCGAGAAGCTTGCTGCTCGGTTCGGGAAGGGTAAGGGTGGGGGGCAGAAGCGTTTTGCGGGTGTTGGGAAGTTGAGGCAGAGGCTGGCGCGTGTGCTTAGGCGAGGGAAGACCGGAGACGGGGACGACTCCTAAGGATGTTGGCGGCTTTGCGGGAATAGAATTTCAGAAGAAGAAGGCGTTATGCCCCTTATACCTTCTTCTACCATGGTGCGGGTGGGTTTTGCGGCTGAAGCTGTGTGGGCGTCATCGTCAAACTGTTTCCTAGTGACGATGTCGTCCAGTGTTGGGTGTGACTATGGGTGTGGGCTTGGATAGTTGTAGTTGTCCACGCTGAACTGTGCTGTACGTCTTCTTCTGTGTTGACTGGGGGGCTGCGGCTCTGAATTTTCTGAGTCGTTAACTTCCGCTTAGAAGCAGTAATAATACCGAAGTTTTGAATGGAGCGCGTGGCTGTGTTGGTGTTGATGCCCAGTCGCTCTTAGTGTCATCAACAAGTGCTGTTGTACGGAGAAAAGTGTTGAAGTTGTTGTTGACTCCTGTAGCTTTCAGTTACAACAACTACCAGATTGAACTTAGTTGAGGTGATGTGCTTCAAGAAAACTTAATTAATTAATCAGAATCTCTATTCAGACGGCGCTTCTGGCCAAATAGAACAGCCCTGGTAGTATAGTCCGGTCACATTCGTCTATTTGTCGGTAATGCCGGAGTAGTATAAGCGGCTGTCGCCCGCTGGGCATCACTTTGTTTCTGAGGTCGGAATGAGACTCAAACGGTTAAATTTCTGAAACTTAGACAAAGCAATGTTCGACCTTGGTTAAGCGATTAACAACCGATCAGATTCGCGAGACAGTGGAGTTGGCTAAGGCTGGTACGCCTATCTCAAGAATTTCTGAGAGCAGCAAGATCGGTGTAACAACAGTTTACTATCATGTTAGGACTTGTTGCCGAAAAATGTCCAAAATTGACCTCAATCTTTTGGACGATTCCGAAAAAGGTTACATCATTGGATTATTCCTCGGAGATGGTTCATTCAATAGAGGGCGAAAAACCCCTCGTTACGTTGTGAGGTTTGCTTTGGACGCAAAACGAGATCAAGACATCGCTCACAAACTGGTCGAGATTTTCCAGAAAGCCAAGAAAAGAGCAAGTGTTTTCCCTAGAGAAAGCACTTTGATAGTCAAAGCGTGCTCGAAGGAACTTCTCGAATACATACAGACCTTTGTATTCTACGTAGCAAGTGGCAACAGGAAGGAGAAAAAGTTACGGCCAGAGAGGGGCTGGTCCAGCGCTTTTCAATACGGTGTTCTTGCAGGGATCATAGATAGCGATGGCCATGTCCATGAGCATCTAGGTACAGACATCAAAACGGTCTCTCCTTCACTTTTCGAAGCGATTCTCAACTTGCTCGGTAATCTTGGAATTACTGTAATGACGAAGAAGAGAAAGGCAACAGATAATTCATATTCACAGAAGATTTCCTACGCACTGTACATTCCCTCATCTCAGATGAGAAAACACAGAAGCAGAATTCCTTCGACGAAACTCGCACGTTTGTACTAGCAGAGTTTACGACAAAAGACTAATTAAGCGAACTTTTGACTATGCATGATGGCGCTTTGGCCTGACAGCCCTGGTAGTATAGTCCGGTCACAGTGAGGAACTCCCTCAATGCCGGAGTAGTATAAGCGGCTGTCGCCCGCTGGACATAACGGAGCAAAAGCTCTCTGTAACCTGATCCGGGTTCAAATCCCGGCCAGGGCGCCATTATTGTTGAATCATAAAATTTTTAGGGATTAAGCAACACAATAGCTGATGAAAACACAAATCGAGTTGATCCCGTTGGGGACACAAGAGGAGATTCTTGAGGAGATTTTCAAGAAATTAGCAGAATCCAAGCTGCCCTAGGATTTGGTCAAAGAACTGAAGGCTCTTGTTGAGAAAGGTGAGATCGCGAACAAAGAAAAGATCTATCAAGCTGAATCAGAATTTGGGTGTGAACATTCCAACTTTTCTTCTGTAAGCTCTAAGTTCATCTCCATACTTTAATTCGAGTTCTCTCTCCTCAACATAGGCCCATAAAACGAGAATTGCACTCAAAAATATGCTTACAATGAAAGCCAAAACCGCTCTGAAAAGTAGCGCAAAACCGAGGAGGACAAGCATCCATCCCAAATACATCGGATGCCTCACTCTCCCGTAAAGTCCTGTGGTAACAAGCTTTCCCGGCTCTCTGAAACCTTTGAGCTCTTTCTTAGCTTCAAAGAACATTATTATTCCTATCAACGATAAAAAGAGACCAAAAAGTATTGCGAATGACAACGGTAGAGGCATCATTGCTTGGGGAACAAGAGATAAGATAACCCATGAAATCCACATTACAGCTTCAACCACAGTCATCAAAGCCAAATGTCCAAGGTAAAACGTCTTCCCATCCTTCAAAATCTTTGGAATCGTTCGTACAATGTAGGATACAACGCACACCAAAGCCCAAACTTCAGAACTCAACAGCACTTCAGACACGGACAACTCCAAAACCCATCCCAATCGGTAGTTTCTTAATAGGCCTTCTGAGAACTATTAATTTAAACCTGAGCTTTAAATCAGATTTAGGTGGTAGTTTGCGACTATCTCTCTTTCTTCTTGAACCATGGATGTTTTCTGTCTCGTTTTAGTTCAAAAACAACTTGATTCTTCGAGTCGACACATGGCACATCTGTTACGTCTCTATTTTCATCCCAAGGGAATTCGGCTCCCCACATAAACGCGTAGATTGTTGGAACGATGGTGGCTAAGGCGCTTGGGCACACCCTCCCTTTGATGCGCAGTCCATCGAGAATGATTTTGTCTCCTATTTTGTATCCATGGCTGCATTCTCCTTTTATCCTCTTCACAGTAGCCTCTACCGCAAAACCATACCCTTTCACCGATATCACCCCAGATTCTAGTTTGCGAACAAGATTATAAAACAAACGCGTTTTTGCACTTGCTAATCGCTGAAGCGAGAATCTTCAAAAATTCTTTTCTATCACGCCGAGAATTTGAGAAGAACCTGACTTGTTTGTTGGCAGCCCGGGAGGAATTCGAACTCTCGTCCACGAGTCCAAAGCCGGCATCACCTTGTTACATGACAAAAACCGTGACAGAAAAACTGTGGAGGAACAACCTCAATCGTAAAAATCTCCGTTGTCACCTGTGCTTTCTCAAATGTTCTTCAAGAAGCTCACGGTAAGTCTGACACATCTTTCCGCAGACTTTACATTTGAAGGACTCGATGACGAAGATGTTTCCGTCAGGGTCGACGAAAGTGGCGTCTCGGCCGCCCCAAGGTTGGTCTTTTGGTTCAGTGACAAACTTGACTCCTTTGTCTTTGAGGTTTCTATAGGCCTTGTCAACGTCGTCAACCAGCAAACAAACATCGGGTTTTGCTTTGAACTCAACACCAAGCGCCACTCCGGCTACGTCAAAAATTGCACCAGCAGGCCATTCAGTCAGTTTCTCAAGACCAAGAACATCCTCGTAGAAAGCCGCAGACTTTTTTACGTCCGAAACGCCAACTCTAATATATGGTATCCTCTTGATATGACCATTTTTCTTAGCCGTGTTCTTCACCCGCCATCACTGTTGCGATGTCACTGAATTTATTGGTTTGCGTCAATCACTCAAATAATTGTTCAACACACGAATAGGATTCAAATCTCTCAATCAGCTCCGTTGACGGAGAAGTTTGAGTCTTCTTGTGTTGTCAATTATATCGACTATTTTGATGGTTGAATTATGTTGTTAGGGGTTTGCACCACGCCTAGAACATTATTATTCGCATTCACAGTGAAATTGAGACGATAAATGCGAGATGGATCGGGTTCTGATCATCTGTTGGGTGATATGAATCTCTTGATGGACCTATCGTATGTTTTTCAACATCGGGAGGAAAGTAGCAGGCTGGAAGTTCCTTATGCGCCAGTGACTTCTAATGCACTCGAAACTTCAGATAAGCGACGTACAGAATCTTGTATATGGTAAGGGTCGGTGAACATCGGTTTTGCTTTCAAAACCCCAAAAATTCCCATGCACGTCTTGGAAACATATCGACCTAGCATATTCCTACATGTTTTGTACGTATTATACACGATAATACGTGTAGACGACTTTTCTACCTAGATGGGAACGTGAGTTGCCGCGAGAATTTGCAGAAAAATGGCGGTCACAACAGCCGAAAGCGCCTTTGCACACAAGAATAAAGGAAGTGATTCGCCCACAAGATTCTCTGAAGCAACGCATAGACCTCGCAACCCGACGCATGGAACTGCAAATTCAAAGACTTGAGAGATCCTTAGACAGCCTATCAGAGCGCGACAAATCCCTGTTCACAAGAATAATCAGTGCATGCTCAAAGCGTGACGTGGTGCGTGCAGGAGTCTTAGCCAGTGAATTGGCTGAAATTCGCAAGATCGAGAAAGTGATCATGCATGCGAGACTCGCGTTGGAACAGATTGTCCTCAGGCTTAGAACAGTCGTCGATTTCGGCGATGCCGTTAATGTGCTTGCACCCACAGTGAACGTGCTTCATAGCTTGAAGAATGGAATGTCGGGCATTTTGCCTGCAGCAGAAAGAGACTTTGGGGAAATAGGCGACCTGCTTCAGGGAATAGTCATTGATTCGAGTCAAGGAACTGAATTGAACATCAACTTGGAGGCAGCAAACGAAGACTCCCAGAAGATTCTAAGAGAGGCAGCTACCGTGGCTGAGAAAAAAATCAGCAGAGAACTGCCAGAAATACCTTCAGAAGTTGCTGCAACGAGCAAGAGCCGCCGAACAGAAGCTGAGCAGTCAAGCGGCAACGATATGCATGAAATGGAGGGAGGTTCAACATGAAAAGAATGGAAATCAACGAAATCATCAAGCAGGAACTCGAATACATACCAAAAGGCTCCAAAGGATCGATTCAAAACAGACTCAGATTCCAGTACAGCGCCTTCCGAAGAAAGGGGATAGCCAAAGGCAAGTCGAGGCAAGAATGCCTCAAAGAAACAATTGATCTGCTCAAGGAACATCATCCCGGATTCCAGCCAGAATTCGACAAAGGCTTCTTCGACACCAACACACAACAGTCCCAGCGAAGAGGATTTCTTAGAAGACTTCTGAGGATTGGAAATTAACCAAGCCAATCCTCACAAACCTAATGGTTTTCGCGTTTCTTTTCAGTTACATCTCTAAATGTCATATCTGGATTTGTTTCATTGAGGCTGCACGCGCTCTGAAGTCTGCTCGCAGCTCGAACTACACAAAGATCAATGATTGGCTATTTGAGATACCCTTTCTTTTTCAGGTATGCGTCAATGTCCCGAGAAGAGAATCCTACCTTTTCTGCAATCAATTCTGCATGGCTCTCTTTTGCAACTCCATGAACTAACCTGTACGTGGGTCTCTTGTTCTTAAATTCCACCTGCAGATTCTGAGATCTTCCTTCTCGCTGAAATCTACTTGCTAGTTCATGATTATGCGTGACCAATATGGTATTGCTTCCTATCTTGCTGAAACCGTCTAAGATGACATAAGATATTTCCATCTTTTCTTCATACGTAGTTGCCTCAGCGAGTTCATCCAATATGACGAGGCTTCTGGGAGATGCTTCAAAAAATATATCCCTTGTTCTCTTTAGTTCGGTACCGAACCGTCCCTCTGCATCTAAAATAGAACCGAACGTTGGAGCTTGATACAATATTTTATCTGCGACACTCAACTCGGCTTCTTCCGCAGGAATGTAGCACCCTATCTGAGACAAAAGCTGCGTCTGAGCAACAGTTTTGCAGAAGGTTGTCTTTCCTCCGCTGTTTGCACCCGTGATTATGGTTAATTCCTCCCCATTTATGTTGATGTCATTTGGGACATAATCCGGATTACCTTTTGCCAGAATTGGGTTTCTTGCTTTTCGGGCCGTGAAATAGTGCTTGCTGGCATCGGCTAAGGTCGGAAGAACAACGTGTCCGCCCATAGCCTTTGAATACTCAGAGAACGACAACAACTCGTCAATCATGCCTACTGCCTCAATCCCTTTCCAGAGGTTATGGTCTTCCTTGTATATCTCCATCAGCGGGGAAACGAAATACCTCTTGTCGAACGCCTCTGGAAAACCGTAAAGAATTGGAGTATATGCGATAAGCCCCATGGGTCCTAAGAATCTAAATGGCTCAAAAAGGATCGAAGCAAACAATCCAACATACGGTATCGCCAAAGTGGGTTTAAATGAACGCAGAGTGAACTTCAGTCTCGGCGTGTACATCCGTACTTCTCTCTTAGTCTTTAATCCTCCAAAAGTTCTATACACCGGACCTTTTATCAAGTCAAAGACACGTTTCTCCTCGATATTCTGAATGTCCTCGATCAGGATTCGAAGGTATGGTGATTCCAAGCTTGGGAAGCCTCTCGCACCGTTAACCATGTTCTTAAAGAATTCCATGGATTCACGATACAGTTTGTATTGATCGACAAATCGAAGATTGTACGGTTCGTTTTGACAGTACGAACAATGAAAAAGATAGCGATGCATGTACGGTTCTCTTTTAGCAAGCGAGTTCAGATAACCGCTTAGGGCATCTCTTTTCTTTCCATCTTTCTCCAGCTCTGTGACGGCATTCTGCTTCTCAACGATCAGTTCCAGAGAATCTAGAGGTTTCACGAGCGATCTGAATAGCGTTGCTGCGCCAGTCCTTGTTTGAGTATGATTTAAGGCGTTGAACAAATCCTTGATGTCAATCGCAAGCAACGTGCTTTCATCAATTATTCTCCGAGACAGCAAATCAATTACACGGCTGGGATCATCGTATAGTACTCCATCGCTGTCGACGCTGAACAAATCTTCATATGAATCGTGAACTAGCTGTTGTATTCTAGACATCTCGTTCTCAACGCATGTTCAATATCACAAACCTTAATCTTCGAAGTGCCTCATTTCGATTTTGGTAAACAGAATGCGTTGTGACAGACTGAATGCATACACGCTCTGCCTCTTTCAAGCTTAACATGAATCCATCGGAGAAGCGAGCGCTACCAGTATTTTATGATCATGTTTATGCCTGAAATTATGACTACAATGCCGAAAACTCTGCGCAGATTCTCACCAGAAATCCTCTTAGACGTGTACGCGCCCACCTGAGCCCCAAATATCGCTCCTAAGGCTAACAACAGTGCGCTTCCGAAATCAATGTGGTTTGCCTGATAATGCTGTGCGACGCCAGACAATGACGTAAAGATCATCGTGAACATGGACGTTGCCGTGGCCAAGTGGATCGGCACGCCCATTCCGAAGGTCATTATGGGCACGACAAGTAGGCCACCGCCTATTCCAAGCAAGCCTGACGCGAGACCTCCAAAGAAGCTGAGTCCGGCGCCTCTCACGATTGTTTTGCGAGTTTTGACCAGCTTAAGGTCAAATTCCTGAGTTGATGTTTGGCTCTGGTTTCCTGAGCGCTTGAAACTGCTCGCACCCGAGATTATGTAAACTGCGACGAAGATCAGAAAGAACCCGAAGATCAACCCGAGCTCTCTTGGCTGCAGCTGCGTGGTCAACCACGCGCCCAAGTAGGCTCCAGGTGCAGTTGCCACGGCAAGGATTAGACCCGTTCTCCAAAAGATTCGCCTCTGCCTCGCATAATTCAAGGCTGAAGCGATTGCCGTAAAGATTATAGTTGTCAAGCTTGTGCCCACAGCGTTAGCTGGATCAAACTCGTACAGCAACGTCAACATTGGCACTATGAATATTCCTCCTCCGATGCCAGTCAAGGAGGCAACTATAGCGATGAGAAAACCGAACATCGGAAGCAGCCACATATCCCACATATCTTGATCGCATGCCGGCAGTTGTTATACTTCAGAGACCTATTCCATGATGGATTCGGAGATATAGGTCAAACGGTTGAGGCAAACTCTTGGGCTCGATGAGTGGATAGCTATAAGCAAGTCTGTTCTTAATGCTAGATTCAGCATGGCCAACAGCCAAGCCACAAAAATCTATGGCCGCAGAGTAGATGAAAAATGGACGCACACACCCGCGTAAGCGGTCATCGAGAGATGTGCACAGTCGATGAATGAGACGCAAGGATACATCCTCATCGTCGCAGCCTCAGTCCTGTGGGGAACAATGGGCATTTTGGCAAAGCTGGCTTTCGCATACGGCATTCAACCCGAGACGCTGATTGCGATAAGGCTTGCACTCAGCTTCACAACACTGCTTTCAATCCTCGCCCTGTTCAGCAGAAGTTCTCTGAAGATTCAGAAAACCGACATACTTCCTTTCGCCGCATTTGGCCTGTTCGGCGTTGCCTTTCAGAGAATCTCATACTTCTATGCGGTTCAATTAACGACGGCGACAATGGCTGCAATACTCTTCTACACGTATCCCGTTTTGGTGACGCTGACAGCTTCTGCCTTCCTAAAGGAGAGGATTTCCCCGTTGCAAGTAGCCGCCATCTTGATGACCTTTCTCGGCGTGGCTCTTGTGGTCAGAGTCTACGACCCTACCGCACTGGGTAGTAACGCCTCAGGAATAGCAGCAGGACTGCTTTCAAGCATCCTTTTCGTTTTCTATTTCATGATCGTCAGAAGATTCAGAAGCAAGTATGCCAGCTGGACGATAACGCTGTACGGAGAACTCGTAGGAGCACTAACTCTAGCAGCAGTTATCTTGGTTTACACTCCGCAGATTCTGACTTTTCCGTATCAGCTGTGGCTAATAATCCTGACCATAGCTTGGGTGCCCTCTCTTCTAGCATACCTGCTCTACTCCACAGCGGTTAAGCACGTGAAGGCATCAAAAGGAAGCACACTAGGAGTTATGGAACCCTTGTCCGCCGCTCTCCTGTCAACAGCCCTTCTCGGAGAAAAAATAGAGAGCCTACAGATCGTGGGCATAATAATCTCGTTAACGGGACTCATTCTGCTCTTCCAAAGAGGAAAAACAAGATGAGAGCTCACTGGGAAAATAAGTCTGTCTCGCTATCCAAGGTAAACAAGCAGTTTTGACGAAAGCGACCTGTTGAACTTCCTCTTGACCTTTTCGATTGGTTCTCCGAGAACTGTTATCTGCTCCAAGTTGCAGGTTCCGAGGCCTTTCTTCTCGGCCAGTCTCAGATGCTTAACATCTGTTGGCGAAATACCCATCACTGCAGCGCCTACGGCATCAACAGCCACAGGATCTGTTCCCCCTATGACTAAGTTCATTTCCACAGGGTTTCCGCTGCTCTCATGTCCCTCACCTGCAATTATTCCATCGACCACTGCTAAGCTAGGTCTCAGAACCGAAGCCAAGTCTGCAATGTTCTCGCTCAGACTTGCTCCGACGTGCATAGAACCCTTCGAAGCCAAGGTGCCCATCATGTTCTTCAGGCTCAGCGTGACCATGGCTATTCTGTGAGGCTTCAGCTTAGGAACGCTAACAATCGTGCTCTCAACGGCGGTCTTGGCAACCCTAACCTTTTTCAGAGACAGATGATTAGGCGGACTAACCTCAATAAACTCGTCTTTGTTCAGGTCAACCAATGGTATTCCGTAGCGTTCAGCAACCTGGTCCACACCAGCAACCTGAAAAGCCTCAAACGTATCTGCGAAACCGCTACCCTCCCCAATAGTGATGTTTCTGAAGCTAAGTTTGTCTTTAAGAAACTTGACCACGCCTTCGATGACCCTGCTGTCTGTTGTGATGCCTGTTGACGGATGCTTCGAGTTCAAGTAGTTTGGCTTGATCAAAATCGGCTTTTCTTTAGAAATCGCCTTGTCCACATCCAAGCGTATGGTTTCCAGAGCTTTAACTGTGGTTTCCACAGGGTCTGTGCCCCTGATGATGACAACCCTGCTCATTTGATGCTCCCTTGAAACATGTCATACGTCATACAAGCATTTGAACCTATCCCTTAACTGTCCTGCCAACTGACTGCAGCCCTAAGAGGCTGACGCAAGCCCAGATGCCACATAATCCTATAGACGAAGTAGCTGAGCAAACCACGGATGATCCCCTCACGCAGATACCTTCTCGTCGAAGCGTAGACCACAACATCCGCATCAACCAGCGCCTTTGCCTCCCGACGCAGGCGATAAGACAACTCAATGTCCTCGCACACTCTCAGCCCCTCTCGAAAACCGCCAACTCTCTTGAAAATGGCAGCATCAACAGGCATGCACTCTCCACTCCCATAGTTATCAATATATTTCCTAAACAAGTGCTGAAACACGTACCAGGGTCGATAGGCTGGACGCGGCAACTGAATCAGGTTGCCCCTTGTCCGAACGTACTCTTGTCTGGGCAAGTATTTCGGAATTATGAAACTCGGATGATGCCTCTCAAAATCCTCCACGATTCTTTCCAGGGCATCAGGAGCAAGATCTACGTCTGCATCCACAAAGACAAGCACAGAACAATCCTTGCCCACATGCTTGATCGCTTGATTTCTCGCTTCTCCAGGAGAGCTATCTGGCTCAGAAATTACCTTTCCCGTGTATCTGGAAGCCATTTCAACCGTTCTGTCGCTGCTTTGTCCATCTTTAACGATAAGATCAAAGTCCTTGTAGGTCTGATTTCGCAGACTCTCAAGAGTCAATGGCAGAGACGTTTCCTCGTTTAGTACTGGCACGATCACAGCGACTCTCATAGTCGTAGTCAAGCTGAGTATGAGTTGACAAATGATAATAAAGCCACCGCGAACGCCTATTCAGAATACGGTTTTGAATTTCATAACTCCTAAACCTTTTCAAAACAAACCATGACTAGAATAGAGAAATGTCCATGTCCGAGGCCGAAGTCATAATAGAGAATAGAAGGTTGGACGCCGAGCGAGTCACCCGGATAGCCCAAGCCTTTCTGTACCGCCTAGGATACACGCATGGAATGCGCCCGACAAAGGCTTCAGTTGAGGGCGAAAAATACGTGGTTGTGTTGCAGCTCAAGAAAAAAACCGCAAGAGTAGACGTCGACATAGCGACCCAAGAAGTCAAGGCATACCAGATTGAGGAGACAGGGGAAACGGGATTTCGATTTCCATTGACAAGAAGAACACTGGTGATAATAGGCGGCATCGCCGCAGTAGCTATCCTCAAGCTCATGGGTATCCTTGTTTTCTAAGCAAACGCTGCAACATCACATCAGCGGCCACTGGGAAAATCAAAATAAATCCATTCACTTCTCTAAATGGTCATGAGACTGTTCCTCACCTGCACCGAGCTGGGTCTAGGACACGTAACCCGAATAATCCCACTCGGAAAAAAACTAGCAGAGAAAGGACACGAACTATCCTTCTTCTCTGGGGGAACAGCCTACAACCTATTGAAAAAAGAGTTTGAAAACGTCTGTCCCTGCACGCCGGTCGCATGGTATGAAACCTCGAAAGGCGTCTTAGCCTCAGCCTCGTTTCTAAACATCCTGTTTCCGCTTCCACGCTTCAATTACGAGAAGAACAGGTTTGAGATAAAGAATGCAAGTGGAATGGAAACCGTGCATCGTTACTACGATTTAAGACGCAACATCAAGAAGAATAGCCCAGACCTCATAATATCCGACGGCGACATGCACGCTCTGCGTCTTGCCGACCGATGGCACATACCCTCAGTCTACATAACCAACATTATCAGACCCAGCTATGGTTTCTCACCACTGTTCACCCCAGGCGAAAGATTCACTGAACGCTACGTCAGAAAATGCACAAAAATAATCGTGCCTGACAACCCGCCCCCATACACGATCTGCGCATACAACCTGGGCGACTTGGACCAAATGCAACTAAAGGACAAGATCGAGTTTGTCGGCAGCTTCCTCGACATGAAACCCATCAAAGGACGAAAAGACCATATTCTAGCACCCATAAGCGGACCCCTAGGAACCAGAGCCGTACTCATGCACACAATCATTCCAGTGCTAAGACAAACTGAGACTAAGAGCATTGTCAGCCTAGGACAACCCGGCGAGAAACATATAACTCGAATGGGAAACTGTGAGATACACACCTGGCTGACTCAGGAAGAAAGGCGAGAATACATGAAAAACGCCAAACTAATAGCGTTCAGCGGCGGACACGGAACATGTTTTGAGACAATAAAGCACGGCAAACCCAGCATCTGCATACCAACGCAGCCAGAGCAAATGGGAAACGCAAGGAAACTCCAAGAACTCAAATGCTCCACAACTGTGGCGAATCAGAAACAGTTCGCCTCAGCCCTGAGCGAAATAGAAATCAGCACTGAATCTTACAGACATAACGTTGAAAAACTGCGCGGCTACTCAAGCAGATTCTCAGGCTTGGACAGGGCAGTCAGAGCCGTAGAGGAGACCATCTAGGCGCGGCGCTCGGCTCCGTGTCCCTCTGAGTGCGATGAGAAAAAGAAAGAAAGGAAAGTTACTTAGGGCTGTCCGAGTCACTCGATGCTTCCGTTTGATGCTGATTGTGTTGGCTCTGTTGGCTCCGTTGATGTTGCCCGCTGCTCTGCTCCATGAGTTCTGCTGGTTCGCTTTGTTCTGTCACGGGCGATGGTTCAACAGTATCTGCTGGCTTTGCTGTTGTTGGCGTTGAAGATGGCGGAGTTGAGGAACCAGATGGCTTTATCCTCCGAATCAGCAGCACCGAGAGCATTGATCCTGCGGCTGCAATCAACGAAAAGATCAGCGCGGCTGTCTCCACTTGAAATCCTGTTGTGGTCACTTGCGACTTGACCGTGCCGAGGTCGCTTGAAATGGTGGCTATGTCTCCATCGATCGACGTGACCTTGACGTTGATTGTGTCGGTGTCTGTCTTCAGAGTGCCTATGCCCGACTGTATTGTTGCCTCGCTTCCTTCAACGCTGACCAATTTTGCATTTATCGCTGTCAAGTTAGCCTTGATTATGCCCAAGTCTGGTATCATGATGCTTCCTATGTTGTCTTCAAGCTCTATCAATAGGGCGTTTTGAGCCGTCAACATGGGGCTGAGAAGGAAGTCGCCAGACCCTGTTCCGTAGGCCTCTGTCGCATCTGCATAGTAATGCGCCTCCACGACAAGAGTGTAAGTTCCTTTGGTTGCGTCGCCGGGTATCGAGTATGGAATTCTGAAAAGTCCCGTATCAACAGCTTGAACGTCTGGGGCAAGATCCAGATTGGAGCTGCCGTTTGAATAGTGGAGCTTCGCTTTGTTTATCTTAGCGTTGACGAGGTTGCCGTCGAGGGCTGTTTTGACGTAGAACTCTGCCAGTTCACCTCTGAAATGAGTGGATCCCACATTTACTTCTAAGTCCAGAGGTTGACCATCGACCACCGTTAACGGAGCTGAGGCCAGCTTCTCAGCCTCAGTCGACCATGGCCCAGACATTCCGTACGCGGAGACACTGTAGACTCCTGGCTTGGTAATTGGAACAACAAACTGATACTCAAAGTAGCCGTAAACGTCAGCCATAAGATTCGGAGACATCAATAGCAAATCAACCATGCTTGTCATTGTCATGTCCTCAAGATACAGTAAGACAGGAGCAGACGGCTGAAAGCCCCATCCCATAGCGGTGACAACAGACGACTCAAAAGTCCTGTTAGGTGACAACGTGAGAAGCGGCGACGGCACCACAAACGTCAGAGACGCCGAATTGCCTTCGTCATCGGTTGCAGTTGTGGTGTAGATTCCGTCAGGAACCTGCGGAACAAAGAACGGCACATCGAATGAGCCATCCCCACTTGTGGTGAGGTACGGGTAGGGGGTCACATCAAACGAATCAAACATCAACGTTGCGTTGACATCCGGGGCGAACCCATAACCGCTAACAACGGCGAGGCTTGACGGAGCGCCGCTTGGTCGCAACCACGTGGCCAATGTGGGAATCACTGTGAATTCAGCGGTTGCGCTGTAACCCAATTCATCAGTTGCAGTTACAGTGTATGTTCCGTTGGGAATAGAGGGAACCCTAAAGTTGGCTTCGAAGGACCCCAAGAAATCGGTTCGAGGCACAGACGAGGGAGTCACGTCGATCCAGTCAAACATGATCGTTACATTGCTGTTACCGCTAAAGCCGTCACCGATTACTGAGACCTCTGTGTTCCATTCACCTTGAGATGGCGCCAACAAGATTCGGGGTTCAACGGAGAAATCTGTCGATTCCGTGTCTCCGCTTGATACATCCAAAGCCATTATAGGATAGGTGTCTGTAGGAACGGGCGGCACGGAAACGCTGATTGAGTAACCACCTGTTTCATTTGCCGTTATGGTCGCTATAAAGATCATACCAGCGAAATAGATCTTCACTTCACCTAGAGGCGTGGCATCAAGCCCAGAAACGGTAACAAGGTCGCTAACAGCAGCTGAAGCAGGCGAGACCTCAATGGTCAATGGGTTTGCCCTGACTGTCTGTATATGCAAGGTAGCTGCAAGCATCAAACCTGCCAAGAGCAAAGCGAATACACTTGTAGGACTTGCTGATTTTCTCATGAGCAATTTTAGAGACATTCTTTTTCCTCTCAAGTCTTGAGAATGAATCCAGTCAGTCAGGTCGGGTTAAGACGTTTATGAACTCAAAATTCACATTAGATTCAATCATGAGTTAGACAGGCAACCGCTAGCAGGTGAGCATGCCAAAACCATCATTTGCAAATGCAAGCTGAATTCTGAGTTCATAAACCTATTATTAACATGCACAAACCATTTTCGAGTCGTGAAAAATAATGCAGAAGAAAATATTGATCGGAACATTTCTGCTGCTGATCTTCTCAGCAACCACACTGATGAAACCATGCTCAGCCGTTGACACGCTTACACCAGAAGACTTTAAACTCCAAAGCTTCAGCAAAACCATCGACTTCTTCGATTTTGCCCGCGCATACGCTGCTAGCCACGGTAAGACTCCGCCACCAGCCAACTGGCACGCCTACCTATATCAGAACTACATCAATGTCAGCGGATTCCAACTCTACTATAGTGGCCTAATCAACATCACAGCTGGGGAAGGAGCATTAACAATTCCAGTGCAAAGTTTCATAGAGCATTACAAGACACCTGCAGGCAAAGATGTGCTCACCAGCTCATCTTTCATAATGCTACTGGCCTTCAACGACACAGTTGGCTCACTTCGCAACAATTTCCCCGACATAAACGACAACCTATACGCCTCATTCTCGCTCGGACTTGATCTCACTGACATCTACGGAAACGCCGCCAAGCCTGCACTGAGCAGTAAAACTGAGACCATACCGCTGACGCAAACCGCTGACAACACATGGGAGTGGGGCATGAGATACACCAACCTCACCGCCGTCTGGTGGAGAATGTTCATAAACCCACTCGATCCACGCTTCGAGGCTCTACCCATAGCCATCACAACCTATGATGAACTAACCTTCATGTACAAATTGACCATCGACCCAAACAACCACAAGGCAACTGTGACGGCCGGCTACGTTGTTGGAAGAATGACCAACCTCTGGCTGATCTTCTGGCTACTTGTGATCCCCGCAGTCGTGCACTACAACAGCACAGGCGCATACACAGTGCAGGGAACAAAACTCTCCGACGAAACAATCTACCAATTCCTCGAAAACCAACACATCAAGATGAGCATAGTCCTCTTCCAGAACTCACTCGTGCTCAACGACGTGACCAAGAGCACATTTAACAACCAAAACGTAACAGACGCCGACATCGACGTTAGCTCCGGTACCATATCAACCCAAGCAGGCAACGAAAAAATCTTCGATGCAAACTTCGGCGAAAAGAAAACTTACAGCCTCTACAATTACACCGCTGACCCAACTGAAACAAACTACGACACATACAACGCTATCACCAGAACAGCGGCCAGACCAGGCTTCGCAAGAAATCCACTCTTCAGCATGCACGTAGCCCTGCTCAAGTACTTGCCCTTAATAGTCGCACACATAGATCCACCGCTCTATCAAAAAGCCAAAGACCACATACTTGACATGACATACGCCGACTACTTCTACATAATATCCTACCCCACATACAGCGGCTTCAAGGTGAAACACGACCCAACATACACAGCCTACATAGCCTCAACAGCAACAACACCACCGCTAGGCACAGGAATCCTCGGCCTCATACTAATAGGAGGCATAATAGCAGTTGCAATAATCGCGGTTGCCATTGTGTTCAAGAGACGCTCAGCAAAGACCCCGACCGTTCAGCAAGCGCCGCCTCCGCCTCCACAGATGGCAACATCAGGAACCTGAAGGCATCACCTCTTTTTTCTTCGATTCAAAACCACCGCTCTAAAAGGTATTTAGGAAGCCAAATCCCCAAAAAGGAATGCAGGACAAAACGAGAAAGTTTATTAGTTTGATGCGTTTTCTACGTGTTGACACCTCAAAAATGGGTCAGCCTTTGGAGACCCGACTTTTCGGGTCGGATGACACCGGCCCGCTGGAGGAACCTCCAAGTTTGAGAGAATTCGTCATTATCCGTTTCTATCTAGATGTAATCATAACTGACAGTTTAAGGAGAAAGAACTAAGTTGGAAGCATCAGTCACGCAAGATGACTTTCTCATGCTGCAGAAGGCATTTTTCAGAGAGAAAGGCCTCGTCAGACAACACCTAGACTCGTACAACGAGTTCATTGAAAAAGGCCTGCAAGAAGTAATAAACGAAGTCGGCGAGATCGACATCGAAGTGCCCGAACAACCATACAAGATCAGACTGGGCCAAATCTGGATTATTGACCCACAGTCTAAGATAAGCGGTCCGTACACAACCGAAGTGGACGGCACGAAACACGAGATCTATCCAGCTGAGGCAAGATTCCGCAACTTGTCCTATTCAGCTCCGCTTTCGCTGGAGATGACACCCATTGTCGACGGCAGAGAACAGGAAACCGAACTTGTCTTAATCGGCAACTTGCCCGTCATGCTGAAATCAAAGCTCTGTGTTTTATCTCAACTTCTGCCCGACGAGTTGATAGCGCACGGCGAAGACCCGGACGATCCAGGCGGCTACTTTGTCGTCAACGGATCTGAAAGGGTCATAGTTGCCCTCGAAGACCTAGCGCCCAACCGAATACTGGTCGACATAGACACACGCGGCGCCACACCTGTATATCAAGCCAAAATCTTCTCCACAACAGTGGGCTTCAGGGCCCGCATCGAACTCCGCCTCAAATCAGACGGCGCAGTCTATGTTTCCATGCCAGGCGTTCCAACGGAAATCCCACTCGTCATAGTTATGCGAGCGTTAGGACTGAAATCCGACAAAGACATCGCCGACGCCGTTTCACCCGAGAAGGTAATTCAGAGCGAAATCGAACCGTCATTTGAGAAGGCGGTGGGCATCGACACCGTTGCGGAAGCGATCATGTACATCGGAAGCCGCGTAGCGCACGGACAAGTCGAGGAATATCGAAAGCAAAAAGCCGAGAGCATACTCGACCGCAACTTTCTACCACACATCGGACGAACTCTTGAGACGCGAAGAGAGAAGGCATTGTTTCTAGGCGAGATGGCGAACCGAGTCATAGAACTCAAACTCGGCAAGCGTAAGACAGATGACAAAGACCACTTCAAGAACAAACGGCTGAAGCTGGCCGGACCCTTACTAGCAGACCTTTTCAGAATCGCCTTCAGAAACCTAGCCCGAGACATAAAGTATCAGCTTGAACGCATGGGAGTCAAACGACAACTACTCACAGTCTCCGTCGCTGTTCGCCCAGGCATAATCACCGAAAGACTACAACATGCACTAGCCACCGGAAACTGGGGCCGAGGACGAGTAGGAATCACACAGCTACTTGACCGTACAAACCACACCTCAACGCTGAGCCACCTGAGACGACTGCAGTCACCCCTCAGTCGAAGTCAACCCAACTTTGAAGCTCGAGACCTCCACCCCACCCACTGGGGAAGACTATGCCCCAACGAGACCCCTGAAGGATCAAACTGTGGTCTAGTCAAAAACCTAGCCCTAGGCTCATGCATATCCGTAAGCGCCAACTCAGAGAAAGTAAAACATGCACTTTACCGAATGGGCGTCATACCAGTCAACGACGCAAACAATTCTGTCCGCAGTTCAGGCGCCAAAGTGTTCGTTGATGGCAACCTCATAGGCTACAGCCTCACACCCGCTGACCTCACCGCCGAAATCAGAATGAAGAGGCGAGTCGGAGAGCTCTCAACGGAAATCAATGTGGCACACTTTTCTTCGGAATACGGCAAAGAAAAAGATGAAATATATATAAACTGCGACGAAGGCAGAGTACGCCGACCGCTAATTATCGTTGACAAGAGCCTTCCAAGGCTCGGTCCTGAACACATAGAGAAAATCCGCGTCGGCGAATGGGCATGGGAAGACCTCATCAAAAACGGCGTAATCGAATACATAGACGCAGAAGAAGAAGAGAACCTCTACATCGCATTGAACTATGCTGGGGTCAAACCAGATCACAGCCACGTCGAAATCACAACGTACACGATTTTGGGTATTTGCGCCTCAGTGATTCCTTATGCGGAGCACAACCAGTCTCCGCGAAACTCCTATGAGGCGGCCATGGCCAAGCAAGCCCTCGGAATCTATTCAACCAACTTCTTAATACGCGTGGACTCCCGTTCCCACGTCCTGCATTATCCCCAAAAGCCCGTGGTTGACACGCGACCCATGGACATAATCGGCTACGACCTCCATCCTTCGGGCCAGAACTGCGTTGTAGCTGTCCTGTCATTTGAAGGCTACAACATGGAAGACGCCTTAATATTCAGTAAGGCTTCCATCGAACGCGGCTTAGGCCGCTCAACCTTCTACAGAATATACGACGCAGAATGTCGCCAGTACCTAGGCGGATTAAAAGACAAGTTTGTGTCGCCCGAAGCCGGCATAAGAGGCTACAGGGGCGAGCAATACTATCGCTTGCTGGAGCAAGACGGTATAGTCGGCCTCGAAGCCGATGTTGCCGGAGGCGACGTGCTCATTGGACGGACGAGTCCGCCTCGATTCTTGGAGGAATACAAGGAATTCGAGGTTAAAGGTCCAACTATGCGCGACACCTCGGTTGATGTACGACCCGCAGAGACAGGTGTTGTAGACCAGATCTTTGTAACCGAGACTGGGGAGGGCAGCAAGCTTGTGAAGGTGCGCGTTCGAGACCAGCGAATCCCAGAGTTGGGCGACAAATTCGCTTCAAGGCATGGACAGAAGGGTGTCATCGGAATGATTGTTCCTCAAGAAGACATGCCATTCAGTACTGAAGGTGTTGTACCAGACATTGTGATCAACCCCCATGCTATGCCGTCCCGCATGACTATTGGACAATTCCTCGAGTCAATTGCTGGCAAAGTTGGCGCAGCCAGAGGCAGACCAGTTGACGGCACACCCTTCGTCAGCGAAGAACCAGACGACCTCAAACGCATGCTTAAAGAACTAGGCTTCAGCCACACCGGCCGAGACTCTCTGTACAATGGCATCACTGGTGAGCATTTCGAAGCAGACATCTTCATGGGCATAGTCTACTATCAGAAACTGCACCACATGGTTGCCGACAAGATTCACGCCAGAGCCAGAGGACAAGTGCAAATGCTGACAAGGCAGCCAACTGAGGGTAGAGCCAGAGGCGGCGGCTTAAGATTCGGGGAAATGGAGAGAGACTGCCTGATAGGTCACGGTGCCGCAATGCTTCTGCGAGACCGTCTGCTAGAAGAATCAGACAGATATCTGCTGTACGTGTGTGAAAACTGCGGCCTCATAGCCTTCTATGACATCAAACAGCGCAAATACATATGTCGTGTCTGCGAAGAAAAGGCTCAGATTTCACCAGTTGTCGTGTCATATGCGTTCAAGTTGCTTCTGCAGGAACTGATGAGTCTTTGTGTAACACCCAAGTTGAGATTGAAGGAGAGAGCCTGAAATGGCAATTGCTGAGGAAACAGTGCACAAAGTTGTTGACCAACTCTACTTCGGCATATTCTCTCCACAAGACATCCGTAGGCTTTCAGTTGCCGAAATACAGACAGCCGACACGTATGACGAAGACGGCGCACCAATCACCTCTGGACTCATGGACGGACGACTCGGCACTCTAGAGCCTAGACAGAGATGCAAAACATGCGGCAACACCGCAATAAGGTGCCCAGGCCATTTCGGACACATAGAGCTTGCAGTGCCAATACTCCACGTCGAGTTCACAAAAATCATACATGACCTACTGAATGGTACATGTAGAAACTGTGGTCGCATACTGCTTTCTGAAACCAGAATTGAAAAATTAAGGAAGAGAATAGGACGCACCCGCCATCTGTTGGGAACGGTTCCCGACGAACTCTACAAGAAGGTTCATCAAGAGGCTAAGGGGAAAGAATGCCCACACTGCGGCGCCCCCCAGTACAAAAACGAGTTCACTAAGCCCACAACATTCCATGAAATCTCTGAAGAAGGTGCACAGCGGCTAACTCCTAGCATGATTCGAGAACGACTTGAGCGCATACCTAACGATGACTTGGAGCTGTTTGGCTTCAACGCGAAATCTGCCCGACCAGAATGGATGATTTTGCAGGTTCTGCCTGTTCCGCCAGTCTACGTGAGGCCGTCGATTACTTTGGAGTCGGGAATCCGCTCGGAAGACGATTTAACCCACAAACTTGTAGACATAATACGCATTAATCAGCGCCTAAAAGAGAACATGGAAGCGGGCGCCCCAACACTCATTATCCAAGACCTTTCAGAACTGCTCCAATACCACGTGACTACTTACTTCAATAATGAGGCTTCGGGCATCCCCCCAGCTAGACACCGCTCAGGAAGAGCCCTCAAGACCCTTTCACAACGACTGAAGGGAAAAGAAGGCAGATTCAGAAGCAACCTCTCTGGAAAGAGAGTAGATTTCTCGGCGCGAACAGTAATATCACCAGATCCAAACCTCGACATCAGCGAAGTTGGAGTCCCTTTTGACGTTGCGATGAGGCTGTCAATGCCTGAGAAAATCACTTCATGGAACGTCGAGGAGATGCGCAAACTTGTTGTCAACGGGCCGGAGAAATATCCAGGCGCTCTTTACATAGTTAGACCTGATGGCAAACGGATACGATTGGAATTCGTGACAGACAGGGAGAAAATCGCCCAAGCAATTGAACCCATGTTCGTTGTGGAACGCCATCTCAGAGACGGAGACGTTGCCATATTCAATCGACAGCCATCACTGCACCGCATGTCAATAATGGCCCACTACGTGAAAGTGCTTCCACACAAGACCTTCCGGCTTCACCTAACGGTTTGCCCGCCATACAACGCCGACTTCGACGGCGACGAAATGAACCTCCACATACCGCAAAGCGAGGAAGCACAGACAGAGGCACGCTTGCTAATGCAGGTTCAAGACCAAATTCTTTCACCTAGGTTTGGCGGGCCCATAATCGGCGCCAAAACCGACTTCATAACCTCAGCCTACCTGCTAACTAGAAAAAAAACCGTCTTAACTGAGGACGAGATGAGCAGACTCATACTCGCTGCAGGATATGAAGGACCTGTCCCAGAACCTGAGGTCAAGAAACCGGAACTAGGCTGGACAGGCAAGCAGATCTTCAGTTTATTCATTCCCAGAGACCTCAACTACGCCTTCAAAGCAGCGACCTGTATAGCCTGTGAAAAGTGCCTTCGCGAAGAATGCGAGCACGACGCGTACGTTGTCATTAAAGATGGAATCCTTAAAACAGGAGTCATAGACCGCGCGGCCATAGGCGCCGAACAATCAGAATCCCTTTTACACAGAATAATAAAAGACTACGGTGCAGTCGCCGGAAGAGAGTTCCTCAACCATATTTGTCGACTTCTCAACATGTTCATGACCATAAGGGGATTCACCTACTCCTACGACGAGTTGGAGTTGCCAGCGGCCGCTCAGAAAAAAATCCTCCAGATAATCAGCGATTCTGAAGCAAGTATAAACAACTTGATCAAGCAGTACAACGATGGAACCCTCACCCGGTTACCAGGTCAGACTCTTGCAGATTCATTCGAAATCTACGTCATGAACGAGTTAGCCGAAGCCAGAGATAAGGCTGGAAGAATAGCCGAGAATTCTTTCGACTACAACAACGCAGGCATGATAATGACCAAGACTGGGGCAAGAGGCTCAAGCCTAAACATAGGTCAAATGACAGCCGTTGTTGGGCAACAGTCGGTTCGTGGAAAAAGGATAATGCGTGGCTATCAGGAACGCGCGCTACCCCACTTCAAGCTTGGCGACCCATCGCCGAAAGCCCGAGGCTTCATCGACGCCTCATACCGCCAAGGCCTAGACCCTGTTGAATTTTTCTTTCACTCTATGGGTGGACGTGAGGGCCTCGTAGACACGGCTGTGCGAACTCAACAGAGTGGCTACATGCAGAGGCGTTTAATCAACGCGTTAGAACACTTGCGCATCGAATACGACGGAACCGTGCGAAACTCAACCGGAGACATAATTCAGTTCCGTTACGGCGAAGACGGGGTTGATCCTGCCAAAAGCGACCATGGCAAGGCCGTCAACGTAGCCCGAATCGCTGAACAAGTAAGGATAATGAGTGAAAGGGGAAAGCCCGCGCCGAAAGAGTACATAAAAGAAATAGTTGATGAGGCAAAGAGCAACCTCACACCTAGACTTGTCGAGGAACTGAGGAGCGAGCTGGGCAAGGAGGAGCTGCCGCGCAAAGGCGCTGACAAGGCTGTTGAGCTGATTCAAGAAAACTACAAGCGCGCGTTGGTTGAACCTGGCGAAGCCGTAGGGATAGTTGCGGCTCAATCAATCGGTGAGCCTGGCACTCAGATGACCCTCAGAACCTTCCATTATGCGGGTGTGCGAGAGCAAAACGTTACTTTAGGGTTGCCTAGACTTATCGAGATTGTGGACGCACGGCGAATGCCCTCGACGCCTGTTATGGCTATTTACCTTAATAAGGAGCACCGAGCAAGTAAGGCAAAAGCAACCGAAGTGGCACGCGAGATCATCTCCACAACGATGCAGGACATAACCGAGGCAATGTACGTAGAGCTAGACGAAGTCGTCATCAAGCTTGATCGAACCATGATGCAGGACAGAGGCGTGACAACAGCAGAACTCCACGAAGTCCTAAAGCTGCCCAACGTCGATTTGAGGACAAAACAGGACAGGCTGTACCTGAAGCCTAGGAAGACTGAGCCACGCAAGCTGCTTGACAAAATCACAACACACCACGTTAAAGGTATACCAGGGATCAGAAGGGTGCTCGTGACTGAGGAAAAGGGCGAATGGGTAATCCGCACGGATGGTTCAAACTTGCCAAAAGTCCTAGAGATCATGGGCATTGATCCAACTCGAACGACAACAAACCACATTCACGAAATCGCCAAAACACTTGGAATCGAAGCGGCCAGAAACGTCATAATCAGAGAGGCCATGGGTGTGCTTGAAGAACAAGGCTTAGACGTGGACATACGCCATGTAATGCTTGTATCCGACATCATGACTGCGACAGGCGAGGTGCGCCAGATCGGAAGACACGGAATTAGCGGCGAGAAATCCAGTGTGTTGGCCAGAGCCGCCTTCGAGATCACTGTGCCGAACATTATTGACGCGGCAATCAAGGGCGAAAGCGACCCACTGAAAGGCGTCACGGAAAACGTTATCGTCGGCCAGTCGATACCTATCGGCACAGGCTTGGTTGACCTATACATGTCGACGCTTGCACGAGGAAGCAGTCAATGATAGATGTGGACAAGGCTATCGCCACCGCAGTCAAGACAGGCAAGGTGGTCTTGGGAGCCAAATATGCCACAAAGAGCGCCAAGCTGGGCCGAACCAAGCTCATTCTTGTGGCCGCTAACTGTCCTCGAAACGTTATGGACGACATAAAATATTACGCGAGTTTTTCAGGCGTCCCAGTAGTTATTTATAAAGGCTCAAGCATAGACTTGGGCGTTGTGTGTGGTAAACCATTCATGGTCTCTGCGTTGACTATCCGTGAACCCGGCGACTCAGACATACTCAAACTGACAGAAGAGGCTGAACAGGCGGCGGAAGAAACTGAAGCAGAGATGACCACAGCGGAGGAAACGGATGCATAGCGGAATTCGGCTGACAAGCAAAGAAATGCGTTACATAGCTTTGTTTGAGAGCATAACAGGCGCAACCGTGAAAGATTGCATTGTGGACGATGAACAAAGCCGCATCATTTTTGTAGTCAAAGAAGGCGACATCGGGGTTGCCATCGGCAAGGGCGGCAAGAACATTCGCCTTTTAGAGAGAATGACAGGCAAGAAACATGAAATCATCGAGCATTCGGGAAACCCTACGCAGTTCATCAAGAACGCGCTCAAGCCCGCGCGTGTAAATGAAATACGAATCACACCACGACCAGACGGCAGATCTATCGCGGTCGTCTCGGTTAATCCTCGCGACAAAGGTGTGGCTATTGGCAAGAACGGACGCAACGCTGAGCGCATACGGTTCTTGGCGAAGAGATATTTTGACATTCAGAACGTGAGCATCATATAATCTGAGCTTTCCTGAGCTTGACTTCTACATCATGCAAACCCAGTGCTCCAAGGGTTTCTATTTTAGGCAAGCCATTCTTGTCCCAGCCAACAGCCTCATAATACTCTTGCTTTGACTCTTCAAACGACGGTTTCTTGACAGCTCGACCTTTGTAAGGTCCCGAAGGCAAGGGGTCGTAGAATCTCTTAGGATTCTTATCGTCTGTGTTTGCCTTCCACTTGAGGTCTGGGCCGCCTAAGAGTAGCATGGCTCTCTGGAGTTGGAGTATTCTCAACCCATTTGTTTTGTACCATTCTTGCCGCAACGTTTCCCAGCCAGTTACTGCTTCGAAGAACTCCCAGATCAGATCAGTGCCGACGGAAAACGTGTTGAAATTGCAGTACACACCTGAATCGTTTAATACGTCGTCTAACTCAGGGTTTTCATCTTCCTTTGGTGTAGAAGCAAGAGACGTGTGGTCGCCCGCTTGCACATTGCACGCATAAGAAATGTCAGACGTGAAGTCTCTGCCGCTTCGTATTCCGTGGGCGCCGATGGCCATCCCCTTCTCATGAATGGCATAATTATCGAGACTCATACCTTTTCTCTTTTCCAGCTCCAGAGATGCTCTGTAAGAGCCTTCCGCTAGTATGTTTCCGATTCCTTCGCGTTTCGCAATCTTTTTCGCTATCTCGGCAAACGCTTTTGTGTTTCCCCACTCGAGTTGGATGCCATCTAGGTCCTCTTGGTTCAATATCTTACGTTGGTACAGTTCGCCGATGAAGCCGAGTGCGTTTCCAGATTGTATTCCGCAAAGGCCTAGGTCATCGATTAGTGAGGCCAAGTAGACATCGTCTTCAGGCTTGAAGATGCCTAAGTTCGGTCCTAGAAAGGCTTGCAGTTCATAGTCAGGATTGTCAGTAATCGCGCCTTTGAACTCGCCGGTTTTCGGTGCGGCGATCTTAAGGCAGCTCGTTGGACATCCATAGTCAGCCCAGTATCTTTTGACCCAGAGTCTTTGCTCAAACTTGTCAACCGCGTAACTCCTCTCATCGTGCCATTCGTCTTGCCAGTTCCGAACAGGCTCAGAACTGGTCTTGGCTGCGAACTGGTAGCCTCCTCCGCCTGTGCCCCATCTTCGGAACGAGTGACTCTTGTAGCATTCCTTGTCAGCTTTTTTTATGAGTTCGCTCAGTCTTTCAATATCTTTGACTTCCGGTAATGGGCCCAAGCCCTTAGCGAG
>Ga0315308_1000096_pt1 | contig 43400 bp, 35 predicted proteins | sample TDP3_MG_FD_203078 | JGI IMG/M metagenome (GOLD analysis project Ga0315308, IMG submission 203078) | Freshwater sediment microbial communities from Lake Towuti, South Sulawesi, Indonesia - TDP3 | ecosystem: Environmental > Aquatic > Freshwater > Lake > Sediment | place: Indonesia: South Sulawesi...
AGAGATAATTGTGGTGAATGCTGAGAATGCCATCATTTCAGGCAGCAGGGAGAATGCCATTGAGGAGGTCAAGAAACGCCTCGGCTTGAGGACTCTTACCGCGCAGAAGAAGGCGCCTAAGCGCCCGAGGAGGCCTGACGGGTTCGTTAGGAGAGTTGTGAGGGGTATGCTCCCCTGGAAGAAGCCGAAGGGGAAGATGGCTTACAAGAGGCTGAAGGTCTACATAGGTGTACCAGAAGACCTCTCAGGGATCAGCGTCCAGACAATCCCGGAGGCGAAGAAGACGGTGCGACCATCTATCACCATCGGTGAACTTCTCGAAGCCTTTGGATGGAAGAGTCCACTCATAGAATAGCCTTTGTGATGGCCACTCGACCTAGAACCCTCTCAGCCTCTCCAAAGAATTTTGCTCTCTAAAGGTAAACCTTATTCTGCAAGATAGCCTCATTATCGTTGATTTACTATGAGAGGCGGAAATGAGAGGCAAGATAGTATTAGTTCAGCTCTGAAGATTTCCTTGATCTCCGTTTCGGCGGTCCTGTATGCGGCTGGAATTGCGGTGACCTCTCCCATATCCACCCCTTGGGGTGTTGGGCACTTCAGGCCAGGGGTTGTTATTCCTGCCTTCTTCGCAGTAACATGTGGCCCTCTTATCGGGGGAGCAGGGGCCGGTCTCGGTTGCTGGCTTGGTGATCTCGCGCTTTCTTTCTGGGGATTAACAGATCCTATACTAAGCCTCATAGCTGGCGTCCCCGGGAACTTTGTTGGCTTTTACTTATTGGGGTGGTTAACATCAAGATTCAGGTCTTGGGGTTCTTTTATTCTGGGATCTCTCGTATCTTTCACCATTGGCAACTTTATATGTGCATTTGGCGTCGTTGGCTACTTCTCTACGGTAGTACCAGTATGGGCGCCTTGGCCGATAGAGGTAAAGTTGGCAACGATTGTTGGCTTTACACTATTCTGGGTTGCAACTATGATACCATTCGTCATTCCACTGGTTCCGATCATAATGAAGGGCGCGGAGCCTGTTTTAAATAAAACTGGCAGTATCATCAAGAACCCGAGGCTAAGCTGGGGAAAACCATCGTCTCTTGCTGTTTCCTGGATATTCGTCGCCATGATACTCACGATCATGTATCTTGTATCAATTTTCACTCCTGTAGGAGACTTTTTATTTTCCAAGGTTACTGAACCCCAGCTTATACCTTGGGTCAAGGCGCTTCTGCTCATAGCCGCTGGCGTCGTGACCTTTTTCGGGGTGTCAGCAACCATCGTTGCAACAAGGGTGTTTAGAAAGCCAGAATAACAGGAAGAGGTGATTGACCAGCAATGAGCATGTCAGTCAGTAGAGCCTTTTCCCCGAGCGGAATATCAGGCTTCTTTGAGGTGATCAACCACGAAAAAGATGGAACACCGATAAGGGACCCGGAGAAGATCGGTTCCAGAGGAGGAGGTTTTGCCCTTTGCAGAGGGACTACCACAGAAGTCATGGTTCGAGCCTCAAACAAGAAGACGATCAAGATCATCATTAACGGAGAAAAGGCACCTGAAGCTGAAACCACAAAATATATGGCGAACATGCTCTTGGAGAGAACTCGGAAGAGCTATTACGTGGAGGTTAGACACATCGTTGAAGTGCCGATAGGTGCGGGCTTCGGGACCAGCGCTGCTGGCGCCCTCTCGTGTGGCTTAGCTCTTTCTCGAGCGTTAAGGTTGAACCTTACATACAATGAAATTGCTAGAATGGCTCATATCGCAGATGTCGTGTGCCACACTGGCCTCGGCACGGTAGAGGGATTGATGGTTGGAGGTCTGGTCTTGGTTGTTAAGAGCGGGGCCGTCGGTATCGGATTAGTTGACCGCATACCGATACCTCCTACTCTAAGGGTTGTAGCAGGGACCTTCAAGCCTATGGAAAAAAGTGCCATAATCCTAGCGCCGGAGAAATACCTCGCCATAAATGAAGTCGCGAAGAAGACCATGAATAGAATTCTCGCCAAACCCAGCCTTACAAACTTCCTTAGAAGTTGCAAGTATTTTTCACTCCACTCAGGCTTGGCGTCTAAACGAGTCAAGAGACTAATTCAAGATGCTGAAGACGCTGGAGCAATAGGATCAACGCAGAACATGATCGGTGAGGCAGTGCATGCGATAGTGTATCCACAGAGTCTTGATTCAGTCTACAGAGCGTTTAGAAGGCACTTACCAGAGGAAGGTATCATAGTTTCAGAAATCGATTTCCAAGGGGCAAAGCTTCTTTCCTGATTTGGTAATTCATAAATGGGTCAGTAAGCATATGGTGCTCCGGCCGGGATTTGAACCCGGGTCACCGGCTCGATTGGCCTCCCACCCGTAGTGGATGATGGGATAAGGCCGGAATACTTGGCCCGACTATACTCGGCAGGCGGAAAGCTTTTCTATTTCACCCCTTCTACCGGAGCCTCTCTCGGAGCACAAGAATGTAAAATTCTGGTCACTAATAAGACTTTTCCGATTCCTCAACGAGAAAGGCTGGATGGTGGGCCCGCCCGGATTCGAACCGGGGACCAATCCCCAGATGGGAGGCAGGTTCTCCCACCCTACAGGTTATGAGCGTCGACAAGTCTCTTTCTGTCGCTCTAACCTTTTCAGGACCCTACCTTAGGGTTAGAGGTCAGACTGAGCTACGGGCCCACTTAACCAGAAAATATTGGGATGCCGAGGTGATTTAAACGTTTTCTGATGAGGGCTCACGCGATGATTGTGGATGGGACCGGTTTCTTCTTCTCATAGAAGTCAAGCTCGTCCAGTGTCTCTATGTAGTTAAGCGCGTCTGAACGGAGCTTGCAGTACTCCCTGAATATCTTCTTCTTCCCCTCCTGGACGAGGGAGACGCCCGTAGTCATCTCTTGAAGCATCTCAGTCAGGAAGCCTTTTACTATTGCAATCCTCGCCTTGCTTAGTGTCCTACCCTTCTTTAGCTTGACCTTTGCTTCTAGAACATATTTTGGATCATTCAGCTTGACGGTGAAGGATTTCCTTTTTTTGCTGTACCTCGTGTACACGGCCAAACTACTTCATCACCAAGGCCTTTCATCACTGAGGCCCATCATAAGGCCCAGCTCTTAGGTTAAACCATAAACATCTCCTATATTAACCTTTACCGCAACCAAGCCTCTTCTCTATTAACTTTCATAAGGAGAATCTTTCCTTAAGGCAAAGATGTGCTCAGAAGAAGCCCAGCTAAGGGTGGCGACCAGTTCAGATTTAAATATGAGGATTTGTCAGAGAGAATATTGCGCCGCTGAGGAGCCGCCGTACGCGGAACGCGGGCGATAGCTCAGTTGGTAGAGCAGCGGACTAGGGGAAGAGACACGCTTCCGCTAGGCTGAGGCTGTTAACCCGTTGGTCGACGGTTCGAGTCCGAAGGCGATGACGACGGTGTCTCGCCTGGCAAGTTCGGCGGCGCCACACTAAATTTTCAAAAGCCCCTGTCTTTCTCTAACTTCTCCATAAGAGATTGGACCCGGGCCGGCGCTTCGAGGGCGCCCTTCGCGTAGTCGTCCGAACCACTCCTCATCAAAACCGTGCTACTTACCTTTATTCAGGGAGTTCCAAGAGTAGTCTCCTTTGGCGACATCCTCCCAACAGGCCCTGCAGATCGGTCTTCTCCTCTGTCTGTAGAAAATGTAGAGTTGGATGTCTGTGTTTCTACAATCACCGTTCCAGGGGTTCATGCAGTGCTCTAAGCCCCCGCCGTTCAACGACCTTCCCGCATTTCTCTTCCTTTTGCTTTTCTTCACTTCTCCTTCCTCCTTCACTCCTCCACATCATCGACCCCGTTTGCAGTTATCTGGAAAGTCGTAGCGTTCTCGGGCAGGCTCGGGCTGTCGATTATCCTAGCAATACGGACGTTGGCCTTACTTTTCCTCAGGTATACTCGGTGAGTTGAGGCATGGGCCACGATGTTGCCTCCGGCTGGCCTGTTTGGGTCTCCAAAGAAAGCAGCCGGGTTCGACTGGATCTGGTTCGTGACCACTACAGCGCAGTTGTATATCTCGGCAAGCCTCAACAGCTCATGGATGTGCTTGTTCAACCTCTGCTGCCTCTCGGCAAGGCTCTCCCTGCCGATATACTCTCCCCTGAAGTGGCTGATCAAGCTATCAACAACTATGAGCTTGATGTTCTCGTCCTCGACCAGTTTGGAAGCCCTTTCGACGAGGAGAATCTGGTGGTCGCTGTTGTAGCACCTGGCATAAATGATATTCTGGAGCACGCTGTCTGGGTCCAATCCTCTGGCCTGGGCAATATCGTAAACCCTTCGTGGATAAAAAGTCCCCTCAGTGTCCAAGAAGAGAACCTTCCCTCCAAGGCCGCCCTCTTCCGGGGGAAGCTGCTCAGTCACGCAGAGCTGCATACATATCTGGCTCTTGCCAGCCCCAAACTCGCCAATGAGCTCGACAACTGTCTGGGTCTCGATTCCGCCACCCAGAAGACCATCGAGGCTCCTGCTCCCGATCGTCAACCTCCTAGAACTTTTCCTCCTCTCGTACAGCTCCATGGCGGTGATAAAGCTGAGGCCCAAGAGATCCCTCGCCTTCCTCGAGATGGTCATGGCCTTCTCCTCATTCAATCCAGTCTTCTCAGCAAGCTCCCTAACCGGAGTGACGGCTATGGACTCCACGCTGGTGAAACCTTTCTCAACAAGTTTCGCTTCGGTACTCTCCCCAACACCGTCAATGTCCCTGACTTTAAAGCCCTGCAACCCACATCACCAAAAACAGTTTCCACTAACAACGTAACCCACGAAAGAAGACTATTTATACAGCCTAGGTACCTAGGGGAGGGGGGTATAACTATGCGTAGAGTCTTGTCGCTATCAGTCATCTCCAAGCTAGAAGAAAATTATGATCGCACGAGAGAAGGTTAAAAACACAAAAAAGAATAGAAATAATGAAGAAGAGAGTTGTCGTCGAGAAATCCCTTCGGAGACTTCAGAAGAGAATGCGAAAAAACTCTCATAGAAGCCCTGACCAGAACCAAACTGGAACTCCCATTACCTCGCATAGCACTACAGCTGCCCCCAACACCAGAATTCGGCGAACTATCATCATCGATATGCTTTGAACTATCAAAGAGCCTGAAGAAGAAACCAAGGGAACTCGCTAAAACGATCGCCAACAAAATAGACAAAAAAGAGCTACACCTCATAGAAAAGGTTGAGGCAGCAGGAGAAGGCTACGTAAACTTCCACGCCAACTATCCAACACTCTCAAGGCTAACCATAGAATCCGCCAGAAAGGCCCCCGACACCTACGGACATGTAAGGGCCAAACACCCTTTCAGCATCATCATTGAACACACGAGCGGAAACCCCGCAGGACCAATACACGTAGGAACGGCCAGAAACTCCGTCATCGGAGATACATTAGCCCGTCTACTTAAAGCCAGAGGACACAAAATAAAAACCCACTTCTACATAGACGACGTGGGCCGCCAAGTAGCAGTCGCAGCCTACGGTTACAAGACACTAGGACAACCCCAACCCATCGGAAAACCAGACCATTGGATAGGTCTCGTCTATGCAATAACAAACTGCATAACGGAAATCCAAAAACTGAAGAAAAGAATTGAAGAACTCAAAGAAGAATCAGGCTCAGAAGAGGAGTTAAGTAAGATCCAGAGAGAGCTGGATAGCTGGGTCGCAGCAGCCGCCTTCCTTCGGGACGCGAACTCCGAACTCTTTGATGCCCTAATGGATGAAATGAAGAAGGACGAAAACCCTGAGGAAAAAATAACGAATATCATGCGTCTCTACGAGGAGGGGGAGGAAGAAGTCAAGGAACTTGTTCGCAAGGTAGTGACCTTCTCCATAGATGGATTTAAAGAAACATACAAACGCTTCGGAATCAGCTGGGACTCGTGGGACTGGGAGAGCGATCTAGTTTGGAACAGAGCTGTTTCGGAAGCTGTTGGCAGACTCTCGAAAACCCCGTACGTCAAAGAGTACCAGGGTGTCCTCTCTTTAGATGTGGACCAAGTCGTAAGAAAGATGGATCTAAAGAAGTTGTTTGGAATACCTAAGGAGTACGAGGTCTCTCCACTCGTCCTGACGCGTTCAGACGGGACGACGCTCTATACGACAAGGGACATAGCGTATAGTCTGAGGAAACTCGGTCTCGCTGACAAGGTGATCAATGTTATCGGTGTTGAGCAAACCCTGTCCCAAATTCAACTACGCATAGCCATCAGCATACTAGCCTCACCTGAAAAAGCCAAGAGCCAGCTTCATTACGCTTACGAACTCGTTGACCTACCTGGGTACAAGATGTCTAGGCGACGCGGAAGGTACGTAACGCTGGATGAGGTTCTCGATGAATCCGTGAGCAGGGCGTACGAAGAGGTTAAAAAGTGCTCCCCGATGCTGTGGGAGGAGGAGAAGAGAAGGATCGCTGAGTCCGTCGGCGTAGGGGCGGTTAAGTACGCACTTCTTAGCGTAGACCCGCTCAAGAAGCTGGCCTTCACCTGGGATAAGGTGTTGAACTTCGAGATGAACAGCGCGCCGTTCGTCCAGTATGCCTATGCCAGAGCCTGCAGCATAATGAAGAGAGCGGGAAGGGGTCCGGAGAAACCGGACTACAGCCTTCTCAGAGACCCGTTGGAACGTGAGTTGGTGAGGATTGTGGCTTACTTTCCCGAGGTTTTCGTAAACGCGTGTAGAGACCTTAAACTGAGCCCGATAACTGAGTTCGCGAACAATCTCGCGGCGAAGTTCAACTCCTTTTACGCTCACCTTCCGGTCATAAGGGCCGCATCAAGCGGGCTTAGGGACACTAGGCTGGCCTTGGTCGACGCTGTTAAAATCGCCATGAAGAACGCTCTGAACATCCTTGGGATAGAGGCTCTGGAGAAGATGTAAGAAGTTTGTCAGAGGCTTGTTGTCAACAACTACCTTAGATTGCGGTGTAGTGAGAGGGGATCTATGAGCGACGTGTACGTTAAGGTGTTCAGACAGGGTGGACACATCTTGGTGGCTGCCTGCGATGCTGAGCTTCTCGGGAAGACGCTGAAGGACGGGGATGTTGTGTTCGAGGTTCGGGAGGGCTTCTATGGTGGCTCCCTTGTTTGTGTCGATAAGGCGATGGGATTGGTGAGGGAAGCGACCTGCGCGAATCTGGTTGGTTCAACCATCGTCGATTCAGCTGTCAGGGAAGGGTTGGTCCATCCTCAGTCCGTCATTCGGGTCTCTGGCGTCCCGCATGTTCAGATGGTTAGGATGTAGTATTTCGACCTTTGGTTTATGCAGTAGGCACCTATTGAATTTTTCTGTGTTTCGATCGTAGGCTACCGGTTGGACCTCTTCTGCTTGGGATGGTGGACCCGCGGGGATTTGAACCCCGGACCTTCGGCTCTCTGCCCAAGTTGAGACCGCAGGCCAACGTCCTATCCGAGCTAGACGACGGGTCCAGAGTCCCGGACGAGGGACTATTGAGCAGTGTGATTGAGAAGTGCATCCTATCTTATTTTCTTTTTCTAAACAGCTTACATCCATCGGTCTCCATCACATGGTCGAACCCAGCCTAGATCAGTTCTCTTGCCTCCTCAACGAGCGCGTATCAATAAGAAGCCGATCGAAGCCGCGCTCTTATATCTGCATTTGACGCTCAGGAAGCTTTGAGTACACACCTTCAGATGTTCTATAGACGGCAAGCCTACCGATGGTCTGCCAAGTTTCGCCTTCCTTATGACGAATCTGAACCGTAAGCACTTCCGCTGAAGGGTCCTTCTTCCCTTGCCAAACAGCTAGATTCAAGTAGTCTCCATTAGGAAGAATTGCAGAGAATCGCGCTTTAGGCAAAATATTTTCGGACAACCGATCTCCCCTCGATGTTGAATTATGATCGATGTAAAGAAAAGATTTTCTCCAACTAAGTCAACTCGAAAGCTAAATGAGAAATCGATCGATATTAATAAACAGAACGATTCAGTTAGCATCAATCCATACAATCCAAGCGGGCTTGGCAGACCCATCTTCACGACGGCGCAAACCCATGCTATTAAATGGCTCAAATGTGTCCTGGTCATACATGAAGCTCCAGATTACAAACTCCATGCTCAAATCTTTGGTAAGATTAAAGAATGTTGTTATGAATTCAGCTTGTTCAGAATCACTGCTTTCCCAACCGGAGGGACCCGCACCGCTGTGCCAGCCGATCTCTGTAAACGCAATAGTCTTTGATGTGTGAGACTTGATTTCTGAATAGTAGTCAGACGGAATATCTGACGGATTACTATAAATCAGTCCAGGATACGTTGTGAACGCGATGATATCTGACTTAGGAAACTTGTCAATTAGCGACCACTGAGCATTAGCAGGATCGTTTGATCTGCCGAATAGACCACCGCTCAGCCCCTTCATTTTCTCCAGCTGAAAGACGGTGAAGACTTTCGTGTATGGCGATTTAGCCTTCACAGCATCGTAGACTTCACTATAAAAGTCAACGAAGGCATCAAAATCTACTGGCGATTTTTCATAAAGCATATTGACTTCAATGCCAAAGGCAAGATATTTCGGCTCGTATTTCTCGGCAAAGGCAACCGCGCTGTCCTTGTAGTTTTGTCTGTTGCTTTCATTTAACGGTCTTAACAATCTCCCACTTGATGGCAGAAAGAACTGAGTTTCTATGACTGGGACATATCCATATGTAGAAGCAAGGGAGGCAACGACCGTAGGACCACCATTTTGGGTGTTTGCAATTTCGTCCCAGTCTCCTGCCCAACTCACAATGTCACCTGTCTTCTTAGCGTTTTCAAAAAAGTCTGTTAGATCAGCTGACTGGAAACTCTTTGGCGAGAAGCTCACGCCTTTTAGGGTTCTCAATCTCGGTTGCACAGTTGGGTACCTGCTTATGATTACAGCTCCGAAAAACAGAGTCGCGACCAATAGGAGCATCAGAACATTCTTGCCAAGCTTCACAATAATTACTCCCCACCAATGTGGTATGCTTCTTGCACGCGAAAATACTTTCAAGCGTTCAAAGAATTAGCTACACGGTCTATATGTTTGCTGGAGCTAGGTTTTTTGCGTAAATTTTAGAAATGTGTCGAGTCTAGGGCACGACACGAAATCCTCTGTTGTGCAGTATTTTTTCCTAGTCGCCTCATCGACTTTCCATACAGTCTCTGCCTCCGTGATCTCGGCGTAACACTCCATTTTTTCGCTTAAGAAGTTACATTTCATTAGTTCTCACCATAACAATTTGTTCAATTGCGTGATTTTATCGATCGATAGAACGGACTCTTTAGTTAATTTCTCCCGCTAACATAAAAAGTATGAGTTTGCTGTCGGATGTCGCTACCGACTCTATAGATCCATCTAGACAACAGTTCTATGCTTAGCCAAAATCTAAGCACATTAAAATACCTTGTAGAGTATATTTTTCATGGGGAAAGCATTAGTAAAGACTGGCACGAAGTGCTGGTGACAGTTGACTGGTAGAGAGGTCAAACACTGGTCCGAGGTCATAGCCAAGGAAATCATCAATAAGAAGAAAGAGCCCTTTACCATCGCATCTGGCATAACGACATCTGGCCCTACACACATGGGGACAGCATGCGAGTTTCTCTATCCCTCAGCTCTAGTGCGATACCTAGAAGACGAAGGATACAAAACGGAATTCATTTTCATAGGGGACTTAATGGATGCCCTCGACAGCATCCCGCAATCCTTACAGAAATTCTCCTCCCTCAAAGATCAGTTAGGAAAGCCTCTGTACGCGGTCCCAGATCCCTACGGTTGCTGCGAGTCCTACGGAGATCACTTTCTCAACGAAGCAAGAAGCCTGATGGAAAAAATGGAAGTCTATCCAGAAATTCTAAAAACCAATGAACTCTATGCCTCTGGAAGATACGATCCATACGTTCGTCAATTTCACGAGAAAATCCGTCTAGTGAAAAGGATAGCTGGAAGAGTGGCAAAGATCAGCGGTACTCCGGGTCTTCCAAGCTGGATTGACATAGTGATGCCCATCTGCGAGAACTGCGGAAAAATAGCAACTACAGTCGTCGAACACTTCGACGGCAGCACTATTCGGTACTCGTGCAACAGAGATGTCGGATATGCCGATGGGTGTAACTATAGAGGTAAGGTAAAGATCAATGACCATCGCTATAAGTTGTTTTGGAGATTGGATTGGCCTAGCAGACAGGACTTTCTAAACGTCTCGACCGAGCTCGCCGGCGTAGACCACCATACCAGAGGGGGAAGTTGGGAAACCGCCGTAGCAATACATAGAGAGGTTTTTGACAAAGAGCCGCCCATCGGACGCAAATACGGCTTCGTCCTACTTCATGGTAAGAAGTACTCAAAATCTAAGGGAATGGGGCTAGGCGTACAAGAACTGCTTGAACTTGCACCCCCTGTGCTTGTCAAATACGCACTCTTCAAACCAGATATCGAAGAGAACAAAGATTTCGACCCATCTGGACACAAGTTGATTCGATTGTACGATGAGTACCTAACGGCAGCCGACCTCCACGAGTCGGGAGAAAGACTTCGGAGAGCCGAGAAGAAAATGGCACTCGCCTACAGACTTTCGACGGACAGAAGAAGATGGAGGGCGGACTTCACAGACGTACTGACGTACTATCAGATTTACAGAGACTGGAACAAGGTAGCTGAGAATGTAAGAGACAAAGCGGGAGTTGAGTACTTAAAGAGGTATGTTGAAAGCTGGATCAGCCAAGAATACTTGCCAGAAGAGTTCGTGTTTACATTTAAACCAAAAAAGATCAGAGCACACAACAGTGAGCTAGCGGCCTTCGGATCCAACTTAGATGTGTCGATGAGGGATGAGGACATCCATAATTTGGTTTACACAATTGCAGAGAAAGGTGGAGTAGAGGCCTCTTCGCTGTTCAAGGCGATCTATCTGACGCTAATCGCAAAAGATCACGGACCGAGACTTGGACGGCTGATTGTTGCAATAGGAATCGAAAAAGTTAAAAAAATTCTGACGAAAATGTATAAAAAGGGTACGGAAAGCCTTTGAGCGTTAGGGTAGTGAGACCTTGTCTGAAAGAGAAGGAGTGAAGGAGTTGCAGGAAAAAGCGGTAAGATATTTTTGTAACCGACCTAGCAACTTCCCTACTGGGAGGCCATACAACTGCTGCGAAAGCGTCCTTTTGGCCTTGAGGGACTACCTGGACGAAGGATCCAAGCTGATTCCCAGGATCGGAACGGGTATAGGCGCGGGCGTCTCTTTGAACGGACTGCTCTGCGGGTCAGTCTCCAGCGTGGCTATTGTGATAGGTATGAAATACGGGAGGACCAGTGCGGAGGAGGACCCGCAGCGAATTTGGAATATGGTTGACAGGTACGTGACCGAGTTTAAGGATAGGTTTGGCTACGTGAATTGTAGGCAACTAACTGGCTTAGACCTAAAGACAAAAGAGGGGCTGAAGGAGTACTATGCTAAGGTCCACGATTACGCCTGCGCAGAAAGGATAAGATTTGCGGTTAAAGAAGCAGTAGAAATGCTCACAAAAAATAAGGGCAGTTCATAATAATGTAATTGATCGATCGCGGTATAAACTCAAAAAAGTGAAGTCATATGAGCTCTTATCGTAGACCTCCTATCCGTTGGGCCACTCCCAAAAACATCCAAGCCATACTGTCGTTCGTTGGCTTGGCCTCTTTGATCGTTCTCCTCAGCGTCTTTCTCCTAAAATCTACAGGAGTAGAAAACTTCTATCTACTAGTGTTGGTTCCGATAGGGCCGATTTTGGTTTTAACATCGAGTTGGATTTACCTAACGGAGCTGATAGCAGCCACCCCGTTGCCGCTGTTGAAGAACATGAAACAAACACCCTCAAAGCCCAAGACGCTTGCCCAGATTTCCAAGGACAGCGCAATTATGGTGTTAACCATTTTCTGTTCACTCACACTCATCTCATATATACTAATGACACCACAGGTCTTAGATGTGAGCTACTGGATTTTCAGCACAACAAGACCGCTTGAATACATATTTTATGAGATAGACGAGCTGCTTAAACCAATATACCAATTAGAAGTCGTCTACAAATTCGTCTTGATCGAAAACATCTCCGCCCTTCTTGTTGCATTAGCCACGCTGAACTGGAAACATATTCGAGAGATAATCCCTTAGCAGAGCCCTATGCCTCTCGGTCGCGCGTGATTTCATATACTAATCATTCAATAAGTCCGGAGAAAAGAGGTTGGTTTTTAGTTCGCTAACGTTTCTTACTTCTGGCAGAATATGGAGATACAATAGCTTCTCTATGCGCCTCTGTAACCTCTTTATCAACCCTTATGAGAAAATATAGCGAATAGGTGGACAGCCCGAAGATTAGGAAGATTATCTTCGTGGCAAACACCAAGTTTATCGGTTGCGGAACGTTGAAGATGTTGACGAGTATATCAGGGTTAAGTACACCTAGCATACTGTACGTGGCCATAAGAGCAACCCATAAACCAAAGTTAAATAAGACCTCGTACAGGCTTCCAAAAGCAACTAATGAAACAACTGGAAATAGTAGCCTCCTGTAGATCGGCTTCATATTCAAGAATCTTTCTCGCCATGTTTCCAACCCGAAAGCCCAGTAAAGAAAGCCGAAGAAGCTAAACCAAGTTATCGGCTTTGCGTAGAGTGGAAAGCCTAGAATACGAAAGTCAGGTGCCGGAAGCTCTTCATTAACGAAGCTTTCGCCTACCACCTTAATGTCCTCAAAAACGGCTTTGCTACCATACACTAAGACAAGCGCGAGAGCTAAGAAACCGAAGGTGTAGCTCAGTAAACGACAGATTCTATGTTCGTTCACACCGAGGGTTTTATTTCCAAACATTTTAACTGCCCCTTAAATCGTATATGCCCCACCTCTTAAGTAAAAAGCCTCCTGTTGACGAACAAATAAAGAAGCACCATTACAGCTATCGCTGAATAAAGAAGCAATCCAGTGGTTAACGTTAAAACATGGAGGTCAGAAGAAAAACCAACCAACCCGATCCAAGCATACAGCGTAACAGCTCCTACCAAAAATGTAAGGGATGACAGGAAGGCAGCTAACCATAATCCCCAACTTCTTTGCAACCATAGACCGATGGCGGCGATTAAACAAAGCACACCCAAGACAAAGATATAAATCATAGAGAACCCAGATGTGCTAGAAATCAACATGTCAATCATGAAATATCCGACGTAACACCCGGAGATTAGCTTTGCTTTCAAAGAGTACATAGTGGTCTTTTCGACTCTCTTTTTCGCCAATGTCCTATTCCTCTCGATAGTTCTTCTGTATAACAGACGCTGATAGATTTATAATTTTTAAATTTAAAAAACATTGTCCTCTTTCTAGTATGAATTGGTCAACAACCTCACCTGGGCTCAACTGAGGTGCTTAGACAAAATGAGCTATGTAGAACTTCACGTTTCTCCGGCCTTAAGGTTCTCAGGACTTTATAGGCCTTTTGAGGAGGCGGATTATGTTATACTAGGGGTCCCATTTGACGCCACAAGCACGTATAGGCCAGGATCTAGGTTTGGACCACAAGCCATTCGAGAAGCCTCGCAAACCCTTGAAACGTACAGCTTGAGGACTGGATTGGACGTTGAAGACCTCAAAATCTGCGATGTTGGAGACCTGCATGTTTTAGGTGATGTTGAGAAAACATTGGAAAGATTAAGACTCGTTTCGACCGAGATCGTAAAGACCCAAAAAATTCCTGTAATACTGGGAGGGGAACACACGATAACTTGCGGCGCCACAGAAGCATTTGGGAGAGATGTGGGAATCCTGAGTTTTGATGCTCACATGGACCTAAGAGACGAGTTTTTGGGAAGCAAGTTATCGCACGCGACTTTCATGAGGAGGCTCTCGGAAAAAATTAAACCAGATCATATTGTTGAGGTTGGTGTTCGAGCCTTTGGAAGAGACGAATTTCAATTCGCAAAGGAGAAGGGTATAAGAATCTTAACCGGAGAGGACATTTGCTTCCAAGATCCTAAAGAGATTGCCAGAGAAGTAGATAAGGAATTATCTGATTTTGAAAAGATATATTTGACGCTGGACATGGATGTGGTGGATCCATCATGCGCGCCTGCAGTTGGAAATCCAGTCCCTGAGGGGATGACTCCCAGCAAGTTACTTGACATTCTTCATGCTGTTTGTGATCAACGTGTTGTCGCCTTGGACTTGGTTGAGGTTTCCCCACACTATGACACAGGGCAGACATCGGTTCAAGCCGCTCACATGATATACGAAACGCTATGTTTTATCGAAAAAAGTAGAAGAAAAGGACGTTAGGAAGAAGAGATATTTGAATAGAAAGACAAAGGCATTCATAATAGGTTTAATCGTTCGATTTGCCCTTGCTCCATTCACAGGACACCCTTGGGATGTCAAGATCTGGATTGACGTCGGAAAAAGAGCGTTTGCTGGTCAAAACATATATGACGTTGGTGTAGAAACAAACTGGTATTGGGGTTACTATGCTTACCCACCATTATGGATGATTTGGTGTGCCTTTTCCTATCTTTTCTCGGCAAATCGATACTTCGAAATCCTTGTCCTGAAAATACCAATCATAATCGCTGACGCTTTTGCAGCTCAAGCGATCTACGATGTTGTGTTTCAAAGAACAAGGAACGAACAGACCGCTACCAAGGCGTTTATGTTCTATTTTCTAAACCCCTTTGTGATATTGGTCGGTAGCATTTGGGGCATGTTCGACGCAGTGCCCATGCTATTGACGTTCTTATCCGTAGTATACCTGTATAACGGAAGTTATAAGAAAAGCGCGCTTGCCCTAGGACTTGGTACCGCGCTCAAAGTCTACCCAGCCTTTTTCCTTCCTCTATACTTTTACTACATGGTGTATAAAAGAAAGCAGGGACTCTTCGATGTTCTTAAGTACTTGTTGATGTGCGCAGCCCCAACGGCTGTCCTTTCGATTCCATTTTTGATCCTTAATTATAAAAGCTATCTCACCCAGATTCTCTTTCACGCGGGGCATATAGGTCAACTCTCCTATTGGTTTTTGATATCTCATGAAACGTATATCGCAGTTGAGTACGGATACGTCATTTTCATTCTACTGTATGGCATTTTATACCTCAAGACTTTAGCTAGGATCAAGGAGGAGAAAACAGACAAATTTGAGGGGCTAAATCGAGGTGTTTTAGCCGTCCTTTTAGCTTTTTATCTCACTTCGACAAAGATGAATGATCACTATCTTCTGTGGTGCGTTCCCAACGCGATCACAGACACCTTCTGCCTAAGGGATTCGAAAAGCAAAAAACTATTCACTGCGCTGGTCGCCCTCGACATAGTATTCATCATATTTTTGCTTCCAATCAACAACTTCTTCCTTGGCTTCTTCTTCTACAACTCTAGAGGCAACATTCCGCTCATCACAACTGTAGCAATGGCGCTAATAACGCTGGCGCCCATCTTTTCATATGTTTGCTACTTGTACCTTCGTTATCTTCTATCAAAGGATGGAAAATTTCCTAAACCAAGCAGAAAGGGAACAGCCATCACACTTTCGATTTTAAGCGTACTCATTCTGCTGTTAGCTCCGTTTCCTTCTTCAGTAGATGTTCCGAGGGCAACTCAAGTGATTGCCGCGCCAGAAAGCCCCGCCGCAGGGTTTACGGTAAATGTTATGGGCATGGGGATAGAGGAATTCAACCAAAAATTTCAAGCAGACACCATAGTTCTTATGTTCGGCCCAGATTTCGTAAATACATATAAAGAATACGACACCGCAGCACAGGTAGAAGAGTTTTTCAAAGTAAGATTTGACGAGGGCTGGTGCCAGTCAGATGTTAGTGACCTAGTGTCGCTACTCCATGCCAGCAACAAGAGAGTCTTGATAGGAGTCTATTTCAGAGCAGATTATGTTTACAACTACAAAGGATTCAGGTCGAACTGGCTTATTGATAGGCATCCAGAAGTTCTAAGGGATGGCATTATCGTTCCCTATGCAAGCTTACACGAAGATGAGGAATATGATGTGGTTGAAGGAACAAAATATTACATGTACTTTACTGATTCCATTCTAAAGATTGTCCAAGACTTTGATTTTGATGGGGTCGCAATCTTTGAGTTGGGGAACGTGAACGGAAGATATACCCTTGAGGATGAAGAAGGATATGTTGAAGCATTCGATTATGTTTCTGGCCAACTACATTCTAAAGGAAAAATCTTGGTTGTAGAGGACTTCTTTGGTCAGGATTGTTTAGAGATCTACACAAAGATCATCCCATACACTGACTTTTTCATAGTCCGAACGCAGGCGTGGGTTCATGGCTTCTACTTCTTGAACCTTCAGAGGAATTGGGATTACTACTTAAGGTATATTCATTCGCTGCTCGGTAGCTTGCCAACAGAGGAAAAGAGCAAGATTCTTTTCACCCTAGAAATTATGGATGAACAAGAGGGTTGGTTTACGCCATACTTCTTCTTGACGCATGAAATTGGTTTGTACTCCTCTTTGGGTCTGTCTGGCTACGCTATCGTCTATGCAAACAAATGTTCCCCATTTACCCTTAAAACGTGACAAGTTAAGAAACACCCGATGCTGCGCGCCACTCCAAGCGCATTAGGTGGGAAAATGTTTTTTATTGAGAGACTGTCTAAGTATTCAGTGTAGCGCGCACAAGCATACTGAAGAAGAACTTTCTAAAGAAGTCGGAAGTGAAGTGATTAGAGAGAATATGGCTGAGAAGGCCAAAGAATTCTATTTCAGTCCAGATGCCCCAAGAAATCTTTCTATGGCTTATCTCCTTTCGGCGACCTATGAAGGAGAGAGGCGCACAGCATGCCTGAAGTTGTATGAGCCCGAATCTCGCAAAATCTACTTCTGGTATGACAATACAAAACATCAACCATACTGCCTATCTGACGCTCCGATAGGAGAATTGAAAAGAATTGAGGCTTTAGTCAAACATCAGGGTTTTGATCATTTTGAAACAGTGGAGAAGTTTGATGCTCTCAATGACAGAGAGACTGAGATGACAAAAATAATTGCCAGAGATCCTAGATCTATTGGTGGCAGACCGTCAGGCACCATAAGGGATCTGATCCAGAAGTCTTGGGAGGCACGCATAAAATACTATGAAAGTTATATTTACGATCGTCAGCTAAGCATTGGAACCCCGTACGTGATCAAGGAAGAAAAGCTAATTCCTGTTGACTGTAGCACACTGAAAAAGGACCTCAATGCACCTGAAAGATTTTTCAAGAACGAAGAAAAGGAGTTTCAGGCGTACATTGGTCAATGGATCAGACTGCTTGAATGCCCTGTTCCAGAGTTTTCTCGATTGGCCTTGGATATAGAGGTCTACTCTCCTGTTGTAACTCGCGTTCCAGATCCAAGGACAGCAAGCGAATCGATTGTTGCGGCTTCTCTAGTTGATTCGGATGGAAATAAAAGGGTTTTAGTTCTAAAGCGGCCGGGAATCGGTGAGGGCGGGACTGCTGTTCCACAGGGCGTCAAGATAGAGTACTACGACCGAGAGGAAGACATGCTAATAGAAGTATTCAAGGCTTTACTTGCGTATCCTATAGTACTGACGTTCAATGGAGACTCGTTCGATCTTCGATACTTGTTCCATCGCGCGGAAAAACTCGGCTTCCCAAGAGAGAGCATCCCAATAAGATTGGAAGAGATATTTGCTCTCCTCAAATACGGAGTTCACATAGATCTTTACAGGTTTTTCCTTAACAGGTCTATTCAGATCTACGCATTCGGTCAAAAATACAGGGAAGCAACGTTGGATGGAATTGCTAACGCTATCCTAAATGTCGGAAAAATTGCATTAGAACAACCCATCTCTGAACTCACTTATACTGAACTTGCAAACTACTGTCTGAGGGACGCCGAACTGACGATGCAATTGACAACATTCGACGATTCCCTTGTGATGAAGTTAATCATCACTATTGCAAGAATTAGCAGAATGCCGATCGAAGATGTGACTAGACAGGGAGTGTCGCGCTGGATTAGAAGCATGATGTTCTTTGAGCATCGAAGACTAAATTGGTTGATTCCAAGGTCTGAAGACATCATAGAACTGAAAGGTTCAACCGCGACGGAGGCGATCATCGAGGGAAAGAAATACAGGGGAGCTATCGTTATTGAGCCCAAGCCAGGGGTTCATTTTAATGTTTTTGTCCTCGATTTTGCTTCACTATATCCATCGATCATTAAACATTGGAATTTGAGTTATGAGACGGTGCGGTGCCCACACAGTGAATGTGAGAATAACAAGATTCCTGGTACTCCACACTGGGTTTGTAAAAAGCGCTCTGGAATGACCAGTCTTGTAATAGGAACGCTAAGGGATCTCCGTGTCAACTGGTATAAGCCGAAATCGAAGGACAAGAATCAGTCTCCGGCGATGAGAAGCTGGTATAACGTCATACAGCAAAGTCTAAAAGTGATATTGAACGCAAGCTACGGAGTATTTGGAGCAGAGGTCTTCGACTTATATTGTCCGCCTGTCGCTGAGAGCACAGCAGCCATTGGAAGATATGCCATCACCGAAACCGTTCGCAAAGCCGAGGCTCTAGGCATAAATGTTGTTTACGGAGACACGGACAGTGTTTTCTTAGAAAACCCCTCACAGGCGCAGATAAACGAGGTGGTAGAGTGGTCTAGAGAGTTTCTTGGAATGGATCTCGACACCGATAAGATCTATAGATACTCTGCGTTCTCCAGTAGGAAGAAGAATTATTTGGGCGTGTATCCTAGCGGTAGTGTTGACATCAAGGGCCTTACTGGCAAGAAACGCAATACACCGGACTTTCTGAAAATAGCTTTTGCAGAGATGATTAGTATTCTTGGAGAGGTAGAATCCTCGGAAGACTTCGACGAGGCCAAATCTAGGATTAGAGAAGTTGTGAAGACATGTTATCTCAAGTTGAAGAATGGAAAATACTCATTAGACGATTTGGCTTTCAATGTTATGATTAGCAAGCCTATTGAAAGTTATACTAAGACTACACCCCAACACGTAAAGGCTGCTAAACTTTTGGTAAAGAACGAGGTTGAAGTGAAGCCAGGAGAGATAATCTCGTTCGTAAAGACAAAGACCCAGGAGGGAGTTAAACCTGTGCAGTTAGCCTCGGTGAAGGAAATCGATGCTGACAAGTATATGGGGTACATCAAGTCGACCTTTGAGCAGGTCTTGGATGCTATCGGAATTGACTTTGACGAGATCACAGGGTTCACGAAATTGGAACATTTCCTCTGGAACTTTGAGGGGCAGAGGTGAATCAAATGTTCGGTGGCAGCTACCAAAAAGGTTTAAAGAAGATATGGAAACATAAGATAACGCAACTGAAACCGACCGATCAATAATCGAAAGAAGATGGTTAAGTTGACAGCCGCAGAATTCTTCGGATTAATTTACGATTTCACTATTATTTTGGTACTAGTCGCGTTGTTAATGGCTTTTCTTTATGTACTCTACGAAAAAGAGGGGTCAGCGTAATTCAGTTCCTCCACTTCTTCGGATGTGCGCGCTGATTTAGAATTCGAAGTGATATGATTTCTCTGGCGGAGAGGATTGGAAGAAAACTCGGCCCTAGTTGAGAAAATGGAGAAGGCGTGCGCACTTGCACTTAGCAGAGGCTACCAGCTGGACCAGGAGGCTTTTCTCTTTATTCAACAACACGCAAAGGACCATGATCCTATTGACTTGATAGAACATACCTTGGGCAGAATAGACACGCCCTCTGAGAAGCTGATTTTCATCACAAAGAATTTGCTGGAGGAGACCCTTCGAGTAAAATCGCTTGAAGAGATTCCGGCTGCGTCGTCTGAATTAAAAGAGGGGAAGGGGGTCTTTCGTCCTTATGCCAAAGAAGTTAAGGGAAACGTTGAAGTTTTGGAGGATCCAACTGAAACCCTGAGTTCGATTGAAGATGCGGGGAACTTTCTAGGCTATTTTCGAGATCGGTTTACCAGAATTGAGCAGATCTTGAGAAAAAGACTTGATGCGAGAAACGCCGTGTCCATAAGCGAGACTGTTAAGACGCGCGTAAACTCCGAGGTCAAGACGATTGGGATGGTGACCAGTAAGAAAGAAACGAAGGGAGCAGTACTGATGCGCATGGAGGATCTGACTTCCTCGGCGACGGTATTTGTGCCCTCAACGGCAAACAGAACTCTGATTGAGAAAGCTCGAATGACTTTGCTAGACCAAGTGATCTGCGTGCAGGCTACCAAAGGTAGAGGAAACATTCTCATAGCCACAGACCTGATATGGCCGGATGCGCCGGAGAGAAAACCTAGAAAGTCCTATGAGCCAGTCTACGCGGCTCTCACTTCAGATCTGCACGTTGGAAGTAATAATTTTCTGGAAGATGTCTTCAACAGATTTCTCAGATGGCTACAGGGAAAGGTTGGGAACAGCAGGCAAAGAGAGATTGCTGGTAGAGTGAAATACCTAATCATCGCTGGCGATGTCGCAGATGGGATTGGGGTTTACCCGAACCAAGAGGAAGAACTTGCTATAACGGATGTAGTTGAACAGTATGGTCTTGCCGCGCGTCTTCTTGAGGAAGTTCCAGACTACATTGAAGTGATCATTATTCCCGGGAACCACGACGCGACTAGACAAGCCTTACCACAGCCTGCTATTCTAAAGAAGTATGCTGAGTCTCTTTATGCCGCGAGAAAAATTACAGCTTTAGGCAACCCGGCTAGAGTTAGACTTCATGGAGTCGAATTTTTGCTATATCATGGGAGAAGCCTGGACGATGTGATCGGGTCTGTTCCAAACATTATGTATCAAAACCTAGGCGAAACAGTACAAAAAGCTCTGGAACTCCTGTTAAGAGCACGACATCTCGCGCCATCATATGGAGGCAAAACGCCGATCGCACCTGAACCAAAGGATCATCTAGTGATTGATGTCCCGCCGGACATCTTCCAGGTTGGCCATGTTCATGTGGTAGGTTATGAGGAATACAGGGGAACCTTGTTAGTGAACTCAGGTTCTTGGCAGAGTCAGACAAACTATCAAGAGAGAATGGGTTTGACTCCAAAGCCTGGGATAGTTCCCGTAGTCGACCTGCAATCATTTAACATAATGTCGATAGACTTTAAGACTACAGTTGACTAGGAAAGACGAGATAGACCTCTGGCAATAAATCTTGCCACGCGTATCGGCTCTGGGATCCTACTACAGGTGGCCAAATCACGAACTAGGCTTCTTGCCCAAGAGAAATCTCCACCGATAACCTCGATGTATAGAGGAGGAGCATCGGGCTTTGAAACCACTTCATACACTTGACCCAGACTCTCGACAATACTCCATCGCTCTTCCCAATCCTCGAAGTGATTGACCAGCGCTGCCCTAGCAGCGTCATTATTTGGTTTGCTCCTACAAACGATGATAACTGGCACACCAAATATTTCACAGATTTTTTTGGGGTCTATAAGATTGAAACCAGCATAGGATACTCCACTCAGCATAATAGCGTCGAAGGTGAATCCTCTTAACATTTCAAAAAGCGTTTCAGTTGCGTCTTTACCATCTATTGTAATCTTTCTGAGAATGATGGCCTCTATCCACCTAGAATCCATCAAAACTGCGGCTAGTAGCGTTTTTCTATTTCTTGAGAGAAAGCTTCCGTCCTCCACGCCAAAAATCCTACTCTTTGTTTGATAGGCATTTGGGTGCGTAACCAACTAACTGACCAACCCAATGATCTTCAGAGTAGACGTTTCTAACAACGCCACGAGGAATGCCAAGGCTGACCTTCTTTGTTCGCCCATATCTTCCCAAACTCACAATTCTGGAGTTCAAGACACCCATAGTGTCCAGCTCACTTATTATCCCGCTGACTCTACGTTGGGTTAAGGGATCCGTACCCAGCACGGTACAGAGTTCCCTATAAACCTCATAAATGTCGCCTGTAACGGAGTTTTTAATGCTTGCTTTGGTTATTAGATATGCTCCGAACAACACAAGCTTTGAGTGAAGCGGAAGCGTCTTCAAAACTTCTACTACTCTGTCTCGCTCAATCTCGTTTTGCGCAAGCCTTATTTCGTCTTCAGTGATTCTTTGTTTCCCCTCTCGCTCGGTCAACTCAGCGGCGACTCTTAATAGGTCTAAAGCACGCCTAGCGTCACCGTGTTCTGCTGCAGCCAGCGCTGAGCAGAGGTTGAGGGCTCCCTCAGTTAAAACATCATCAAGGAGGGCGGCGGTCGATCTCTGAAGAAGTATGTCAAGGATTTCAGGGGCTGTATATGGCCGGAAAATTACTTCCTCCTCGCCGAGGCTGCTTAGAACTCTGGGTTCCAGCATCTCTTTGAAATGGAGATCGTTAGAAATACCCACAATGGAAACGCGGCTTTCTTTCAGACCCTCATTGATTCTTGTCAACTCATAGAGTAAGACGTCACCGTAGGCTTTTACTAGGGAATCTATCTCGTCGAGGACAACTACTAGAAGGGAACCCCTTGAGCCTAGTACTATTTTGAAACGATCAAAAACCTCAGCGGTTGCCAAGCCAGTGAATGGGACTCTTAACCCGACATTTCCGCTCATACGAGCCAAAACGCGATACTCCGTTCCGGCGAGGCGACAATTAATGTAAGAAACTTCAATTGGGGCTCCGATTTCACGACCCTTTTGAAGTAGCCTGTTTAGAACATATTTGATGACGGCTGTCTTCCCTGTACCTGTCTGCCCATAGATGAAAATGTTGGATCCGCGAGACCCGCGTAGGACTGGGGCCAAGATATTGCCGATTCTTCTGGTCTGCTCCTCCCTGTGGGGTAAGTTATCTGGAACGTAGTCCGGGTGTAAGACTTCGCGGTTTTTGAAAACATGTGAATCTTGTAAAAACTTGTCAAATATGTTCTCTAGTAGATCATTTGGAGACATTGAACAAGCCCCACATTCAGTGGTAGTGGTCCTTTTTCCACTCGAGAATAAAAATCAATTCGTAAAAAATTGTATACAAACAACTACACAAAAGTTGGGTACTTGAGAGAAGAATGCCAAGGATACCCCCTCACCCCTGTGTTTCTAGTGGAATAGACTATTAGTTAGGATTGTTTAGTATTCCTATGGAAAAGGAATAGACTCCAGCTGTTAATTTCCCAGTTTTTATTTAATGTTTTTTGTAAACTTTTTTAGACTAAATTTTTGCTTTTATTAAACAAACCTAAAATCCCTTGCCCCCTTGCGAGGAAATGTTGCAGTGGAAACGTAGGCGTAGGGGGGATGTATTCTTGTTTTTTCGGAGTGAGTCCTCTTGGGTATAAATGTGTGAAAGAATGTGAAATCGCCTTTTTTTATCCTTCATTTTTGCTTCTTTTTTAAAATATCTCATTTTTTCAGGCTTTTTCACAAGAATAACTGCCACCCCTTTCTTTCCACTGGAGATGGTCCAAGAGCTGGATTTTCCTATCTTCTTTTTAGAGAGACGCGGTGAACGTGTGAATTGGTAAAAGATTTGAAAATAATGTGTCTTAAGCCGAAAAGGGGCTTTTCTTGGGCTATTTGCGTTTGTTTCGGCCACTTTTAACCCACAGTTTTTCACCGTTAAACATTTTAACATAAATGATGTTAACAGGTTTTCATCAGGTTGAGAAGATTGCCGGCGCGACGTATTAGGGTTGAAGTATTCGATGATGACGGAAACAAGATTACTATCTCTTTTGAGGGCCAGGTTACCCGAGAAAAAGTTCTTCAGCTCCTAGACGTTGTTCAGCTTATAGGCGGCGCTCCTGCTTCTATGTCTGGCGTGAAGCAAGACATCTCTGACCTGTCAAAAATTGAAAAGGTTAAGAAAGTTATCGCAAGGGATTTTCCGGTCGGATGGTTTACTTCTCGTGAACTACAGGACGCTTATGAGAATTCGCTTAACGAGCCGATAGGCCTGAGCACGGTGTCAACTTATCTTTCAAGGCTGTCTTCCTTCGGGTTTTTGGTTCGTAGAGGCTCCGCGGCGAAACGTCGCTATAAGGTTAATAGGAGTGCTCTATTGAGGAAGGAGGAGATAATCGGACCTTAGTAGCTCTTGTTACGCGATTCGATCGCTCGATTAGAAAAACAAATTATGAAGGCGCTCTCCTCTTTACGTACAGCTGACAAAAAAAGGTTAAGATAAATTGCAACTCCATTTAGGCAAGGGGTTTGTAAAGAAGGTTAAGAAAAGAGTTCCGTGGATAGAGCACATCGTGAGCGACGCGAGGGCAGCCCTTGACCTAAACTATAGCTTAGAGGAAACTAGAATACGCGTTCCAACGAAGAGTCTGTGCATAGCTTGCAGGGGGGCGAGGATGCTCTGCAGAAAGCCACGTTGCCCGATCGTCGTCAAGTTGTACTCATACCTGAAGACCAAGCCCCTGATAGACGCTACCGAACTAGAAGGCTCATCACCACCCGGCGTCTTCGTTGGCCGCATCGGATATCCTTACGTCTTTGCTGGCCCATTAATTCCGCCGATCAGGGGCGACACGAGTCTCTTCGACATGCCGGAGCAGTGGCTTGACAGGAAGATTGATGAGATAGTGGATTTTAGGCTAAAGTTGGTCAGGGGAAAGTTCAGGGTCAACGTGAAGAAGGCTGAGGCCGCTGGAAAGCTCATGGATCAGAGCAGGGAGTTAGCACTCTCAGCCGTTCCTGTTGACGCTGAGGCCAAGTTCGGGAAGAAGCCCGGAAAGAACTTCATCATCGATGGTGAACTCCAACCCTTCGGGCCCTCAGCTCAATTGAAGGAGCTGACTACCGGGAACATAAAGTTTGATCACAAGATTGAGAAGGCGTACAGAGATACCGATTTGAAGGCTCTCGACGCCGTGCTAGACCTCTACAAGGACAATGTCCCTGTCTCAAGGATCCAGAGGGCCTTTAGCATTGGCGCCTTCGGGATCGAAAAGCAGAGGAGACTAGTGCCTACGCGTTGGAGCATCACCGCCGTCGACAGCAACATCTCTAGAATCCTCAGAGACAAGGCTGTAAAAAGGAGTCCCGTCATCAATGAGTATAGAGTCTATGAGTCTGACTATCTTGACAACAGGTTCGTCGTGCTCATGATGCCATCAGCCTGGAGCTATGAGGCTGTTGAGGCGTGGTACCCTGGGACCTCTTGGAACCCAAGCAGCCCAAACATAGCGATCTGCGGTGACTGGGAAGGGTATGAAGGAAGGACCACATACGCTGAAATAGGCGGCTGTTACTACGCAGCTAGGCTTGCTGTTACTGAGTTCTTATCAAGGGAGAAGAGGCAGGCCTCCGTGGTGGTTCTCAGGGAGGCCCATCCCGGTTACATTTTACCCGTTGGAGTTTGGCAGGTAAGGGAGAATGTGAGGAGCGCCTTAAGACGCGATGTCAAGAAGTTTGAAACAATAAAGGAGAGCTTGGACCACATATCAAAAAGGCTTGACATCAAACTCAATAATTGGGTCGATAGCAGTCGTCTCCTTGAGAATGAACTGCACCAGGAGAGGCTTACAAAGTTCTTAAGTCGATCGCACACGCGATAGGCCTATGGCCAAGGACATTAAAAAAGGGAATAGTGTAGTCTGCCTCGCAACAAACCAGCATAATGCGCGCGTTAAAACTCGGGTGGTATCTCTTTCGGATCAATTATGCAATCCAATATATACGGCTGATTCGATTTCAAGGCTCTCTTCAAAGCTGGCGCTAGCTCGTTTGGATCTGCGATCCTTTCTCCTGATGCCCCCAAAGATTTCGCGAGTTCAGAGTAATCGACGTCTGTAAAATCAACTCCTATGCACCGTCCCTGATACAATTTTTCTTGGCGATGCTTTATTTCACCCAGAGCCCGGTTGTCAAAGATGACGCATATGATGGGTATGTCTAGTCTCACTGCGGTTTCTAGTTCATAGCAGGTCATCATGAAACCTCCGTCACCGCATATGGCTACAACGGTCTTTTCGGGTTTAGCGAGTTTGGAAGCTACAGCGGCAGGAACACCGTAACCCATAGGGGAAAAACCGCTTTGTTTGATGTACGTTCGAGGCTGATATACCTCGAATAACTGGCTGGTCCATACAACTACCTCCCCAATATCTACAGTCACGATCGCGTCTCTAGGCATTGTCTTTCTGAGAGTCTTGAGCAAAAACTGGGGTTTGATAGTATTTCCCTTGACAGACTGATCCTCTATCTTCTTTCTATATTTGTCTCTGAGTTCTGTAACCCTATTGTACCAATCTGAATAATTTGATAGTCTTTCCTTTTTGAGACACATCAGCAGATGTTTTAGGACGAACTTGGCGTCACCTAGAATTCCAATCTCCACAGGATAGTTCTTACCTATCTCCTGAGGATCGATGTCTATGTGAATTATCTTATCAGGGATTTTGGCTTTCCCCCTACTTGTTGCCACAGCTGAGAATCTGCATCCGATGGCGATTAAGAGGTCAGCCTCAGACAGTATCTGATCGGCTAGCTCTGCTCCCCATCTTCCTCTGATACCTACTGAGAGCGGCTGGTCTTCGGGCATGACCCCCTTTCCACTACAGGTTGTTGCTACAGGTATCCGCAGCGACTCAGCCAGATCTCTTACTTCGTTTGAGGCATTAGAAATAACCACTCCGCCACCTGCCCATATCACAGGCCTCTTCGACTTGAGAAGCAAAGGTACAATGTCCTTTACTTTGTCCACGTCGCCGTAATACGCGTTCATAGGTCTATACTTCTGCGGAGAAAGAATCTCGGTATCTGTCGTTTCATGAAAAACTTCTCTACTTATGTTCAGATGCACAGGTCCAGGTCTACCAGTTAGGGAGATTCGCAGAGCTTTCCGAAGCGCATCCGGCAATGTCTCAACATACCTCACGGATCCATTCCATTTTGTAATAGGTTTGAAGATCGAAACCTGATCTATTTCTTGGAAATCTCCCTTACCTTCAGCAGCTCTATAAATGTGACTTGTAATTGCGAGCAATGGAACTGAATCTAGAAATGAGCTTGCAATTCCGGTTGTAAGGTTTGTCGCTCCGGGTCCGATTGTTGCCATGCAGACTCCGATTTTGCCAGTCACTCTGGCATAGGCGTCGGCCATGAAAGCTGAAGCCTGCTCATGCCTATTCAAAACGTATCTTAAGCTCAGATCGTCTATCAACTCATCCAAAAGGGGGAGTTCAGGGCCTCCTGGCAAACCAAATATGAACTCAACGCCCTCTTTCTTAAGCTGCTCTACTATAATTTGCGAACCCTTCATCAAAGGCATGAGTATAACTTAAAATAAGCCACTATTTAAAATTTCAACTCGCGCGTAAAATGGTTATTCCTTTTTGACATGCCGAATCATGAGTAAAGTTTTCCTATCATAAAATCTAATATCCATGATTCTGTATTCGATATTTTATTTTCTTGCAAATAAACAAAAAATCGTGACTAATTTCCAAAAAAAAGGGTTAAATCAGAAAAATAAATCAGCTGAATATGATCCAAATTTCATTTTTCCCTGAGAAAAATAAAAATGATTTCAAATATTCTTATTTCATAAACTGACGTAAAATAATTTCTGGCGAGAACAAATAAATTCAGAGCCAGAAAGGAAATTAAGAATGAAACTGAAATATAATAAATTTTTTCCGATCGTTTTGTTAGAGATAGATTAATTGTTTGAAAAATAATTGGATAAACTTGTAGTATATTGTGTTTACGAGAATATGCCATTTCATTTAATAAAAATCTTTCAATAGGTATAAAGCGAGTTAATTACTATTCGTAACGCGTTTTCTATCAATAAAAGCGAATTTTTCATCTAAAACAAAAAGAAAAATGTGTTTTTCTCGTTTTTGATTCGCCTCAATATATTCTTTAAGGGAGGCTATAGAGCAAATTCCTGTTCCTTTTTACCATTTTTTGAGCATTGGAATAGTTGATTATGTCAAGGCTCTTGCAACTACGCTGAGGTCTCTTTTTTCGATAAGGCCTTCGGTCGCGATAGCTCTTCTAGAGAAGACTTCAACTCTTCCCTCATCTTGGCGATGAGCATTAACGACTCTTCATCAGTTACGCCCTCCTCCGAATCTTTCCATAGCTTCTGATAAGCTTCCATATAGGACTCCAATCGATTCGACATCTCAAGATACGAACTCAACCGAGTTGTCTCCAAAATCCCAACGTATCCGAGTAAAAGAATTGTGTACATGGAGCGAATTACGTTCCTCCTAGCCTGACTCAGAGTCCTGTTAAATGCCCCTCTGCTCACTCCCCCCTGCGGCGGCCGCATCTTCGACTTAAGCTCATAACCCACATCCTTTCCAGCCATCTCCTCAACTAAAACATCTATTAGAAGCGTTTCTAACTGTGTTCTTGTCAAATGACTCCTTTCTGCCAATATTTTCGTCAAAGGATCCTCTAGGGTCCTTTTTAGCCATTTTTCAACCTCATTTTTCATCTTCATAAATATCACATTAACTGAATCCTGTTTGGATACAATTTTGTATACAAGATAACACAAAACCCACCAAAACATATAAACTCATTGTTCAGTTTGGCTGATGAGCGACGCTAACCCTCTCTATCAGAGATCCTGAAGAAGATTCAAGCTTATCGTATCCAGCATATCGGACTTTGCTGTCTTCAAGACTTAAAGCAGCTTGTCTGAGCTCAATCGCAGTGATTTGGGTGTGTCTTGAAAGTTACAAAGGCACGCAATAAAAAGAACTATTTTAACATCTTTGTTACCAATTGCATACACTCTTCACTTTTTTTACACACCTATTTTGATTTTAAATGAGAAAAAGAGCATGAACAACATTTTTCTGTGGCATAAATTAAACGTATCATTTTTATTCTATTTTTACAATTTAAGAGGAATAAAAAATGCCAGAATAGAGCCTGTAAACTAAAGCTCTCCTAAATTTGAAAATAAATTTTCTAATCGCGATATTTTTATCAAAATAAATTTAATAATTTTCTAATTGGCGGATAAAAAGACAACGGAACATAAAATTGATAATTCAATTTATCAATTCCTAAATAAAATTCATTTTTCGCAACACGATTTAATAATTCCAAGAAAGAGCAATAGAAATATTCCCATTTCTTATATTTGTTCCTTCAGCCCTTTTTATCTTCTTTTTTGGCTTTTCAAATAATCCATTCCATCAATAGAAATACTTGCTAACAAAAGATGAAAATAACGGCTTTATGGTGTAGCGTTGTCGGTGCGGTGGTTACTTTGGCGTTTAAATGTTCGTCAACGCAAGAAAATATCCAATAGATTTCTGAAAGGCTAATAAGGTTACAGATGCTTAAACATCAGAGTGGAGATAGACTTGGGCAGGCGTCGAAGAAGGGTTGTAGCGCCCATAAAGATAACGCTGCCTAAATTCTTTTTATGCCCAAAGTGTGGGAAAAAGTCCGTTAGGATCGAAATGATGAAGGAGAAAGCAAGGGCTTTGGTTCAGTGTGGGGATTGTGGTCTAAAGGAAGAGTTCACAATTGCGCCACACTCTGAACCAGTCGACATATATTGTAAATTCACGGACCACTTCTATAAGGGGCCAGCATAAAGTCTGAAGTGGTGGCAAAATGAAAAAAATAGAAAGATACCTCCTCGATAGGATAAGCAATGACGGGGCGATACACCTGACGCTTTTGGACCCCGAGAAGTTTACTCCACAGGCTGCTTTAAAAACCGCTAAGGAGGCTGAGGCCGCCGGAACAACCGCAATCATGGTAGGAGGATCCACGGCAATCTCCTCCCCAGAACTTGATGATGTTGTTAAAGAAGTTGGCGAGAACATCGAAATTCCAGTAATACTCTTTCCGGGCAATGTAACCGGTATATGCCCCCATGCTGATGCTGTATGGTTTATGTCTCTTCTAAATTCCCGGGATCCATACTTCATTATAGGGGCTCAAGCATTAGGTGCCACTCTCGTCAAACGGTATGGGTTGGAGCCCATCCCAATGGGATACATAATTGTCGATGGAGGGGGAACCGCTGGTTTAATAGGTCAGGCAAACCCGATACCCTATAATATGCCCGATGTTGCAGCCATTTACGCCTTGGCTGCTCAGTACTTTGGGATGCGTTTTGTGTATTTAGAAGCCGGCTCAGGAGCAGAGAAACCTGTACCACCAGAGATGATATCAAAGGTAAGAAAACTCATTGACATCCCACTGATCGTCGGTGGAGGAATAAGAACAGGCGAGGATGCAAGCAGAATTGTAAAGGCGGGTGCAGACGCCATAGTCACAGGCACGGTGGTTGAAGTAGTGTCCAAAACTAGAGAGAGGATTAACGAGTTGGTGCAAAGCATAAGGCTTGCTTCAAAAGCAAGGGTAAGGACCTAGTCTTCTCGAAAGATGGTGTCATTGTTAATAAGATGAAAGAATATTCCGCTTTGACTCTTACTTCTGATCGCTAAGTATGGGGAAGAGTTTTGCAGTCAGTTGCAACTGAGGACTACAGACAATACCTGCAAGACTTGGAAAGAGGACTACAAACTCTTTATGGCGTCGCCAGAGAAGCTAGAGCGAAAGGTCTGGATCCATCGCTTGAACCAGAGCCTCAAGTCGTAAAAGACTTTGCTGAAACGGTTGAAGGATTAGTAGGGCCTCGTGGCGTCGCTGATAGGATTCGTGACTTGAACAAACAAATAAGCCGTGAAAAAATCGCGTTCAAGATAGCTGAAGAAATTGTTCATGCAGGGTTTGGACATCTGGATGAACAGCAGGCTGCTGAGCAAGCGGTCAAAACATCTTTAGCTATATTAACCGGGGGCATAACCGCAGCTCCCATCCAAGGCATTTCAGCGGTCACGATTAAGCAGAATGTGGATCGCAGCCGCTACCTCGCCATCTACTTTGCCGGTCCGATACGCTCAGCCGGAGGAACAGAGCAGGCTCTGACGCTCGTAATAGGCGACTTTGTCCGCCGTCGACTAGGCTTAGATAAGTACAAACCAACTTATGATGAAGTTAAACGGTTTGTTGAGGAGGCCCGTATTTACGAAAGAGAGGTCTCCCGCTTTCAATATCACATATCGGATGAAGAGCTTGAGAGAGCCGTAAGCAACATTCCTGTCGAGGTAACCGGAGTAGCAACAGACCCAGTTGAGGTCTCGTCTTTTAGAAATCTTCCAAGGATCGAGACAAACAGTGTCAGAGGTGGCGCTCTCCGCGTGGTAAATGATGGAGTTATAGGCAGGTCTCAGAAGGTTTGGAAAATAGTGGCGGAAAATGGGATGGATGGATGGGATTGGTTAAGGGATGTAAGAAGGGTCAAGGAGGAGAAAACGGGGAAAAAAGAGTTCTTATACATGGAGGACATAATCGCGGGACGCCCCATATTCTCATTTCCGTCAAGAAAAGGGGGTTTCAGACTTAGATACGGCAGAGCAAGAAATGCCGGTTTAGCAGCTCTGGGGATCCATCCCGCCGCAATGTCCGTTTTGAAAGACTTCCTCGCGATAGGGACTCAGATACGAATTGAAGGGCCTGGAAAGGCGGGAATCGTCGTTCCTGTCGACTCGATTGAACCACCCGTTGTGAAGCTTGAAGACGGATCCGTTGTCAAGGTAGAGTCTCTGTCGGCGGCTAAAAAAATACGAACGCAGGTAGAGAAAATCCTCTTTCTAGGAGACCTGCTCATAGGCTTTGGGGAGTTTCTGGAAAACAATACCCCGCTAGTTCCTCCAGGCTACTGCGAGGAGTGGTGGGCGCAGGACTTATTAAACGCGATATCAGAAAAGTTTGGGGGGTCGGTTGAGGCTGCGGCCGAAGAGGTGAAGATCTCTTTCGCTCGTTTCAAACAATTTCTAGAAAAGCCACTTGAATCGAAACCAACAGAACAGGAATCCTTGGTTATTTCTAAAAAATTCGGTGTGCCGTTACACCCTTGCTTCACTTATTTTTGGGAGAACATAAACATCAGAGACTTACTGGAGTTAAGGAAGGCTCTCCTCCAATCTGAAAAAGATGTAAAAGATGGAGTTATTGAAAAAATCGAGGTTCCTATGTCCGTTAGGATCAAATCTACTTTAGAAGCCATCTGCGTGCCCCACAGACTCTCGGATCAAAAAATCATCATAGAACAAGCAGCACTAACCCTTGCCGAGTGTCTTCAAATCGATAAACCAAAACTCAGAGTCAAATCGAGTGGATCAATAACAGAAATAATCGAAAGCCTTTCTGGGATCAGGGTGAAGGAGAAGGGCGGAACATACATAGGAGCAAGGATGGGTAGGCCAGAAAAAGCAAAAAAGAGAATGATGCGACCACCTGTTCACGTCCTTTTTCCAGTGGGTCTGGCCGGGGGTCCCCAAAGGGATGTCATGAAAGCCGTAGAAAGGAAAGTGATCCAAGTTGAGATTGCGAGAAGAAAATGTTCAAAGTGTGGAATTATTACATTCAACCCTTTTTGTTTGAAATGCGGTGTAGAAACGACTCCAGAAGATTTTTGCCCAACGTGTGGACGCACCGTCGAAAAGGACACCTGTCCTGCCTGCGGTACGTTGGCCGTCAACTATGAGAGGCGGCAGATAGATATCAAGGAAATTTATGATGAGGCCTGCAAAAAAGTTGGTGGCCAGTTCCTCGGACCTGTAAAGGGGGTGAAGGGACTAGTAAGCAGCACTAGGACGCCAGAGCCAATGGAAAAGGGCATTGCGAGAGCGAAACACCAGGTCTACGTTTTTAAAGACGGCACGGTGCGCTTTGATGCCACAAATGCGCCTTTGACACACTTCAAACCATCTGAAATAGGAGTATCCGTTGAAAGGCTTGGGAAGTTGGGCTATGTCCACGATTTGGACGGCAGAACGCTTGAGGAGCAGGATCAGATTTGTGAACTCAAGGTTCAAGATATCGTGATTCCTGAGAGTGGCGCTGAATATCTGGTAAAAGGCACACAATTCATTGATGACTTGCTTCAGAACATGTATGCATTGCCTCCATATTACAATGTGAAAGGAAAAAGTGATCTTATTGGCCATCTGGTTATTGGGCTAGCCCCTCATACGGCTGCTGGAATTGTTGGAAGGGTCGTTGGCTTCACAAAGGCGAATGTTTGTTTCGCACACCCGCTATGGCATAACATAAAGAGGAGAGACTGTGATGGAGATGAAGACTCAATTATACTTGTTCTAGACGTTCTCCTCAACTTCTCAAAAGCTTATCTTCCAGCGCGAATAGGTGGAATGATGGATGCACCTCTCCTGATAATCTCTACCGTCAATCCACTTGATGTGGACGAAGCGCGTAACATCGATGTTTCAAGTTTCTACCCAATTGATTTTTACGAGAGTTCTTTGAGGAGAGCTAAACCCGAGGATGCGGATGGCCTAGTGGACACAATTGCTCACAGACTGGGGACAAAGGCCCAGTTTGAAGGATACCGTTACACTCACGGCACGGCTGATGTGAGCATGGGCAACCTCAAAAGTGTATACGTTGTGCTAGGATCAATGGCAGATAAAGTGCAGGCGCAACTGCTCTTAGCAGAGAAAATCGGGGCGGTAGACGTAAAAGAGGAAGTTGAGAGAATCCTAACATCACACCTCATCCGAGATATAATAGGAAATCTGAGAGCTTTTACAGGACAAAAATTCCGATGCAAAAGATGTAACACGAAAAACAGAAGGGTGCCTCTCTCCGGGAAATGCCCGAACTGTGGTGGAGAAATAACTTTTACGGTTCATAGGGGAGGAATTGAAAAATACTTGGAGTTATCTAACCAAGTGATCAAGAAGTATGGAGTCCGGGACTACTTTCAACAAAGAATAGACCTTATTCAGGACGAGATAGACCTTATCTTCGAAAGGAGAGCAAAGCAGGTTAAGCTTATGGAGTACGTGTAGGAACCAGCTTATCGCACCTGACCTTCTGTTTTTGAGCGTCGCTTACGAGTCTTCCAGTTGCGTGCTGTGTTGAGACTGTTTACATTGACCTGATGTTTAGAGAGTATCGAACATGGATTTTACTTTAGTTCTGTGCCGCATTTGATGCAGAATCTTGAGTCCGGTTCGTTTAGGTGTCCGCATTTCACACACTTAGAGACTGTGGGCAAAACAGGAGGAGCCCCCTCTGGGGGTGGCGGCAGCTTGATCTCTTTGCCTAGAAGTATTACGTCGCCGACCTGAAGCACATCGTCGCTCGGGACATCGACCTCAGCACCTGTCCTCGCCGCTATTAAAAGGGCTATCTCCTTCGATTCCAAGTTGACGGATATATCTTTCACGTTTCCAACAATCGTTCCTTTGGAGTCGATTACTTGTTTTCCGATCATCCTCTCCCTTGAGAGAAACTTTTTCGCCATTTTAAGCCACTCAGTACTATTCTACAACACAGCTTATATTAAAAAGTGTTGTCTTCTAAAACGGTTGGGACTGAGCAAGGAAATGTGGTCGATCAGCAAAATCTTGGATCTGATTCTCTCATCGCGCTCAGATCTTACGCGTGAAGACGTTGAGAGAATGATTCAGAGTAAGAAGAAGGGTGCCGGAGGGCTATTGACTGATGAAGGAGCCGCGCACATTGTAGCCACGGAGCTTGGGATCAAGCTGTCTGATGTGGAAGAACCTAAGACTGGAATAATGATCAAAGACCTAGTTGCCAACCTAGATAACGTGTCACTCACAGGTCGGGTTCTATCAGTTCATCCAGTCAGGTCTTTCACCCGGCAAGACGGGTCCGAGGGCAAAGTCTCCAGTCTTCTCATCGCAGACAAATCTGGGTTAATGCGCGTCGCCTTATGGGATGAAAGAACGGTTGCTGTCTCTCAGAACAAGCTGTCCGCAAACCAGGTTGTAAGATTTTTGCACGGATATGTACGCAGAGGATTAGACAACGAGCTAGAGCTTAACGTCGGCAAGAATGGAAGGGTTGTCATCTCTCCGCCTGCAGTTGATCCCAGCGACTACCCAGAGGCGAAAAGCTTCTTTAAAAAAATCGGCGAGCTAAGCGAGGAAGACAAGTACGTGAATCTTGTTGGTGTCTTGTCAAAGCTTTCACCAATAACTACATTTAGAAGATCCAGCGGCGATGAAGGGCAGGTTATGCGGGTAAGAGTGGTTGATGAAACCGGGAGAGTACGCCTTGTTCTGTGGGGTGACAAGGTTGATGAGGCCATGAAAGCAAAAAGGGGATGGTTCCTAGAGGTTACGGCGGCCCGGGTGAAGCGAGGCATAGGAGGAGGGATAGAGGTTCACGCTGGCGAGCAATCTGAAATCACAGTTTCACCCGAGGTCCCAGTTGAACTCAAGACTCCGTTGCTTTCGACGACGAAGATCAGCGAATTGAAGCCAGGCATGCCAGATGTTGATGTTCTATCAAAGGTTGTGCAAGTAGGTCCAGTCAGAGAGTTTGAGCGCTCCTCAGGCGAGACTGGTCAGGTTGTAGATGTAATCCTGAACGACGGCAGCGGCTCAGTTAGACTTGTGGCTTGGAACGAGCAGGCAGAGTCGGCGAGAGGGCTTTCAGTAGGAGATGTAGTTCTGGTTGAAGGAGCCTACACTCGTGAGGGAGCTATGGATGTCAGCCTAAATCTGGGGAAATGGGGTACAATTACCGTAAACCCGAGTATGCCAGAGAAAGCCTTCTTACATCCAGTCAAAGAGGAGAAAACGCCGATTAATCAACTTATACTTGGTATGGGAGTTGTGACTGTCGAGGGAATGATTTCTGAAAGCCCTACGGTCAAATCTGTAACAACGTTAAGCGGACAGTCAATTAACGTCGCGTCTTTTTCAATAAAAGATGAGACTGGTCAGGTTAAAGTGTCGTTTTGGAGAGACTTGGCTGAAACCGTCAGGGACCTTCGAGAGGGAACAAGGATAAGGGTCTATGCTGCTTACGTAAAAGAGGGCTTGGACGGAACGCCAGAGCTTTCCTCTGGAGCTATTACTAGAGTTAAGATTCTATCTAAGCCGGGCGCGAAGTCTAAGAGACAGGGTCAGCGTAAAAAATGAGAGGAATGAAGAGGCCTCTGTGGCTTGTTGTCGCGGTTATCGGCGTAACTGTTTTTGGCTTGCTGAGCATGATCCACGGAGTGATGGTGATGATGACACCAGGCGTGCTCCTCCTGAATTACATGTTCGGCATCGTTGGAATCACATTTGGTGTTCTAGACCTTGTTGCAGCATACACGATGTGGAAAACTGGAAGACCATGGTTCATAATGGTTCTCTTCGGCCCACTCGTTGCCGTCTTTGGAAGCCGGCTTGAGATAGAACTCGATTGGCTCTTCATGATGATGTTTCTTACAATAGTCCTGTTCTTCGTTGTCTTCCTAGTTTTTATGATTGTCACGAGCAGGCGTGCAAGAGAAGATTATAGGGACTAAATAGAAGCTTCCTTTTCAACTTCCTCGATTGCTTCCTCAACTATCTCTAACCCCTTGTCTATGAGGTCTCGGGTGATCGATAGGGGTGGAAAAATCCGGACCGTGGATGAACCGCAGGGTAAAAGGGCCACTCCCTTCTTGAAGCTCCTGACCAAGATCTCTTGGGTCTCTTTCACACCATGCTCCTTTCCACCTTTACCGTTAACGATTTCCATACCTATCATCAATCCCTTTCCACGCACGTCTCCGATCAAGGCATGCTTTCTCTGCATCTCTCTCAATCTTTCTAAGACGTAACTGCCCTGCTTAGTGGCGTTTTCAAGGAGCTTTTCTTCTTTTATGATCTTAATTACAGCAAGGGCAACCGCGCATGACAGAGGGTTTCCACCAAATGTGGTAGCGTGGGAGCCAGGCCCCCAGTCCATGATATCCGCTTTGGTAACAGTTGCGCCCAGCGGCAACCCCGCGGCCATGGCCTTAGCGATGCAGACTACATCTGGTTCTATACCCCAATGCTCGATCGCGAACCAGCGTCCTGTCCTTCCCATGCCTGATTGAACCTCATCATCTATCAGAAGAATGTCGTACTTGTCTGCTAACTTCTTAAGACGCCCGAAGTACCCAGGTGGAGGAACAATGTAGCCCCCCTCCCCCTGTATGGGCTCAAATAGTATCGCCGATACCTCCTCGGGAGGAACATACTTTTTAAGGACAGAGTCGTCGATGAAGTCCACACACCAATATTCGCACTCAGGATACGTCTGTCTGAAGGGGCATCTGTAGCAGTACGGAAAAGGTACATGAGTGACCCCTGGCAAGAGCGGGAAGAAACGTCTCCTGTGACTAGGTTTACTTGCGGTAAAGCTCAACGAACCCATCGTTCTTCCGTGGAAGGCTCCAATGAAAGCCAAGAACTGGTGTTTACGCGTATGCCACTTTGCAACCTTAACCCCTGCCTCTATAGACTCTGCTCCACTGTTGCTGAAGAAGAACTTCTTTTCAAAGTCTCCCGGAGTTATTTCGCTAAGTGCTCTGGCAAGATCAACCACGATCTCATAATAGAAGTCTGTGTAGGAATAGTGAAGAAGCTTTTCAGCCTGCCTCTTTATGGCATCGATCACTCTGGGATGGCAATGCCCAACGTTCATGACACCTATTCCAGAGTTAAAGTCAATATACTGGTTTCCGTCGACGTCTCTGACAATGCACCCACTCCCGCTCTCCACTACGAGGGGATAGACCCGCGTAAAAGAAGATGAGATCAGAGCCTTATCACGCCTGAGGACTTCCTTAGCCTTTGGGCCAGGAGGGGAAATAACGATCTTTGGGAACTCACTCATGACTACCAACCCTCAAGTATTAGAATATCTCCCTAACATGAAGAAAAAGCTTAAATTATGTGCTCGCACGCGCCACCTTGCCAAATTAAAGTCACTTGGCTAAGGATTTTGAAGCAGCGAGCGTCCCCTGGTCAACTTTGTTGATTTACTAAGCCGCAGAAGTAGTTGTTTCTTTTTACTCAGAGACCCCCTTCGGCTTCGCAACCACGATTTCGATCGTTGAGACGTTAACCTTTTCCCCCTCTGAGCGCGCGAGTTCTTCCGTGCCTATCTGTATGTTTTTGATTTGGAGGTCCTTGACAAACGCTCTACGCATGAGTTCCACGACATCGACTGCGCGACTGGTCGCTCGTCCCCTAGCCTTCAAAACAACTTCTGGAACCCCGGAATTAAAGAAGGTCAAGCACGCCACAATGTAATTCATGACGGGCTTGCTTCCGATTAGAACAACATTTTCCCGCTCTTTTTCAGACATGCCAGAGTCTCCTGATCGATTTCAGATAGGTAAAGTGTTCAACAGTATAAAGCTTACGATCGCCTTAAAGGGTTTTCCATACTTGTGACTGTCAGGTGTTCCCGCGAGAAAGAGGCTTTGGCTCTGTCATACAGAAAGTAGAAGACTAAATAGCGCAACCAGTAATATGGCTGGAACGAAGATGATCAGTGCATACTTTTTCGTGACGCGCAATGTTGAGTCAACCAGAAGGCTGAGTTTGGCTACGTCGCTCTCTCCGATCACTTTAACACCGTAAACCTTGCCGGCCTTAAATGATGCTTCTGACCTCTGCATCTTGGCGAGCGCCTCACGTGCAGCTTCTTCAACATAAAGAATCAGTCTTTCTTTGTCTAATGCTTCTCCAACTGGATGGTAACCTCTCTCCACTAGAGTCAACGCGTTTACGACGTGAGTGTCGGTTGTCAAAATTTCTCCATCCTCAATACCAAAACGTTTGAGTGACTCTTGGATCTCCTCACGGAGGCCACTAACCATGTTGTTTCCGTCGACTATCACATATACAGCGGTTTGTTCACTAGTTCTAATTGTAAGAACAACGATGCCACCATTACCCATTCCCTTAGTCAGGTCGAAGTCTTGCGGTGTAACTTTCGATACGCCGACCTTAAAGGCCGTCTGGTGCTCGTTTATTGCTGATGCTATCGCGCCGTTGGCAGCTTCTTGGATGTCCTTCAAATCTCCCTCTGACAATACAGGTACTTTATCAGATGCTTCAATACTGTTATGGGCGTCGATCACCACAACCGTTCTAGCACCCAGCTCCATGCCTCTTTTAGTTATCTGAGATCCTACCTGTAGAGGTATGTCCTCCATGCTTTTTGGAGCGCACGTTACTGTCACAATAGCGTCCTTTCCAAAGAACTGGCATGTTGCCTTTGCAGAACCGACCTCTCTGCGTACAAGCCTCGTCGCCGTTGTTGAGAACATAGAGAACTCCGCTAGATCGTTGATCTCTCTAAGCGCCTTCCTACATTGATGTTGAGATGTAAGGTTCAATTCATGCCCTGAGGTCCCGTGGGGGGTGGCAGCTATGCATTTGAACTCTCCCTCCAAAGATCTCTGAACCATGTATGGAAAGTCACTGCTTCCGACGTTTCTGAACGGGCCTGGATGAATCTCGGGAACAACCATAATTGCTTTAATTTTCTCCTTATCTCTGAAAGCAATTAGCGCAACAGAAACATCTGCTTTGTACCCCAGTTTCTCTAAACGTTCTTCGAGCGGAAACGGTATATTCTCGGTCCAGCTGGCTGCAAAACCCTTCAAGAGATCAATAGATCCTATGCCAACTATCTCCGTTCCATGCCTGTCTATAAGATAGACGAAGACATGCGTGGCGACCAACAATGTGGAGTTTGCCATGATAACTGCTAGAAATGCCGAGGGAGGCCATCCCTTCCAGAACACAATATTGGCCACGAGGCAGAGTAGAGGCTGAATCATCGTTGAGCCCATAACCCGCCACTTATCAAGAAAGGACACACTGGAAAAAGCGAGATAGCGCAAAGCCGTTACGGCGCAGGACCCTATTATTGATGCGTAAAGAAGGGCGTTGTGACGACTTAGTATTTGGAAGAATCCTCCCACCAAAAGAGCCACAATCCATACAGCGCACGAAAGAGCGGACAGAGCAGTGCAACGCCTTAAATCAAATATTCCGTTTTCTCTGGCGACCACACCCCTCAGAATCAAATCTCCAATTACACTCGGAAGCGCTAACACCGTTGCTCCGAAAAGTAAGCCGTTGTATAATTCATCAAACGATTGAAACCCGATGGAAAACGCTGCCATGCTCCCTCCCACGCTTACTAACAACAGAAGGGCGACTAACACTCGGTGAGATGGGAAAGTAAATAGAGAATGATAATGGCGGACTGCACGCATTACGTAGCTAGTTTCCTCTTCAATCATGGGTGAGACTCAGCCACTCCTAATCTAACTTAAACGCTTTTACAGCTGTCAAGTTTATTCATTCTTCGTCATGCATTCGAATAGAGACCATTAATAAGAACCTTTAATAGTAAATAGTCGATATCTAAAGAGTGACATTTTCGGAAAGTTGGTGTTACTTGATGAGTAGAGGGTTTGAAGAGCGCGTAAAGGTTGGTGACCTGAAGCCCGGTTTGAGGAGGGTAAATTTAATTGCTAAGATCGTTAACGTGGGAGAGCCCAGAACGGTTACTTTTAGGAAGGATTTGTCTGAACATAGGGTTGCTGATGCACTTGTTGGCGACGAGACTGGCTCTGTGCTACTAACATTGTGGGACGATAGCATTGATAAGTTCAGCGCAGGCAACGTCATCGAGGTGAAGAACGGTTACACCTCTCTGTTTAGGGGATCATTGAGGCTCAACATCGGCTTTTATGGATCAGCTGAGAGTGTTGAGGAGGAGATTGGGGAAGTAAATGAGGGAAACAACCTCTCAGCTAAGAGTTACGAAGGGGCAGGGTACGGATATTACAGAGGGGGTCAGGGCGAGGGTTTCTAGACTCGGCGGCCTCTATTCTTTCTGATCTTCCTTATCTTTTCTATGACTTTAATCACACCTTCGCATCCTTCTGCCTGCTTTGCGTGCACTATTTCAAATGCTTCTTTCGATGAGGTGAAAGTCATTTCTTTACCTGTGCACTCCTTCGCCAAGAATTTGGCAGCGCTAAGAACCTCTCCGTTAAGCGTTGCGTCTGCAACATCAGCAACATGGACGATCAGGGCCTCGATAGTCCTGGGACTCATAGGTCCTGCTCTCCCGTGGTGAGAGGCAAGTACGTGGAGCAGTTCAATAGGCACCTTTTTCTTATACAACTCGCAGAGAACTAATGTCAAGTGATCCAAGCGTTCACCCAGAGGTGAAACACCGTATGTTCCGTCTTCATTCTCTACGTAAGTCATCGGTTTAAAAATATCATGCAACAGAACTCCCGCTAGAACAAGGTCTCGATCAACTCTTCCCCCATAGATCTTTTCTGCAGAATCGCTTAGTGCTAAGGCAACTCTGGAGGTCGATATCATGTGCTCTAAAAGTCCCATAGGATAGCTATGATGCCACGTTTTGGCCGCAGGACTAGTCAACAATTGTAACCCAGCACCCCGCCTTCCTTTCATCTTCAACGATAGGGTTGGCTTTAACACCAATTCGCGCACGACATTTCGAAGGGCTTGATCCTTAATCTGATCAATAATTTGCATGAGTTCCTTCTGCATTTTGCAACACGTCTTTCCCAACAACTAGAGACTTGACAAACTGATAAACGCTTTAAATCATTTTCTTGGCTCTCAAACGGAGTAGGCGCCGGGGATGGGATTTGAACCCATGGCCTCCGTCCTCCCAATCCTCGACAGCCTAGGATGCGGTCGAAGGGAGAACTGGATCTCGAGTCTGTTCCTTCAGAGTGTCCAGCGCCTTAAACCTAGCTTGGCTACCCCGGCTTGGGCTTCTCAACTCACTTATAATGGCTTCACATTCTTTTAAAATAAACATAGTTGATCTTGTCGTGCCCCAGAATAAATAACTAGAAGTGTGTCGCCATAGTATGATGTCGATTTGAATCGGTCAAAGGAGTCCGGTGGTACCCACATTGAGTCTTGACAAAGTCACTCCTAGAGTTATAGAATTATGCTATGAAATAGCTGGGAAAAACAAGATAGTTGCGGCATGCCTCTACGGCTCAAGGGTATGCGGGTACGCGCGTCCGTCCAGCGACTACGATGTTATTCTCATAATTGATTCTTACAGTAGAAAGGTGAAGTATCATTATAAAAAAATGGGTCGTGTCGACATCTCTGTTCTAGCAGTCGAGAAGGCGATCTTTGAAGATGACATTGACAACGCGATTCTTGGAGAGTTCGTTGCCGGGCGTCTTATCACGCCTTATGTGCCTCTAGTTAACGGGGACTATTTGTGGAAGCAAGAAACCAGAATGAAAAAGCGCATCATACTCGAGGTGCTTGAGAATCTTATCCATCGGTATAAGGACTTCTGTTGCGAGATACTCATCGATCCACATTTCTTTGCTTACAGCAAAATGCAGAAGAGAGCGATGGTCTATCAGCCAGTTAAGTACAGTTATGTGAAAATGCTATCCTCAGGACTAGGGAGACAAAACATACTAAGTATTATGAAGGGTTATGAGGAGGCCCTCAGAGAGCTTCACGCGGAAAACGTGGTTATCTTCGAGGACAAATATGTGAAGATTTCCAAAGCATTTGCTGAAGAGGTAAACAAAAAAATATACAACGTTGTGGTTCCCCTCAGAGAAACCGAGAGGGTTATCCGTCAGTACATATCACATGGCTTTGCAGGCTCAGTGGGACCCCGAATTATTCTAAAGGAACTCGCATCAAAGGTTGAGAGGGAACTAGAGGAGCAATCCGCGGAGCTAGAGGATCCAAAAAACTATCTGTACCTTCATTCGGCTCATGGGACGGTGAGTTTGGGCGATAAATACACCTTTGAAGATGTCATAACAACAGGGGCTCCATTCGGTAAGGTTTCAGAGTTGTCTTTTCGAAATCTGGGAGGAACGCTGAACTTTGTGTATCTCTTAAGCTTTCGCGAAAACAATAAGGAGAGGAAGGTAGTTGCGAAGAGGTATGAAGATTGGTGTGGGCTTAAGTGGATGCCGCTATCGCTGTGGACCATGGGTCTTCAAGAGTTCGAAGTTTTTGGGGAGAAGAGGTTAATGAATGAGTACAAAATGAGCGGCTTCCTTGCGAGGCACGGCGTATCCACCCCTGAGATATATTATATAAACCTTGAGGGCAGGCTTCTTCTCCAACAGTACATAGAGGGAAGAAACTTTGAAGAAGTTATTCACAGAATTTTCAGCAAGGTTCACGATGTAGGGGAGGATTTAAGTTTGATTCGTCGGCTTGCGCAAAAAATAGCTGAGATACATTCTCTCAATGTGACGATTGGAGATTGTAAACCTGAAAACATTATACTTAGTCCAGATGATGGAATATACTTCGTTGACCTAGAGCAAGCCGGAAAAGGAAATCCCGTATGGGACATAGCTGAGTTTCTATACTACACTGGTCATTACACGGTGGAGAAGAAGAGGATTATGCCTCTAGTTGAAGCGTTCACTGAGGGCTACATTGAAAGAGGAGACGCTCAATGCATCAGGGACGCGGGATCTTTGAGCTATGTTCGAGTATTCAGCTTGTTCACGCCGCCAAACATATTGATGGAGATATCAAAAGCGTGCTTAAGGCATTAAAAGAGTCTTTGCACAGC
>Ga0315308_1000098_pt1 | contig 43289 bp, 45 predicted proteins | sample TDP3_MG_FD_203078 | JGI IMG/M metagenome (GOLD analysis project Ga0315308, IMG submission 203078) | Freshwater sediment microbial communities from Lake Towuti, South Sulawesi, Indonesia - TDP3 | ecosystem: Environmental > Aquatic > Freshwater > Lake > Sediment | place: Indonesia: South Sulawesi...
AAACTCTTTCGCGACGGCGAATATGAAGACGCCATTTCAAGGGCATATTACGCCATGTATCATGCGGCTAGAGCTGTATTATCCACCGTGAAGATCTTCCCTAAGACGCATGAAGGGGTAGTTTCAGAATTCGGCAGAAAATTTGTATTAGCAGAAATTCTCCCAGGAGAATTGGGTAAAAACCTAGCCGATGCAAAAGCCGCAAGAGAAACCTACGAATACAGTGTTACAGCAACTGCTGGAAAAACAGAAGCAGAGACAATATTATCGAATGCTCAAAAATTCGTTAACATGATAAGGAAACACTTGGAAAAATGCGTGTGACGAAACAAGCCTTAGGTTCAAATTGCTGGAATCATAGACGTTCTCGTCCACGAATATTTTGGCGTGGGTTTGGACCTCTTGTGGAATGTTGTCGAGAGAGATTTACCAGCCCTAAGGCAGAAGATTTCAAAGATTTTGGAGAAAATGAATGCTGAAAAGCTTTGAGCCGAGGGCCCGCATCGCCCTTCAAACTGTATATGCATATTTGTATTGGAGAATTCGGCGCTGAGATTCAAACAAAAATCCATTAAAATGGAATTGAAAGTTATTGATCCCATTATCGGATCCGCTAACGATACATATAGGCGTTTGAAGAGGCTGCAAACCAAAAATTTAATCGTTGAGAGATGTCCGACGAAACTATATACCCCCCTCCCCCTACCTTTTTTGCCCGGATCACGCGCGCAATGATTAAGAATTAGAGAAACGAAAGCTGATAATGCTTGCCTCAAGCCTTTCTTCATTTTGGAAACATCCAGCGTAAAGACCCTCCAAACTATTTAATACTTAATCACCACTGTCAAGGAATTGATGAAGAAATAGGCATAAAGAGGGGTAGAGATGACAGAACACGAATTTGATTTCATAAGCGAGAACAACATGAGTATGCTAACTGACTTGTATGAGCTGACTATGTGCGCTAGCTATTTTGATAATAAGAGAAGTGAGTTGGCTACTTTTGACTTATTCATAAGGAGAATGCCACGAAACAGGTCATACTTTGTCTTTGCTGGTTTAGAGCAAGTCTTACTTTTTCTCAAGAATGCGAGGTTCAATCAAAAGCAAATCGACTACTTGAGAAAGCGGGGGTTTAAAGAAGACTTTCTCAATTATTTGAGGAGGTTCAAATTCGGTGGAGAGGTTTGGTCAGTTCCAGAAGGGACGATAGTCTTTCCAAATGAACCCCTCATCAGGGTAACTGCACCTATAATTGAGGCTCAGTTGATTGAAACCTTCCTTCTAAACACTGTCAATGTACAGACTATGATGGCAACGAAAGCATCCAGAGTAGTAAGTGTAACTCAAGGCAGATCCGTAATCGAGTTTGGTTTGAGAAGAACGCATGGCACAGACGCTGGAATGAAAGCAGCAAGATGCAGCTACATAGCGGGATGCAACGGAACCTCAAACGTGCTCGCAGGTATGAAATATGGCATTCCAATCTTTGGAACTATGGCACATTCCTTTGTAATGTTCTTTGACAAAGAGATTGAAGCCTTCAGAGCATTCGTGAAGACTTTCCCAAAGACATCTTTGCTTTTGATTGACACCTTTGATGATATTAAAGGGGCAGAAAAAGCGTCGGTTGTTGCAAAAGAGTTGGAAAAGAAGGGGTTTAGGCTAAGCGGTGTAAGAATCGATAGTGGGGACTTAGCGGAGATAAGTAAAAAGGTCAGGGCATTATTGGACGAAAAAGGCTTAAACTATGTCAAAATCCTGGCCAGCGGCGATCTGGATGAGTATAAGATTGAGGAACTCTTGAATAAAGGGGCGAAGATAGACTCCTTCGGCGTAGGAACCAGAATGAGTACTTCCGAAGATAGCCCTTACGTTGACATTATCTATAAATTGTGTGAAAGAACGGATAGGACAGGCAAATTTGTGCCTGCAATGAAGCTGAGCAAGGGTAAAATCACTCTTCCTGGAAGGAAACAGGTGTTTAGAGTCAGAGAAAGCTCAGATAATTTCTTTGAGGACATCATTGCCCTAGATGATGAAAAAGTTGAAGGCGAACCACTACTGGTCAAAGTGATGAGGAAAGGCGAGATAACTCACACTCCGACCCCGCTTAAAGCGATTAGGGAAAGAGCTTTAGAAGACCTTTCAAACCTTCCCGAGAAATATAAGAGACTCAAGAACGCGCCTCGATATCCAGTCAAGCTAAGTCTGGGATTGAAGAAGGTGATGAATGAGCTAGCTAATGAATTGAAGAAGAGTGAAGTTGAAAGCCTCATCTAGAGCACGCGACATTGCTCTGCTCTTTATTGTCAAGCTTTGATCTGCCGAAGTCGCCGCCAAACTCACTCTTAGGAAGCAGGGTCTATCTTTGGGGCTTCTAAAGATAGATTTCGATTATCTGTTTTTTTACGAACATGTATATGATTATCGTGCTGATTACAAACTCTCCAACAAGGTAGGTGCCATTATATATCGCCGACACAACCGCACCCTCGAAGGTGAGGCCTGTGAAGAAAATCATCCCTGCAAGGAACGAAGAGATGAACCTACCTGCAATCGCTACGCCTACACCGATCAACGGATGCTTTCTAAAGAATCCGGCCAAGCCCAAGGCCGCAAAGGCTATAGGATAATCGAGTAAGCCCTGAATTGGATAATACCAGTGTTTAAATCCACCAAGCACTGAATGAACCAGCCCATACAGAGCGCCAGCAAATGATCCATAAAGAGGACCCCGTCTCAGAGAGAACCAGAGCAGCGGAACCATGCCTGCCACAGTGATAGAACCCCCTTGTGGGAGACTATAGATAGGGGGCAAAACATCTTTCAGGATAACAGACAAAGCAACAACAACAGAGGTCTCAGTCAAAATCTTGGTCGGGATCCTCATTTCACATCCCTACGCCAGCATTATCTGGATCAGGTTCAAGGGGTCGATGACAACACAGCCATCCTCTCAGCCGGGTAAGCCCAGCTCCCCCAGGATTATTGTAAAAGGAAAGAGAGCGCATATATTTCTTACGGTTTGTAACCCCATCTCAGAAAAAAGCTGGTTTCAACAACGCAATTCCACTCAATTTTCAGCTGTCGCCTCACCTTTCTCGATGGGGAGAGAAACTCTTAAAAGGGAGGAAACCGAAATAGGAAAGCCACAAGTGAAATAAATGGTCGAGTACAGGAAGATCAGCATAAAGAAAGAGCTGGCTGACGCGGTAGAGAAGCTTATTGGAGCCAACCGAGAGTATGGGTACCGCAGCATCGCAGCCTTCTTAGAAGACGCGGCAAGGCGGAGGATTGAAGAGATCAACTATATGAACAACACAGTCAGAAGACCCGGTTTCCGAAATAAGAAATGAGACTCAGCTAGATCCTCTACTTTTCATATTGAATATTTAGTTAATTTGAAACTCTATCGATTTTGACTTCTCCAGTTTTCGTCTCGCCCTTCTACAGGAAAAGATCCTTCTCCTTGGGCCTGATCAGATCTGTTGCCCTAGCGGTCTCGCTACGCGGATACTTATAGCCTCTGATGATCGCCACAGGTACACTCTCCCCTGCCTGACCGATAATAAGTTCCGCTGCGGAGGCTAGCTCGTCAACGACAGCCATCTGTTTGACCCTCAGGACGTAGCCAAAGAGGTCTTTCTCGCCTCTTCTATCGAAGAAAGGGTTTATGCCCGACACGCCTATGGCGACATCTACGTGGCCGCAACGGAGCGGCCTTCCAAAAGTATCCGATATTATAACGGCGACGTCCTTACCAGTCAGTCCCCTCACTCGATCCCTAATCTTTGACGCTGACTTATCCGGGTTCTCAGGAAGTAGCGATGCTGCGTCCCCACCAGAAACGTTGGATACGTCCACCGCAGAGTTTGCAGAGACCCAGCCCTGCTTTGTCTCCGTAATGAGATGATGCCCAGACATCCTAACGACTGCCTTCGACTCCATCAGGATCAGTTCAACCAGCTCAGCCTTCTTCTTGGCCATCTTTGAAACCATGCTCGCAAACTTAGAAGGCCTCACGCTACTGAACTTTACAATCCTGCCCTCTGCTTTAGATACAATTTTCTGAGCAACAACAATCACGTCTCCGTCCTGAATCGGAGTTCCCTGCTTTTGTGCCGCCTCTGAGATGATCCTACCAAGGTCATCGTTTTCCTTAATGATGGGAACACCGCGAACACCGATAATCGAGACCCGCGTGTTCTCTCCCATCCCAGTTGGAGCCGATTTCATATTCTTGAGCCCCCATTTCAGGTTTAATACTCACTCTGATAACACGAATCTATTTATAAAAAAGTGAGTCAAAAAGTTTAAACGTTTAATAAATAGGTAGGTTGACATGGCCGAAGTAACGTATAAGGACCTCGGAGAGACCTTGCTCATAAGGATGTTCGGCAACTCCCCAAAGCTCAGGATACTCGACATCTTCTTGGATAATCCATACTTCGACTTCAGCAAGAGCGAGGTTATAAGGGAATTGGGAATGAGCAAGCAGACCTTCTACAGGTACTTTAAGGACTTGGAGGAGCTTGGAATAGTGAAGCCCACGAGGAGGATCGGAAGAGCAACCCTTTACAGGATAAGCAAGGAGCATCCATTAGTGAAAAAACTGGACGAGGTCATAAATGAGGTGTCCTTACAATTAGCTGAACAAGAGGCTGAAAAGATGAAGCCTGTCCCTGCGATCGAAGGATAAACGCATCACCACACATCTTTTCTTCTCTTAATCCGCTATTTGAGACAACTGAAAATATAACAATTGTTATTTTTGTGTCGTTACTTATACTTATAGGTTGAACACACCACTACGCAAAACTATACTATGATTGAGGGCATTCTTCTTCTCAACCCTTCGTACACGGCATAGCCGCCTAAGACGCTTATTGTACCTTCTACGAGGTTGAAGAGAGCGATGAAACCGATTATGGACTGCACCATGTCTATGGGCATGGGATAGGTGTAGAAAGGCGAAGGAAGGATCAGCAGATTCAGAATAGTCATGGAGGTCACTCTAGATAGGACCGCCATCGAGGCTGCCAGTGGTTTGTTCTTTTTGGCAAGCGGGACTAGGCCTAGGGCTGTTGATAGCTCGGCGGCGAACTTCATGAACGCCGATATGGGACTTCGCAAGGCGATGGTTATGAAAGCGATAGACGAGACCATGAACATCGAAGGCGTTCCGAACAGGAGTAATGCCAAGATTATGGGAACTCCCATGAAGTCGAACTTCAAGGTGGGAAAGATTGGAAAAGGAACTTTCAATCTGAAGACGTCAATCGCGATGACCGTGGAGGCGAGAATAGCGGTTCCGGCGATGGTGGCGGTGTCGAAGCTTTTCATGAAGCTTAATTTAGTTACTATTAGAGTTTAAAAGAGTTGCTTGCAGTTCGATTCTTTGCGTAGGGACAGCGACGTGTTTTTAGGACCTATTTTTTCCGATTGTTTTTGAGACTTCTGCTGCTCTTTCTAATATGATTGGGGCGGTTTGTGGAATGACGTTGCTGTCAATCGATTTTGCTGAAAGAATCTTGCAACAAGTTTATAGTGAAGAAGAAAGGGCGATAATTGCTTCCGAAGTGTCCCATATCATCGTGGACGCCAAGAGTTAGAATTATGGCTCCATACGCCTGTTATTTCCGCTATAGTTGTTAACTCTGTTGTGTTGTCTCTAACGTAGACTTGTTAGAAGAATTGAAGCGCTTCTTCTCACGCGACTTGTGGAAGGGCTGAGAGTTTGAAGCGTTTGAAGGCATCAGAAGCAAGGGGTCTGGTGCGGCGGGCAGGATTCGAACCTGCGAACCCCTACGGGAAGAGATCTTGAGTCTCGGGATGAAACATTCTCCCGCCTTTGACCTAACTTGGCTACCGCCGCCAAAAAACCTAAGTAGTTTTTTATAATTTAAGGATTCTCCTCGAAGCGAGCCACGCTTAAACAAGTATAAGTGTACCCAAATTCTCTCCCCTGACCACCCGCTCGATGTTTCCAACGTTTCTTCCATCAACGATCCTAGTTGGAATTCTAGACCTCTTCACTATCTTGATCGCAACGGGATCGAAGAGTTCATAACCTCCAGCCCAAAGCTCCTCACCCAGAACCTTCTTCAAAAGCTCGTCTGCACCAATCTCATCCAGTTTCTTTGCTTTAGGATCTTTCTTCGGGTCGGCCGTATAGACGCCATCCACATCTGTCGCGTTAATGAGCAAGTCCGCATTGATCGACTCGGCCGAGATTGCCGCGACGGCGTTTGTTGACTGCCCTGGCTGAAGACCTCCCAAAACGACTATCTTTCCGGTCTCAAACGCCCTCCTCAACTCCTCAACGCCTGTTGGAGGCTCAGGATAAGCATCTCCCCCGAGCCTTGAGATCAGCAACCTAGCGTTCAGCCTTGAAACCTGTATGCCAATCAAATCGCAAGCTACCTCAGACCCACCCAATCTCCTTGCCGCATCAATGTATTTCCTCGCATCCTCGCCTCCACCCGTGACTACTACTAGCCTGTGACCTTCACTTCTGAGCTTCTTGAACACTTCGGCATATGCTGAAACCATCTCAAAATCCAATCTGGACGGAAACGCATATCTCCCGATCTTAATGGCAATCTTCAACGGTCGTTCACGCTTCACGCAACAACTATATAAGACGCTTTCAAATTTAGTCTTTTGAAGCGCCTCGACTTATTACCTTTTTGGAGGCAAGTTCGGATGTCGATGGACAAGAGTTCGCTGTCGATGTTTCGTCTCAAGAGGACTTTGGATAGCCTGGCCTCCAAAACGGGCAGGCACACAGAACTCGTCTCGCTCTATGTGCCGCCTGACAGACAGATCAGCGATGTCATGAACAACCTCAGGCAGGAACTAGGCACAGCCTCAAACATCAAGTCTAAGGTGACGAGAAAGAATGTTCTAGACGCCATAGAGAAGGTTATTCAGCGCCTGAAGCTATTCAAGAAGCCTCCCGAAAACGGTCTAGTCATCTTCTCTGGAGCCATCCCCCAAAACGGCGCTGGAAGCGAGCAGATAGAAACTTATGTGCTTGTTCCCCCCGAACCGATAACGATCTACTACTATAGATGCGACAGCAAGTTCTACATCGAACCGTTAATGGAACTTCTCAGAGAAAAGGACACTTACGGAATACTAGTCGTAGATGGAAATGGAGCCACCTTCGCAACCCTGAAGGGTAGAAGGCTAGAGGTTGTGGAGAAGATAACCTCTGGAATCCCGGGGAAGCATAGGGCAGGAGGTCAATCGGCTCGCAGGTTCGAGAGGCTCAGGGAGGCCCAGGTTAACGAATACTATAAGCGGGTAGGTGAGCATGGAAACAACATTTTCCTAAAGATTCCTGATCTAAAGGGGATCATAATCGGCGGACCTGGACCCACGAAGAGCGACTTCGAGGGCGGAGACTACCTCCATTATACTCTCAAGAGCAAGATCCTTGGGACAGTAGACACGGCCTACGTGGATGAGCAGGGGATGAAGGAGGTTGTTGAGAAGTCGCCACAGATCTTGCAGAAGGTCCGCTACTTTGAGGAGAAAAAGCTTGTTCAAGAGTTTCTCTACGAGCTTGGACACGAAACCGGTCTGGCGACATACGGTGAAGAGGAGATCCGCAGACATCTGTCCAACGGTCTGCTCAGACTACTCCTCCTCTCAGAAGAGCTGGACAGAGTCAGAGCCCAGATTAAGTGCGCGAACTGCGGGTACACAGAAGAGCAAACGGTCAGGTCCTCTGAGATTCAGAAGAAAAGTGATGAAGTCGCCAGCAAAGCCTGCCCGAGATGCGGCACCCAAAATCTTACAGTGGCTGACACGAAAGACATCATCGACGAGCTGGCAGAGATTGCAGAGAAGACAGGCACGGCTGTTGAGCTTATATCAACTGGGACAGAGGAGGGGGTTGAGCTTGAGAAGAGCTTTGGGGGTATTGCTGGCATCCTACGCTTCAAGCAGCTCTAATATTGTGCATGGCAACCAAGTCTTTCTTGAATGCGTCTAATTCTTCAGGAACCTTGATCTTCACGCTCTCTCTGAGAGAAATGCCTTTTTCTTTCTTTCTGTTCCAAACCATCGAGTTAAACTCGATAAGCTTCCCGGTTAGCTTCGTGAGCCCTTTCTCCCACTTTGCTTCTGGAAAAGACTCGCTGTGTATGCTGGTCTTATTCTTGATCTTGAGCCAGAGATGATCGGTAATAAAAGGTATGATTGGTGCCAAGAGTTTGAGAACCTCTCTCAAGCATGTATTCAATGTAAACCAAGCGGCCTTCTGCTCTGACTCAGAGAATCCCCTTCCATAGGCTCTAGACTTAACCATTTCAACGTAGTGTGGGGCAAAAAGGTTCCAGACAAACTCTCTGATGGAAACCGCTGCATCATTAAACCTATATTCCAGATAGTCTCTCTTGATGGTTTCTATTAGAATGGAAAGCTCCCCCAAAATCCATCTGTCGGTCGTCGTTAACTCCACTTCCTCACAGAGGGAAAAAGCCGAGATAAACCTTGAGACGTTCCAAAGTTTCGTCAAGAATTTGGAGGTTCCCTCTATCCTCTCAAATGAGCACCTTATGTCCTTTCGGGCGATGTCTCCTTCTAAGCAAGACCATATCCTAAACGCTTCAGCCCCAAATTTTTCGACCACATCCTTTGGGTCGATGACGTTGCCCATGCTTTTACTCATCTTCCGCCCCTCCTCGTCAAGGACGTGCATGTTTATCCAAACATGTCTGAAAGGCTTCTTCTTGAAGAGGTGATAAGTCTTCAACAGCGTGAAATAGAGCCAGTTCCTCACAATTTCCTTGCCTTGCGGCCTGACATAGCAGGGGAAGCTTTTGTTGAAGAAGCCTTTGTCCCAGAGGTACCCCATTATGTAGACCTCAGAGGAGCAGGAGTCAAACCAAGTGTCGAAAGTCCTCTCCTCGCCCAAGAAGCCCTCTCCACCGCACCTTGGGCAGGTCTTGATAGGAGGGTCTTCCCTCCAAGGCTGGTAATACTCACCTGGCTCTGGCACGTATGTGAAGCCGCATTTCTTGCAGTACCAGAGAGGGATCTCGGTTCCATAATATCTCCTCCTCGATAGAACCCAGTCTGCGCTGAGGGAATTGATCCAGTCGACTAAGATTCTTTTGCTCTCTGGAGCAAAAAACTCCATCCCGTAGGCAATCTTGAGCAATTCATCCTTGAAGTCTAGCTGATTCAGATAAAACTCTTTAAGAGCGATGAACTCTATCGGGTCCTTTGAGCGCCAGCAGACAGGCCTTTTCTGATGTATGGTTTCCTGCTTTTCCAATAAGCCGAGGGACTTCAGATCTTCAGATATCTTTCTCCTCGCCTCGCTTACCGAGAGCCCACTGTACTTTCCAGCATTCTTGTTCATTTTGCCATCTATGTCTATAGCATACGTCGGCTCCGCTTTCAGTTCCCTCAGCAACCTGACATCATCGCGATCCCCGAAACTACATATCATCACTAGCCCTGAGCCGAACTCCATCTTCGCGTAAGGGTGAGGAACTATGCTGACCTCTTGACCATATATTGGGATAACTGCATGTTTACCCTCTAGGTGGGTATACCGTTTGTCATCAGGGTTGAAGAGAACCGCCTTGCACGAGCATAAGAGTTCCGGCCTAGTCGTGGCTATCAGTATCCTCTCTTCGGTTTCTTTCACTTTGAACGCGACATAATTCAGGACCGCATCCTCTTCCTCGTATTCGATCTCAGCGTCAGAGAGAGCTGTACCGCATGCTGGACAATAGTTGGTCGGTTTCGTGTCCTCGTACACCAGCCCCTTCTTCCAAAGGTCAATGAAGGACTCTTGTGTCAGCCTCCTGTACTCGGGATCATCCGTCTCGTATCTGCCACCAATCTCATACTCGAGCTTCCAAGAGTTGCAGCTGAGGCCAAGCCTTTTGAACGTGTCCAGAGAAGCATCCCCGTACATTTCTAACAACTCTTTGCACTTCTCAATGAAATCTTGTCTCGGGGTCTCTCGCATCGATATCTTGAACATCCTCTCCGTTTGAACCTCTATGGGCAACCCGTTCTTATCCAAGCCCAGGGGAAACAGAACATTGAACCCCAGCATCCTCCTGGACCTCGCCATGATATCCATCCAGACGTATGTGTAAGCTTGACCAATGTGAACCGGAGCATCCACATAGGGCGGCGGCGTGTCTATACTGTACAACGGTTTCTTGCTGTCCTTGTCAAACGCATACAGCCTTTCTTCTTGCCACCTGGAGAAGATCATGGGCTCTAGACTCTTATCCCACCTTTTCTCTCCTATCTTAGGCTTGAAAACCATTTTTACTCTACCCACAGCCGCTCGCGCACGCACCGCTTACCCCTTCTTGAACTGATTCGCTAATCGAGATAATGTCTTTTCCGATTCTCAGAAATAAATCAAGTCTACCTCCCTTTACTCCTAGTAAAGTCTATCTCTTTACCGATTTTGACCCTCAGGCCGTCTGTAGCTGCAACCGTGGGGACACCAGTTTCCTTCTCAATGTACGTGGCTTCCTTGGGAGGCCAGCTGTAGAACATCTTCATACCGAAGTGCGTTATGATCGCTCTCTCAGGGTTGGATTCGCCGACTATTTTTACAGCGTCATCACTCGACATGTGTCCTCTCCAAGGCGCACCCCTAGGCCTCATGACGCACAGGATCAGCAGACGTGTCCCACGATAGTATTCCCCGATGCCATCAAAGTACTCTGTGTCCGAAGTATAGCTGAAGTCACCGATGTCTGGAAAGGTGAATCTGAAACCAACAGCATCCGGATCGCTGTGCACCGCTCTTGTAGTAAAAATCTCTACATCGTCTATGCTGAATCTCAGATCAGGCTTGGCCTCAATAATCCTCTCAACCATACTTTGATGATACTTTGAGATAGAGGCTTCGCAGACATCATTTCCAAACAAAACGCTGCGAGGCGCAATTAAGGTCCCCCTTCTCCTAGTCATGCCCCCGGTCATGGCCTCAACAAAGATCTCGCCGTCAGTATAATGATCCGGGTGGCTGTGCGAAATCAAGAGAGCTTTGACCTTCTGTGGGCTCAAGCCAGCGTCAATTGAGCGGACCACCGCTCCTGGACCTGGATCAAGGTGCATCTGAAAACTTTCCCTAATCATTCGAATTCCACCAGTCCACCTCTTCTGGGTGATCGTAATAAATCGACCTCCACCAGTGCCCAGGAAGACTAGCTCAACCCCCTTCACTTTTTCACCCACCTAAATGGGTCTCATACCGCGTGGAAACTTAATAACAATTGGTATTTCCTAGGACTAAAGTCACGAACATTCATCACTCACATCAATATACACATCCAAGGATGCCCAGGTCTATAGGAAAAGTCTATGGAGGATGGGAGCGCAAGCGACACCTAGTCGCTTTTTCTTTCGCTTATCTCCTCCAGTGTTTTACCCTTTGTTTCCATTCCTAACAAGATAACACTGGCCGGACCTACTAAATGTACTATGGCAAAAATCGCGAAGACGACGGCTAGGCCTCCATACTCATATAGTAGCGGTGTGATTGTTGGCGCGAATATGCCAGCCACGCGTCCGATACTGGCGGCTGCTCCGGAGCCTGTTCCTCTCACGCGTGTCGGATATGATTCCGGCGTATACGCGTAAAGCGCTGACCAAGCACCTAGATTGAAGAAAGAGATAACGCTACTCCATAAGAGTATTGAGTTGGGGTCTAATGCCGAGCTCAAAAGAACGCTTCCAATACCGGCCAACGTCAGATACATGATCAAGATGGGTTTTCGACCCACACGATCAAGCAATAGCGCTGCGCTGTAGTAGCCCGGGACTTGTGCCAAGGTGACTATGAGAACCCATTCGATTGATTTTACCACATTAAAATTCAAGGGAGGTCTCGCGTAGAAGGATGGGAGCCATGTAAAGATTCCGTGGTAAGTGTAAACTAGAACTGCCCAGAGAATCCATAGCAGAGCCGTCCTCTTCCAATAGGCTGAGGACCAGAGCTCCTTTATGGCTGTTATGGCGTTGTACTTCTTTAATGGAGCCTTAGGCAAGCTTTCTGCTTCAAAGTCGGATGGAACCAGTTTATGCCTCTTAAGCAGACTTAATACTTCATCTGTTCTCCCTTTGAGTTGCAAATATCTCAGAGACTCGGGCGTAAAAAATACAACTAGAGGGATCAATGAGAGAGGAGCTAGAGCCACGAGGAAGGTGGGACGCCATCCAACGGTTGGAAAGAGAAAATAGGGAAAAACCAGAGAGAGCAATACTCCGTAAACCCAAGAGGCTTCTACTAAACCTAGAAAACGCCCTCTGTATCTTGCGGGTATGTATTCCGAGACGTAAACGCCCGGTTGGGGGAGCGAGCCACCTAATCCTATCCCTGCTAAAAAGCGCAGGAAAGCCATGGTTATAGGATCCGGAGCTAACGAGTTTAGCGCCGTGAAGACAGTCATAGTCGAGATGGTAAAGAGAAGCGTTTTTTTCCTGCCTATGCGGTCGGCAAGTACGCCGCAAGATAGTGCGCCGACAAACATGCCAAGATAGCCAATGCTCAACAGGAGGCCGGATATGAGGGGCTGTTGTTTCAGACCAAACTCTCCGATTATTGGGGTCAGAACGGCTGCAATAAGCATCACGTTCATAGCCGTGAAACCGTAGATGAGACTGCCTATTAGCAGCAGTCCATAATGAAAACGTGTAAGCGGTGCCTTCTCCAAGTGTTCAACAATATTTCCAGTCATGGAAAACCCCTCATTTAATCGATCGATTGACCAAGTCCCTTAACCTCGTAAACCTTGCATAAATGGAAACGTGACAGCGGAATTTTCTCAAGCTGTTGAGCAAGCAAAAATTGTCCCTCTGCCTATCCTAGACCTATAACATAAGGGCTTTGGAAGAGTTATATGTCTTTGGAACCCGTATAAACTCCACCGACTGAACGAACGTTCAATGGCATTCTAAAATACTTTCGCTATCTCCTTCGGTTCTATGCAGCCCTTCTCACAAATTACGAGTGAAACATATTCTGGCGGAGTGATGTCGAAGGCCGGGTTAAGGGCTTCCACACCTACAGCCGCTATTCTCTTCCTGAAGATCTTGAGAACCTCATCTTGAGACCTCTCCTCAATCACCACATCTTTGACATCTGTTTTCAGATCGAAAGTCGATGTCGGAGCAGCCGAGTAAAACGGGATGTTGTGAGCCTTAGCCAGCACTGCTATCTGATACGTCCCTATCTTGTTTATCACATGCCCAGTCCTCAGGATCCTGTCTGCTCCAACTACAACCTTGTCAACGAGCCTCTTTTGCATCACATGGCCAACCATCGTGTCGCAGATGAGCGTGACAGGTATTCCATCATGTTTGAGTTCGAATGTCGTAAGGCGAGCGCCCTGCTGTTTAGGTCTGGTCTCGGTCGCTATGACACCTATCTTCTTGCCCTCCTCAACAGCTGCCCTGACGACCCCCAAGGCTGTACCGTAGCCGACTGTGGCGAGGGAGCCAGCGTTGCAGTGGGTGAGAACGGTATCTCCATCCTCTAAAAGCTTTGCACCGTTCCGGCCGATAGCCTTGTTCATCTCCACATCTTCTTCGGCCATCTTGATGGCCTCCTCTACAACGGCATTAGACACCTCTGCAGCGGACCCTTTTGTCGCACGTGCTGTTCCTAACACCCTGTCTATGGCCCAGAAGAGGTTGACGGCGGTAGGCCTCGTAGACCTAAGAAGCTCTGCAGAAGCATCAAGCTCCTTAATCAACCCTTCTCTAGATCTCTCTCTCGAATGATGAGCCGTGAGCGCCAGACCGAAGGCAGCTGTGACGCCGATTAAGGGAGCGCCACGAACCTTCATCTCCTTGATTATCTTCGCGACTTCTTTACACTCTTTAAGTCTGAGGTAGACGAGTCTTTGAAGCAGAAGAGACTGATCTATCGTCACGACGAACCCATCGTCCCAGTAGATGGTCCTCATTTCTCTCCCTTCAACATAGTCGCAAGTTCTATGCTACAGGTAATAATCACAGTGTTTGTCTAAATTTAAGTTAGAAGATGTAAAGGTTGGCGCGCGGAAATGTCAGTAATAGGCGTACAAGCCTGTTAGTTTATACGGAAAACATGAACTCTGGAGCGTCGACTGCCGAAAGATTTCTAGCCCAAAAAACCTCGTTCGCAAGTATTAAAAAATAAGGAAGGTAGCAGCAGGTCTATCAAGTATGGAAGCCTCTACCGTCTTGGCGATCAACCTTGCGGCTTCAGTTTCACCATTTTTGTTGTCGTCTTTGTGATGTTGCACTGTCCTTGGTAGTCCATGTAGCCTTCCTTAGCAATTTCGATTACGTGCTTTCCTGCGGGAACATCTTCTATGATGAGTTGTCCGTTCTCGTCTGTTGTGCCTTTGAGTTCGCCGTCTAGGTAGATTGATGCGCCTTGTATTGGGAGCTTGGTCTTCTTGTCAGTCACTATTATCGTCAGAGTTGCTGGGCCAGGAAGGTTGTTTCCTTTGACTCTTATCGTATCGCTGCCTGAAAATGCCAGATCTGCGACTTCGCCTGTCACTGTTAATGTGACTTCGCCGTCAGTTATTCCCAGAGTGTATATTATGTATCTGATTACTGCAGCTCTGTTGAACTTGATCATAAGATCAAGGACACCGTCACCGTCGTGGTCTCCGATCGCTATAGGCTTTGATTCCGCGGGTATGACACCATTCAGTAGGATTGTGGAAACGTCTATGTCCGCGACTCCGTAGACCCCTGGTAGCTCGATGTAGCAGGTTATCCATCTTCCCCTGCTCTTCAGGTTTAATGTGTTGGGATCGATGTCCACTGTGGCAGGCGAGATTACTGCTACAACGTATGTATCAGAACCCGACCCGCCATCGTCGTCTGTCACTGTCAGTGTAACTGTGTAGATCCCAGGATTGGTATATGCGTGTTCGACAGAGGAGCCTGAGGCAGTTGAGCCGTCCCCGAAATCCCATTCAAAGGTAAATGTGTCCAGAATCCCTGGATCGACAGCGCTTCCACTGAAGAATATCGTATCGCCTGGCATAATCGGATCTGGAGCAGTTACTGACTCGATGACCGCGGTCGGAGCTACATTGTTTACCGTGACTATTAGGGTATCCCATCCAACCCCTCCATCGTCGTCTGTCACTGTTAGAGTAACTGTGTATATTCCGTCATCAGCGTAAGCATGAGTTGGTGTCAACGTTCCAGTGGCGCTATCCCCATCTCCGAAGGCCCACTGTACGGTATGAGTGTCCGCACCTGGATCGGTGAAGCTTCCGCTGAAGCTGACCAAGCTACCCTCGTCTGCCATCTGGTCCAAACCAGCCTCCACAACAGGGGCGACGTTATTGATCGTCACGGAGGCTGTAGCTATGTCTGTGACGCTACCGTTGCTGACCTCTACTCTAGCTTCACCGCTAAAGTCATCGTACCATGTGTGAGATGCAGTGGGGATAACGGACCAATCAGTATCCCAAACGCCATCGTTGTCGAAATCCCATCTATATTGCAAAGGAGCACCATTGGTGTCAAAGGAAGCACCAGCATCAAAGATCACCTCTGTCCCTTCATTAGCTATGTACGGACCGTTAGCATCTGCCACAGGCGCCGCTCTCAAGATCGTCGTTGGTAGAAGAACCAATACTAGTGTTGCTGCAACAAGTTTCGATGTTATCTTCATGTTTTTTCCCTGCTTTGGATTTTGCTCAAAACATCGTTCTTGACGATATTTAGGGCTTTTGTTCAATTTTTCTTGAACAACTCAAACTCAAGTTATCTTGAACCCACCATCACCAGAAGAAGATGAGTTCATCTCTTCTTTTCGATCATTCTTTGGGACATTGACCAAGGACAAGTCCGTATCAGCACACGTAAGCAAAATGTTTATGAAGTCAAAATATGGTTCAGTGGTCCATTCTTCATTACAAGTCCACTACTTTCCGACATATGCAGATTTTTGTCACTGTAAATCTGTCGAACCCTAGATGAAGAAGGGAAGTACTCGATTCTCCTGGATAAGCTCTGCCAGTTGGGCTTCGAAAACCTGTAGTAAGCGCTGAATTAGAGAACTTGTAGGGATTCTAGTATTCTGCTCTATGTCCACAGCTCTCTCACGGCTTCCTTCAAACCTAGTCAAAAAAGATGGGGCTACACCGCTATTTGATAGAGGTTTGGAAAGGTGGACCGGCCGGGATTCGAACCCGGGGCCTCCTGGGTGCGAACCAGGCGCTCCTCAGCCCATTTAAGGTATACCGAGCTGAGCTACCGGCCCACACTCTTTCAATATCACCATAAGACATACATTTAATTATTCTTTCGCGGGTGAACTGGGATTTGAACGCAGGAGCACCAGCCAAGGTTGAGCAGCCACGGAACGACGTGATAATAGTAAATCGCCTATTCTAATATATTAGACAGGAATCAATTTAGGGAAGACTGGAGATGAAAATCGCGAAAATTGAGATTCACCCAGTCAGACTTGAGTACATTAGGCCTTTCACAACAGCATTAGACACATCTGAAGAGAGCCACAACATCGTAGTGAAAATTACAACGGACCATGGCATGATTGGATGGGGTGAAGCCTCCCCCTCACCTCGAATTACCAACGAAACTCTAGAAACGGTTTTAGAGGCTCTCAACAAGATTTGCCCAAAACTCATAGGGCAGGATCCATTAGAGGTCGAAAGGTTAATAGAAGTTATTGATCGCACAGTGACGGACAATACGAGTGCGAAAGCGTCGATTGATATAGCTGTTCACGATTTATTCGGAAAAAATGCTAAGATGCCGCTTCATAGACTGCTTGGAGGCTATCGACGCAAAGTTGAAACCGACTACACGTTGGGGATCAGAAAGACCGAAGAAACTCTGGTCGAAGCAGCCGAGGCCGTGAAAGCAGGGTTTAGAATACTGAAGGTCAAGGTCGGGATCGATCCGAAAGAGGACGTTGAAAGAATCCGTCGAATCCGAGGAGCTGTTGGAAACGAAGTCAGGATTCGAATCGATGCGAATCAGGGATGGAGTGTAAAAAGAGCCACAGAAACTTTGAGGAGGCTTGAGCGCTTTGACCTGGAATTTGTAGAGCAACCCGTTAAAGCGAATGATGTAGAGGGCTTATCGCAGGTGAAGAGGACTTCACCTATTCCTGTAATGGCGGACGAAAGCGTTCACACGCCTGAGGATGCCATAACCGTTGTCAAAGCGGAAGCCGTGGACCTCATAAACATAAAGCTTATGAAGAGCGGAGGCATCTGGAAGGCGAGAAAGATAGTAGCGATAGCCGAAGCCGTGAACATTCCTTGCATGATTGGTTGCATGGGAGAATCTAACATTGGAATAACAGCGGCCGTTCAGCTGGCAGCGGCCACCAAAAACATAAGGTTTGCCGACTTGGACTCAGACCTTATGCTCAAACAAAAGCTGGTGAGGACTGGAGGAGCCGGCTATGACGATGGTTTCAGGATTCCGCAAGAATCTACGGGTCTAGGCAATCTGAAGATTGACCATGAGTTCCTTGGCAGACCATTCATAACATTCGAATGAAGCAGCGGGTTCTTGGAGTTTAGTTGTTTGACCTTGACTGCTTAGTTAAACTTCAAGGGCCCAGACCTATGATCTCACGCGCGAGTGATTGATAACTATATAAACTCAAAGCCTACTTTAAAAATATGGAAGAATTCGAAGTAGAAGCGACAAAATATTTTTTGCTCTCTTGGAGTGACATAGAAGAAGATGTGGAGAAGTTAAGTGTCAAAGTTGAGAAGAACTTTGGCATACCGACAATAATTTTTGGGATTCTCAGAGGCGGAGCCACGGTAGCAAACTTGATTTCTGACCGTTTACACATGCATAATGTTCACAGCATTGGCACAAAGTTTTACAAGGATGTAGCCGTGAGAGGCAGGCTAGATGTATACCAACCGATCACAGTGGCAGATCTAGGCAAACACGATGTTCTGCTCGTAGACGACGTCTCGGACACTGGAAGTACTTTCAAAGACGTGATCGAAACTCAGATTGAGCCTAAGAAACCTAGAAGGTTTTGCACGGCTTCCATACATATTAAACCTTGGACGAGTTTTATTCCAGACTATTTCGTTAGAAAGCTTGATGGCTGGATAGTTTATCCCTGGGAAAAGCATGAAACGATAAAAGCCTTGGGCGAGAAGCTAGTGAGGAAATACGGGTCGAAAACCGCTGAGGACATTATCGTTAGAGAGTTTGGTTACAGACCTAGTATTGTCAAAAGAATTCTAAAGACCTAGTGACCTGACCAGCCATGGCAAAGCTTAAGTTTCTTAGCAAGCCTCTAGTTTTATTGCCGGAGGGATGTGTTGAGGCTTGAGATTTTTGATGCCAAACAAAACCTCCTAACGGATGAAGATGTCAGGTCTATTGTCGAGATTGAACAGCATCCAAAAGTTCGAGAATGGCTCATCGAACACGTAGATCTCAGCGTCGAGAAGGAGCTTCAGGCTTACAAACTATTCTTTAGAAATCTACCGGAGAACGCAAGAGTAGACATTCTCGTTGCTAAATGCGATGGACGCTTGGCTGGATTTCTCGGTTTGTGGAGGCTTGGAAGATACATGGAGCACGTCGCAAGCGTAGGAGTCAGCGTGCATCCAAATTACTGGAGAAAGGGGATTGCAACGCATCTCATAAGATCCGCGATCGTGCTGGCTAAAGAGAGGGGGCTAAAAAGGCTTGAGATCGAGACCCTCTCAGAGAATGTGGCAATGAAACACGTGGCAGAAAAATTAGGATTTAGACTGGAAAGTTTAAGAAAGAACAGGATTCAGAAAGACGGATCGTACTACGACGAGGCGGACTACTTCTTACTGTTATGAACCAAAACTTGTAACAGAGCGTATACCGTTGCAGATGAGGTTAATGTTGCAAGTTAAGCTTGATTTTTCCGCCGTTGCGGTTTAGGTTTATGCTTGAGATTAAAGTCTCTTATTTTTCCTCAAATTCCTAAATATTCTGTCTATTTTTTCTGCGAGCGCATGAGAGATCATTGTTTCTTTTGCTTCCTTCCAGCTTTCCATGCTTTTTTGGCCACTCCGCTGCGTTTCTTGCGTCTGGACTCGATCCACAACTTGATGGCCTCTTCTATTGCTAGGGTTATGTTCCCCTTTTTCATGCCCATTTGTTTAAAGACTTCTTCTCGAAACTTCTTCTCTAGCTCTTCAGATAAGATTACTTTTATGCTTCCCACTTTCGTTCGCTGAATAATGTTGAGAATATTCCCTTATATACTTTTACTCTTTAGGGTTCATACGCAACAGAACATACAACAGTAAAACTTATATATATCCAACCTCACCAAATACTGTTTTATTGTAGCACCACGTGATGCTACAGAGTGCGCGTGACTGATTGGCTGAAGACTGGAAAAGCATTCTTGCCGAAAGTATCACGAAGCCCGAGCAGATTCTTGGCAAGTTCAAAGTCGACGTAGAACCTATCAGGGCTGTCGTATCCAAGTATCCCATGAGGATCTCGAAATATTATTTCGACCTTATAGAGGAAGTAGACGACCCGATATGGAAGCAGTGTGTCCCAAGCCCTCTAGAGCTGCATGACCCATACGGCGTTGAAGACCCGCTAAACGAGGAAGGGGACAGCCCAGTAACAGGCTTGGTTCACCGGTACCCAGACAGAGTTCTCATGTGTGTGTCGAATAGCTGTGCAACTTACTGTAGGTTCTGCACGAGAAAGAGGAATGTTGGAAAACCTAGCTTCGACCCACCCACCGATGTATTATTGGAGCAGATCCGATATATCAAGAATAATCCAGCTATACGGGACGTCATCTTGTCTGGTGGAGATCCCTTACTGCTATCAGACGAGAAGATGGAGTTCCTCCTCAAGAAGCTTAGAGCCATACCGCATGTCGAGATCATACGGATCGGTACTCGAGTTCCATGCACGCTCCCGCAAAGGATAACGTCGAAGCTATGTAACATGTTTAAGAGTTATCATCCTCTCTACGTGAATGTTCACTTCAACCACCCACGCGAGATAACCGATGAAAGTGCGAGAGCTTGTGGACTACTCGCCGACGCTGGGATCCCATTGGGAAACCAAGCGGTTCTCCTCAAAGGCATCAATGACGATCCTGAAGTCATGAGGAGTCTGGTTCAAACACTACTTCGAATCCGAGTTAAACCATACTACCTGTTCCAGATGGATGTCGTCAGAGGAACATACCACTTCAGAACTAGGGTGGAAACAGGGCTCAAGATCATCGAGTCCCTCGTCGGCAACACATCAGGTTTGGCCGTGCCACGCTATGTCATAGATGCCCCAGGGGGTGGAGGTAAGATTCCAATTGAACCAAACTACATTCTTAGCATTAAGCAGGATAAGCTTGTCCTAAGAAACTATGAGGGAAAAGCCTACGTCTATCCCCAGATACCGTTGACGAAGGAGAGATGCAAACCAGAGGTTCCAGCCTTAGCAGATTAGGGACACAAGATGACCCTCAAAGTAGGGTTGACCTACAACCTGAAAAGGCAACCCCGCGCAGACGAAGGTTTACCCGAAGATTTTTTCGCCGAGTTCGACGACGAGGAGACTGTGGACGCCATCGCCAAGGCACTAATGAAAGGCGGATCCAGTGTAACGAAGATAGAGGCAGATGAGAGAGCCTATGGCAAGCTCAGAAGGTTGGAGCCTGACATCGTCTTCAACATAGCTGAAGGATTACGCGGCGAGAGCCGAGAGTCTCACATACCGTCGATACTGGAGATGCTAGGAACACCTTACACTGGTTCTGGACCCTTGACCTTGGCTATAACGTTGAATAAAGCCCTGACACATCAATTTCTCGGCTTCAACGGAGTCCCGTCTCCTTTATTCCAAGTTTTATCAAAAGGCGATGAGAAACTGGATAAAATAATCAGGTTTCCACTCGTGGTCAAACCTTTAGCCGAAGGCTCCAGCAAAGGCATCAGGAGTAGCTCCCTAGTAAGAGATGAGCAGACTCTCAGAAGACAAGTTTCTTGGGTCATAGAAACATATAGTCAGCCCGCGATAGTTGAGGAGTTCCTTCCTGGAAGAGAGTTTACAGTTGGCTTAATCGGAAACGACGAACCTAAAGTATTACCCGCAGTTGAAATTTTGCTTGATAGGTTGCCAAGCGGAGTCAGCCCCTTATACTCATACGAAGCTAAGTGGATCTGGGACGTACCCGAAAAACCCTTGGACATATTCCATTGTCCGGCAGATATACCTTCGAAGCTCAAGAAGGAGATTGAACGCATAGCGATTAAGACATTCAAAGTTCTCAACTGCCGAGATTTAAGCCGGATAGATATGAGACTTGATGAAAATGGTAAGCCTCGCGTGATGGAGATTAACCCCCTGCCAGGCTTGATCCCAAATCCGGAAGCTCACTCATGCCTACCTGAAGCTGCGAGGGCCGCAGGCTTCACTTACGATCAACTCATATGTACAATCCTCTGGCAAGCCCTAAAGAGGTACAATCTGCAGCACCTATTCGAGGATTGTTCGCTAGTAAAACTTCCATAGTACTCTTTAATCCCCCGCTCTCATTCAGGTTTTCCTTCCTAATGCGAAGAATACAATGTCTTTAATGAAGTCTTCAAAGGAAATTCCGGCAGCCTTTAGGGAGCGAGCGAACCCTGCTTCATGTGACAGATCGGGATTAGCGTTGACCTCAAGAACAAGAGGCATGTCGCCCTTCAAACGCATATCGACTCTTGCGTAGTCCCTGCAGTATAGCGCCTCGTACGCCTTTAGGGCAACACTCTCTACTCTGCGCTTTATGAATGGGGTTAGATTCGCTGGACATACTGGTTTCGTCATCTTATACTCGTCGCTCTCTGGAAACCACTTGGCCGAGTAATCCACTATCTTTGGCTCGTCCGGAAATCCGAAGATGATCTCGGAGATCGGTAGAACCCTTGGCTTTTCGTTGCCTAGAATGGCTACGTTGAGTTCTCGTCCCACAATGTACTCTTCCACTAAGGCTGGCTGCCCATAACGTTTAACTATGTAATCAACTCGCTTGCTGAGCTCTGCGTCATTTCTAACGAAGCTCTCCCTCGAGATTCCTTGGCTCGCATCCTCTCTCAAAGGCTTCACAAATAAAGGATACTCTAGTCCTCCTCTCCAATCTTTAAAGCTGTTCAAAACGCGGTACTTTGGGGTAGGTATCCTATCCGCTCTCAAAATGTCCTTTGCGAACCCTTTGTTTTGGGATAATCCCACAGCCAAGGGCGGTGAACCAGTGTAGGGTATCCTCAAGAGTTCAAGCAGGGAAGGTATGTTCATTTCATGGTGGCTATCTCCGAAGGCCCCTTCACAGAGGTTTACAACCACGTCTGGCTTGTACAATTTCAATTCTCTTATAAGGCCCTCGACATCATCTTTAAGGGCGAACAGCTGACACTGAAGACCAATTTTTCTTAAGGAATCTTGAACAGCTTTTACCTGATCCTCAACCTCAGCCTCAGCCACATAATCGACATCTTCACCCCTAACAGGCTTGGTTGGCAGATTGAATAGGACCCCGACCTTAGGGTTCGGCATCATCGAAGAGTCTCGTTTTCGTTCGGACATAATTGCTTCTGTCCTATTAACCAAGAAATAGTCTTAGATAAGTTTTAAGCTGAATATCTTAGCGTTGAATGAAAGCAGACGGCGACTTAGACCCTCGCACGGGTGACAAGAGTTTTATACACTATCATATGAGTTAAGGATTGAAGGTATACTATTGAAAAAGAGATTTTCGATAATCCTGTCATTACTTGTCTTGTCTCTGCTTGCTATACAACCTGCCGTAGCTTTAACTCCAAAGCAGATACCTGGTTCAGGCACTTATTCAGGCATCCTTTCTTATGGCGCAAATCCAGTATCAGTATTTGGTGTCAGTTTTGGTGATTATACGATATATGAAATACAGCTATACAAAGACGAAAAAGTAAGAGCCATACTCGAGTCGCCATCAGGCGGCGACTTTGACCTAAGTGTAGCGTGCATACACCAATCAGAAGATCCACTGCCTGAACATGAAGACCACTATTGGCTGAGCGGAGAAGCAGGAATTGACCAAGTTGAATTCACTGCGCCGCATGATGGGAAATACTACATAGGAATTTATGCCTATTATGGAAGCGGCTACTACACGCTTACAATCGAGATACCTGGACGCCCAGCATTGATCTTTGGCATGGAGCCCATAATGTTCTACGCTATAGTCAGTATTGTAGCTGTCATAATCGTCGGTGGGGTAATATTTTCCATTAGGCGTAGAAAACGAAGGCGCACCCAGCACCAGCTTCCTCATTCAAACCCTCGCCTTAGCGCTGATTAAGGGCTGGAACAGTAGCGGTTTCGGCTAGGTTTCGTAGTCCTGTTCACTCCAAGAGTACCGTTTCAACGTAAGAATCTGAAAAATTGTTGTTTTTAATTAACGAATCAACCTTGAGGAATTTAGGAATAGTATAAGGTCTGGTAACGAATGGGCAAAAGCCGCCATCAATGGGTTCAATATACCTATGGAAGCTAGCGTCATTCCTGTGATGTTGAAGATGACACTGCTCACCAGGTTCTGCTTAATCACACTGAATGTCCTTTTACCAATTTTGATTGTCTCAACTATTTTTGTTAGTTCATCTGTCATCAAGGCTATGTCAGATGCCTCGATTGCCACATCAGAACCAGCTGACCCCATGGCTATTCCCACATGAGCTTCAGCCAAAGCTGGGGCATCATTTATACCATCGCCTACCATTGCAACTCTTCTCCCTTTCTTAACGAGCTCTTTCACCTTCTCCACTTTTTCTTCTGGAAGCATTTCAGCAAATACCTCGTCAATCTCAACTTGTCTAGCAATCGCATATGCAGTGCGGGGGTTATCTCCAGTCAACATAATCGTCCTAATGCCCTTTTGCCTTAGTTCCCTTATCGCTTGTTTAGCCTCCTCTTTCACCACATCAGCCACCGAAATCACTCCACACACTTCGTTGTCATGAGAGATAAGCAACACAGTTTTCCCTTCCTTTTCTTCCGCTGTCGTATGTCGCTCTACCTTTTTCGAAATAACTGTCCCCTTTTCTCTTAGTAATTCTCTGCTTCCGACAACTATCGTCTGATTGTGATGAACTGCAATTACCCCCTTCCCAGGTATCACGCTGCATTGGCTATGTTCAGGCACCTCTACTCCGTATTCTTTAACCTCATTCATTATGGCACTTGCCAGGGGATGCTCAGAGTGCTGCTCGGCGATCGCAGCTAATTTGACAATCTCCTTCTCGTCATGCTCATCAAAACCCCGGACGTTCACCACTTTTGGTTCGCCCAGAGTTAAAGTGCCCGTCTTATCAATTACCATCGTATCTATCTTTGCAAGCTCTTCGAGATAGACTCCGCCCTTAACTACTATTCCCTTCCTAGCAGCATTACCCACGCTTGCCACTACGGCAAGAGGAGTTGCTAGAGCTATAGCACAAGGGCATGCCACCACAATAACTGCGATTGAATTGGTAATGTTCCCTGTCAAAAGGAAAGTGAAAGTAGCGGCGAGAAATACTAGCGGCAGGAATCTTGATGCAAAACGGTCGGCTACTTTTTGTATCGGTGCCTTAGTTGCTTCCGCTTCCTCGACAAGCTGGATGATCCTTGATAGTGCTGTGTCTTTTCCAACTTTTGAAACCTCTATTTCAAGCATGCCAAGCTGGCTGATCGAACCAGCAAAGACATTATCACCGATCGCTTTCTCGACCGGGATGGATTCGCCAGTAATGGGAGCCTGATTGACTGATCCGTATCCGGCGATGATAACACCGTCAACAGGTATCCTCTCACCCGATTTTACAATAACGACATCTCCATGCACTACCTCATCTACACTCACCTCAACCTCCTTTCCATTTCGCTTGACAACGGCAGTCTTCGGTGATACCTTCATCAATTCTTGGATGGCAGCTCTGCTCTTGTCCTTTGTAGATTCGTCGATGAATTCTGCTAGGAGCATGAAGAAACCTATGACAGCTGCGGAGAGGAGTTGCCCTATCATCACGGAAGCTACCATGCCTGTGGCCATGGCAACCTCAGCGGTTACAGATTTTCTTCTCAGATCGTGGAAAACTGTCCTGAAAACCGGGATACCGCCCAGAATTACCAATGCGATCGCGTCTAAGTCAAATGGTAAAAACCTGTGGGCAACGTTTGACCCACATATGAGGAGTCCTATGCCGATTATTGATAGATAAAGAAGTGATGATCTGCGCCTTTTTCCCTTTTCCAATCTCTCCTCTTTACTTACTTCGTAGCCAAGCTCCCGGATTCTACCTTTAATTTCCCCAGTGCTCAGTTTATCTGTGTCATAAACAACTGTGACTTTTTCCGCACTAAAGGTTGCCTTCACGCTTCCGATTCCCTGCAGTTTTGCAAGGCTTTCCTCAATTTTCTCAGCACACGCTGAGCAGTCTATTCCTTCTACCCGTAGAGAGAGCTGTCTTGTCTTCATCATCCTTTCTCCATAACATGATCCAATCCGTCTTTGATTAGAGAGAAGACATGTCCATCAGCAATTCTATAGTAAATGTTCTTCCCCCTCCTCTGCGACCTAACCAGATCCATCTGACGTAGAATCATCAATTGATGAGAAATAGCGGACTGAGAAGCTTCAGTCCTATCCATAATGTCAGAAACACATAACTCCTGCTTTTCCAGAGTTCTGATGACCTTTAGCCTTGTCTGGTCTGAAAGCACCTGAAAGATTTGGGCCAACTTACCTGTGACTTTATCATCAGATTTTACCATGAATATATGAACATTCATTCATATATATAACCACTTTGGATGGTAGACCGTCCGGGATTTGAACCCTCACCAATTTGAATAAAGCCTAAGAGGAATAGCAGTGAAAATTGTTAGATCCACAAATACGTTGGGGTGAAAGATGTCTTGTATACACCCTAAAAAAGCTCGGATATGATTTCGCAGATATTCTCAAGGAATTTTCTGTCTTCCTCCGTGAATGGTGAAAGTGTATGGGAGTCTATGTCGAGTTCCCCAACAATCTCTTCATTTTTGAAAATTGGAACCACCATCTCAGATCGCACCTTTGGGCCACACGAGAGATAGTTCGTCTCCTTTGAGACATCTTGGATGGTTATTGTCGCCTTTCTCTCTGCAGCCTGACCACATATACCCTTCCCGAAGGGTATTCTCACGTGCTCGGTTGGCTCTCCGACGAAAGGTCCTAGGACAAGATCTCTCTTTCCTGATTGGTCTACAAGGTAGAACCCGACCCAATCATAGTGAGGAACATTGGCCACGAGCAACTTGCAGATGGCCAAGAGTTTCGCATTCGTGTTAGATAGTTCCCCAACAATCTCCCTTACTCTGTCGAGGAGGAAACTGAACATCTGCCCCTTATCACGTGCTTCTTTCATCTTTCTCACAAAACATTCTATTGATTCAAGCTTAATCTAAGCCTGATCTATGTCGAATGCCCAGCGAAAATAAGCCAAAAAACGCCTATTTAATGCTTTTCTAATGGTGGGCCGAGAGGGCTTCGATCCCTCGACCTTTCGGTTATCAGCCGAACGCTTTGGTCACAACTGAGAGTGCACTAACCAGGCTGAGCTATCGGCCCCAGTATTTTTAATGGAAGAAACCACTTATTTAAGAGTTCTCCAAACCGAAAGTTGCGTGCATGATATGAAAACTATTGCAGCGTCAGTTGTTGTCTTGGCTTCAGCACGATGACCTTGATCCGCGACTTGGCCTCTAATTCCCTCTTGAACTTCATGGGGTCAGCATCCAAGAGATGCATCGGGATGACCATTTTGGGGTTAATAACCGTCGCTGCTTCTACAGCTTCAGTGACATCCATGGTGTAGGTGCCGCCGATTGGAAGCAACGCTAGGTAGACACTCTCCAGCTGTCTCATCTCTTGGATGAGGTCTGTGTCACCCGCATGGTAAATGGTCTTGCCCTCCGCGGTTATCAGGTAGCCGACGCCGATGTCTTTTGGGTGGTAGGGAATACTAGGCGACCTGAACCTCTTGTAATTGTATGCCTCAACCGCCTCTACATTTATGCCTCTCAACACAGTCTTCTTCCCAGGCTTTAATGTTGATACTTCACCTCCTATCTTTTGAGTGCAGTCCGCTGGCGCGACAAAAATGGTGTTCTCTCGGCGAGCCTCATTAATCTTAGAGACATCGAAGTGATCATGGTGAGAATGTGTCACTAGGATGACATCTGCATTCTCCGCATATCCCCCCTCATAAGGATCGATGTAGATGTTTTTCCCCTTGGCTTTGATCTGGAAGCTGGCGTGACCCAACCACCTTATAGAAAGACTCAATTTTCCCTCCTTCTATTCTCGTCATGCATAATTGAGGCTTTATTTGCTTTTCTTTGCTCGGCAAAAAATTTCGGTTTTGGGTCGATCGTCATGAATGCTTAAGCATAACGTTTATATGACCTCTGACGTGGACATTATGAATGTGAGCTGGTGGAAACATCGAGCGTGAAAAATCTAGGAGCCGTGAGCGCCAGTCTAGAATCAACCAACTTACACGATCGCTTCAGTAGACCTTTCAATAGTCTTCGAGTTTCTGTGACTCAAAGATGTAACTTTGACTGCTTCTTCTGCCATCGGGAGGGGGAGGCTCCCTCAAGCGGAGAGATGACTTCAAAGGAGATTGGTGAGATCGCCGGAGTAGCCTGCAAGTTGGGGGTGAAGAAGGTCAAGCTGACGGGTGGGGAGCCCCTCCTGAGAGAGGACATCACCGACATCATTTCTAGGATCTCACGGCATGCCGACGAGGTTTCCATGACCACCAATGGGTCTCTGCTCAAGGAGAGTGCAGCGGCCCTCCGAAAGGCTGGACTGAAGAGGGTGAACGTCAGCTTACACTCAATCGATCCTGAAACATTTGCCAAGATAACAGGCAGAGATGCTCTTCAGCAGGTGGAGGAGGGCATAGAAGCGGCGTTGAAAAACCATCTTGAGCCTGTCAAGATAAACGTGGTTGTCTTCCGGGGGATGAACGACCACGAGATCCCCCAGATGATCGATTTTTCAGGAAGTCTTGGGGCCATACTTCAATTGATTGAGTTCCAACCTGTCCTAAGAGAGAACAGGAGTGCTTGGCATAGATTCCATTGCGATCTGGCAGAAACGGAAGGGTGGCTGGAGAAGGAGGCATTCGTAATCGAGAATAGGGCTTTACAGGCGAGGAGAAAGTACTTCCTGAGAAAGGACGGAAAGACCACCTGTGTCGAGGTGGTTAGGCCGATGCACAACACTTCATTCTGCAAAAACTGTACTCGGCTGAGGGTGACTTCCGATGGGAGGTTGAAGCCTTGCCTGATGAGGAACGACAACCTTGCTGAAGCTGCCACTATTCTGAGAAGTGGAGGAGGATCAGATGATTTGGAGAGGGTCTTCAGAAGGGTTGTGGAGCTTAGAGAACCCTATTGGAGGGAGGGAAGATGAGGGTTAGGGCAAAATACTTTGCTCTACACAGAGACTTGGTAGGTAAGGCGGATGAAGAGTTTCAATTAGATGAAGATGCAACCGTAGGGGAACTTTTGAGTCGACTCATGTCTTTGTATCCCCGCCTTGCGGATGCTGGAGTTTCTATGCTGATCTCCCTGAATGGGGAGTCTGTAGACAAAAGTGCAAGGCTGAAGAATGGAGATGCCATTGCGATTTTCCCTCCTGTGAGTGGTGGATGAGAGATGATTATGATTACACATGATGATTTTTCTATAGATGAGGTAGTCAATGAAGTTAAGAGCCCAGATATGGGAGCGATAGTGACTTTCTTGGGAACTGTTCGAGACGAATCTGGGGGTCAGGTCGTAGAGCGGATGGAGATCCAAGCTTACGAGGATGTGGCTCTTCGACAGCTTAAGAGGATAGAGGGGGAGGCACTCAAAAAGTTCGACGTAAAGAAGATGACGATCATACATAGAGTCGGAGTTTTGAACGTTTCTGACAACATATTGCTGATTGTGGTTGGTGCTTCACACCGTGATGACGCTTTCAGAGCATGCCGATTTGTCCTAGAAGAGCTGAAGAGGACTGTGCCTCTCTGGAAGAAGGAGTATACTCCTAGTGGTGATCGTTGGGTCTTGGGTGAGAGTCATGGTCAAGGAAGATAGACATGTCGGTAGCTCCATAGACATGGTGGACATATCTGACAAAGACGTTGTACCCAGATTTGCTGAGGCCGAGGGCGAGATCCTGTTGAGGCCTGATACGCTGGAGAAGATTAGGCGTGGGGAGATCAAGAAGGGGGACGTGCTCGCCACGGCGGAGGTCGCAGGGATACAGGCGGCGAAGAGGACCCACGAGCTGATCCCGCTGTGCCACCAGATCCCGCTTTCTAAGGTGAAGATCTTCTTTGATGTCAAAGAGGACCGCATTGCGGCAAGATGCTTGGTAAAGGCAGAATACAAGACTGGGGTCGAGATGGAGGCGCTGGTTGGAGCGACCGTAGCTTTGCTGACCGTCTGGGACATGGTTAAGTATCTTGAGAAGGATGAGGCTGGACAGTACCCGCTGACTAGGTTGAGTGGGGTAAGGGTCTTGAAGAAGGAGAAGCGGATTTGATGACTTTTTCTGAGCATGATCATCATCGGCAAGTAACGGCGGGTTTTGCAGTCTTGACTGTTTCTGACACTCGCAGTGAAGAAAGCGACGAATCTGGGAACATCGCTGAAAGGCTCCTAGTCGAGCGTGGCCACCGGATCATGGTCCGTGAGATTGTAAAGAACGATGAGGCTGCGATCCGGGCTTTGATAGAGGAGTTGGCTCGAGAATCCGGGATACAGGTGATGCTGACCTTGGGTGGGACTGGGATTGGCTCCCGCGATGTGACTGTTGAGGCTGTTTCTGACCTCTTGGACAAGAGGATTGATGGTTTCGGAGAGTTGTTTAGAAGGCTCAGTTACGAAGAGGTAGGTGAGGCGGCCATGTTGAGCCGAGCCATTGCTGGGACGATGGGTAGGAAGGTGATCTTCTGTCTGCCAGGCTCAAAGAATGCTGTAAGACTTGCATTGGAGAGGCTGATTCTGCCGGGGTTGGGACATGTATTGTGGGAGGCTGGTAGGTGAATAAGATGAGTCCCTTTGGCCTGCTCATCTCTTACGAGGAGGCTCTGGCTCTCATTGATGAGCATACAAAGCCTACCGATAGGATAGAAGAGGCTCCAATAGAAGAGGCCGTCGGCCGTGTCTTGGCCGTAGATCTGGTTGCTGAGGCTGATGTTCCGGGCTTTGACAGGGCAGCGATGGACGGCTACGCATTGAGAGCACAGGACACATTCGAGGCTTCTCCTATGAAGCCAAGAGTCTTGAAGCTCATCGAGGTTGTCCAGGTCGGAGAGTCTGCTGGTAAGAGCGTGGGCAAAGGGGAGTGCACCCAAGTCTCCACGGGCTGTCTGATACCGAGAGGCGCAGACGCCGTTGTTATGGTCGAGTACACGGAGCGGTCGGATGAGGATGTGGTTGTGAAGAGGCCGGTTTATCCAAAAGCCAACATCGCGCCTAGAGGAGAGGACATCGAGAAGGGTGAAACTATATTGGAAAGGGGGAATCTGCTTACTCCGGCAAAGGTGGGTGTTTTGGCTGCTTTGGGAAGAAGGAGCGTCCAAGTCTATGCAAGGCCTCGGGTAGCAGTCATCCCGACCGGAAAGGAACTCCTAGAACCTGGAACGAAGCTGGAGGATGGGCAGATCTACGATGTAAACTCGTATACGCTGGTCTCAATCATCTCCATAAACGGGGGGGTCGCAACTAGGTTCGAGGTCGTTCCAGACACCACCGAAGACCTGAAGAAGGCTGTTAAGAGAGGGCTGGATTATGATTTTATCGTCTTCTCTGGAGGCAGCTCCGTGGGCGAACGGGACCTACTATACGCGGTTATCAAAGATTTGGGAACCATTCTTTTCCACGGGGTGCAGATCAAGCCTGGAAAGCCAACCCTCTTCGCTACCGTAGAGGGAAAGCCTGTCTTCGGGATGCCAGGATATCCGACTTCCTGTCTGAGCAACGCCTACCTGTTTCTTGTACCTACCTTGAGGAAGATGGCTAGATTGCCTGAAAGATCTGAGAGGAAGGTCAAGGCGAGGCTTGCCAAAAGGATCGTCTCCGCCTCTGGCAGGAAGCAGTTCCTCCCTGTGAAGCTCAGAGAGGGGCTAGCTTATCCGGTGTTCAAGGAGTCCGGGGACATAACGAGTATGGCTGGTGCAGACGGCTACCTGCTGCTCCCGGTCAATGTCGACGTTCTTGAAGAAGGACGGGAGGTCGAGGTGATCTTATTCGACTAGAAGTATTACAGGCATAGGCCTCTTTTCTTGTATCTCTGCGCGAGATCATGACCTTCATACCGTGCGCACGGACGAGGCCTTGAAGGTGAGGTAGACCTTTGAAGACAGATTTAATCCCATTTCCACGAAAGATCGCTTCGTTATCTGGACGACGAACTCTCTTCCAGCATCGATCCTGAGCTTCACGATCGATCCCAAGTCGGATACCTCGACAATGCTACCCGTGAAAGTGTTTCGTGCGCTGGAAGATATCGATCTCTTAGAGAGGATTATGTCCTCAGGCCTAACATACACGGAGACTCTCCCACTCAATGCTGAAGCGGCCTCTATCTTGACGCCACCGCCTATATCGATGACGGAGTTTCCATCATCGACGATGCTTGCGTCGCCAGAAAACAAGTTCTCAACCCTTGCAAAACTCAACAGTTCTTTAGACGCTCTTTCAAAGATCTCATCTGGAGAACCGACTTCGACGAGCCTGCCCCCCAGAAGTAGGGCAAGTATCCCGCTGATGGTCTTCGCCTGGAACATGTTGTGCGTTGCCACAACTATCGTCGTGCCATAATCACGGTTTACCCTAGAAATGGTATCCTCTATGATCGATGCGCTTCTCGGATCCAAGTTCGCCGTCGGCTCATCCAAAAGCAGTAAATCTGTATCTAATGCTAAAGCCCTGGCAAGGGATACCCTCTGCTGCTCCCCGCCAGACAACTTCTTCACCAACCTCCCTTCATACCCATCCAACTTCACAAGCTCCAAAACCTCGCCTACCTTCTCGTCGATCTCATGCTTCGGAAACCCCCTGATTTTGAGGCCGTAGGACACATTGTTATAAACATCCGCGTTGAAGAGAGCGGTCCTTTGGAAAACCAGCGTACTCCTTAACCTAAACCGATCTCTATTCTCCTCATCAACCTTTTCCCCGCCGAAGAACATTTCCCCCCTCGTCGGTCTCTCGATAAATGCCATAATCCTCAGAAGGGTTGTCTTTCCCGCCCCATTCGGACCTATGACAGTCAATATCTCTCCGCTTCTGATCTTCAAACTCACATTGTCAAGTGCGACAACATCACCGTAGTTTTTCAAGATACTCCTAAGATCTATCTGGAAGCCCAGATTCTTCGCCCCCTCAAAATATTTGCTGTAACACTCACCGCCAAGACTATCAATAGCAAAATTATTGACAGCGCTATACCCAGCACCAGTTCCCCTCTTGTAGTCTCAAGGGCGACTGTTGTCGTCAGGACTCTGGTCACACCTCGTATGTTTCCTCCTAACATCAAAGCAACGCCCAGTTCGGCTATTGCCCTGTTGAAGCTCGCCGTGAAGGCTAGAGAAACGGACCCCATCGACTCCTTCAAGACTGCTAAAGAGGCTTGCGCCTCAGACGCCCCGAGGGTCCTAGCGAGATCCCTTATCTCCGGGTCGACGGACTCAACCGCGTTTATCACAAGGCTGACCATGATCGGAGAAACCAAAACGGCTTCTCCCAACATTATCGCAATCGGACTGTACAAAAGGTGGAAGAAGCCAAGCGGACCTGTTCTGGAGAAGAAGAGGTAGAGGATCAATCCCAGGGTGACGGTAGGTATGCCCAGAAGCGCGTTGAAAAACCCCTTCAAAAAAGGCTTTCCTTTGAAGTCGCTGAGCCCAACGATTATACCCGTCGGAAGACCCCACAGGGCAGAGAGGAGGGTGGCCATGCCGGAAACGGATATCGATCGTAGCGTTATATCCACAACCGTAGGATCGCCCGAAAGAATGAGCTCTATAGCCTTTCTAAACCCCTCCAGAATCTCCAAAGACATCTCTCATTCATACTCTTATCTATGGATATAGCTCGGGATGGTCATCTCGATATTCGGGCGGACACTCCGAACCACCGAAGAATGCGTAGCCCCGAATCCACTGCACCAATGTTGAATTCGTGTTTCCTTCTAACAAGTCTACCGTGGGATAGAATAAGCTCTGACCGTACATTTCTTTACCATAACTCTCAATGATGCTCTGCCCCTCTTCTGAAATTAGGAACTTAATGAAAGTGATTGCCCCTTCGAAGTTCACGTCCGGATGCTTCTTTACATTCACAGCAACAACACTATAGACGTTCAAGAGATCTTCTCCTTGGTCTACCAATGTCTTCAAGACGATGAGGTGGTCGCTAAAGAATTTCAGATATGTTCCTACATCGGCTAAAGCATAAGCTTCTAACTCGTTCGCTATCTGCAAGGTCTTACCCATGCCTGTGCCAGACTCCACGTACCACGCTTCCTCCCTGATCACCTCCCAGTCGTAGCCTGCCGCCAACCAAAGACTCTTCTCCTTGGCATGAGTCCCTGAATCGTCCCCCCTCGAAACCCAAGTTACCTCTCCCTTCCTTCCAGCCAAAGCAATCTTTGACATCGCCTCTAATGGGTAAAGGCCATCAACACCCGCAGGATCTTCCTCGGGACCTACTATGATGAAAAAGTTGTATGCTATTATCTTCCTACAGACCCCAAAACCGCTCTCCAAGAACTGTAACTCCCGCGAAGGATCGTGAACCAGTAGAACGTCAGCATCCCCTCTCTCAGCTTGCTGTATAGCCTGACCAGTCCCTACCGATATAAAATAGAGGTCTATAGGATGCTCCGCCTCAAATCGATCCTCAATCGCATCAAGAAGCCCCGTATCATAAAGGCTCGTAGTGGTAGAGACCACGACCTTTTCCCTGCTCGAAGTTTGAAGATAGTAAAATGTTCCGGCAACAGAGACGATAACTACTATAGATATGAAAGCTGCCCAAAGCAACGCCCTATTCATCTTCAAATCTACCCTTCTTCAGTGTTATGTTCATTTGGACATAACGCTTATAAGTTTTTCTGACCCTCAATTCCATTGCGCCAGCATTCAAGGTCCCGATCCAATAAACAAAGTTAAAATAACAACTCACATTCTAATCACTCAATGATGATTTTGTTGCCCAACCAAGAGGAACATCGAAAGGAAATCAAACCAGCATTCAGACTCTGGCTTGAAAACGAGGAGGGCCACGTCCTAGGGAAAGGAGCTCACGACCTTCTGGTAAAAATTCAGGAAACAGGATCCCTAAGCAAGGCGGCGAAGTCCCTCAGCATGTCTTACCGCTATGCCTGGGGCATAATAAGAAGAGCAGAAAAGAGGATAGGCAAACCCCTCTTGAAAACCTTTAGGGGAGGTAAGTCCGGAGGTGGAGGGTGCGAATTGACAGATGAAGGCTACACCCTGATGAGGAAGTATGAGATGTACAGAGAAGCCATTTCAAACGCGCTCAAAAACTTGGAGAAGCAACGATCACAGGCTTTGTAGTCTTATAAATATATATCCTTCTCACAATAATCTCTTTTCTAATTTTTACTCTGCTGGTATGGTATCATGGAAATTGAGAAAATAAAAAAGAGAGACGGAAGCACTGAAGACTTCAAACCTGAAAAAATAGCAGACGCAATTTTCAAAGCCTCTCAAGCCGTTGGCGCTGAAGATAAGAAACTCTCACTAGACCTCGCAAACCAAGTAGCAAGCCTGCTGAAAAAACAGTTGAAGCCCGGAGAAATCCCCACCGTAGAAAAAGTCCAAGATCTGGTCGAAGAGACTCTGGTTGAAAACGGTCTCTACAAGATCGCCAAAGCCTACATCCTATACAGAGCCCTACACAATCAGATAAGGGATCTTGTGGACGGCTACTTGGGGAAAGAGAGCTGGCTAATAAAAGAAAACGCAAACATGTCTTACTCTCTCCAAGGACTGAACTTTCACGTCTCATCCCAGGTGGTCTCACAGTACTGGCTTCACAAGATATACAAGTCAAAACCCCTCGTCAAAGAGGCGCATGTGAACGGGGACTTCCACATCCACAATCTGAGCGTTCTAGGCCCATACTGCGTTGGCTGGGACCTGAGGGATTTGCTATTCAGCGGGTTCAAAGGAGTAAGGGGCAAGATAGCAAGCAGGCCCGCAAAGCACTTCAGAGTAGCCCTTGGGCAAGCGGTCAACTTCTTCTTCACACTGCAGGGTGAAGCAGCAGGAGCCCAGGCCTTCTCCAACTTCGACACGTACCTAAGCCCGTTCATCAGATACGATGGCCTCGACTACAGAGAAGTCAAACAGTACCTACAGGAGTTCATGTTCAACATAAACGTCCCAACGCGGGTGGGGTTTCAAACACCATTCACAAACATAAGCCTGGACTTAAAAGTCCCAAAGTTCATGGAAGAAGAGTCCGTAATAGCTGGCGGAGAGATGGTAAAAGAATCCTACGGAGACTTCCAACATGAGATGAACACTTTCAACAAAGCTTTGGCCGAGGTGATGCTCGAGGGAGACGCGGTAGAGAGGGTCTTCACCTTTCCGATCCCAACCATAAACATAACAAAGGAATTCGACTGGAGCGACGAAGTTCACGATAGGATCTTTGAGACCAGCGCGAAGTACGGAATTCCATACTTCGCAAACTTCGTTAACTCTGATATGAAGCCCGATGACGTACGCTCGATGTGCTGTCATCTAAGATTGGACAAGAGGGAACTGAAGAGGAGGGGAGGCGGACTATTCGGCGCAAATCCGCTAACAGGATCGATAGGGGTGGTAACTATAAACATGCCCCGTCTAGGCCACCTCTCAAAGGACGAAAAAGAATTCTTCGAACGGCTAGGTCACTTAATGGAGATCGCAAAAGAGGCCCTTATAACGAAAAGGAAAGTTCTTGAAGAATTAACCGAAAGGGGCTTGTATCCGTACTCAAAGTTTTACTTGAGGATGATCAAAGAGGGATTTGGCGAAAATTGGAAAAATCACTTTTCCACGATCGGTCTGATAGGCATGAACGAGTGCTGCTTAAACTTCTTAGGATGCACGATAGGAGACAAGACCGGACTGGAATTCGCAAAGACAGTCTTGGACTTCATGAGAAACAGGATGCAAGACTTTCAGGCGGAGAAAGGAGAAATCTATAATCTGGAGGCTACGCCAGCAGAAGGATGCTCCTACAGACTAGCAAAGATCGACAAGAAGACCTATCCAGAAATAGTCGTGGCTAATGAAGAGGATGTGAAGAGAGGGGCAGCGCCCTACTATACTAATTCTACTCAGCTACCAGTCTACTACACCGACGACCTCTTTGAGGCTCTAGAACTGCAGGATCCCCTACAAGTGAAGTACACGGGTGGAACAGTCCTTCACATATGGTTGGGCGAAAGCTACCCTCCACTCGAGTCTGTCAAAACACTCGTAAGTAGGGTATGTGAAAACTTTAGGTTGCCCTATTTCACACTCACCCCCACCTTTAGCGTATGCCCCACTCACGGCTACGTCTCTGGAGAGCATAGGCTTTGCCCAAGGTGTGCTACCGAAGGAGGAAAGACGGAATGCGAAGTCTACTCCAGGGTCGTTGGTTATCTGAGGCCTGTAGACCAGTGGAACGAGGGAAAACAGGAAGAGTTCAAGCAGAGAAAGATGTTTGACAAATCTATAACCCTCAGGTTAAAGACATGAGGATCGGTGGCTTTCAAAAGCTAAGCCTAGTGGACTATCCTGGAAGACTCTGCTCCATAATCTGGACTATAGGCTGCGACCTCAGATGCAAATTCTGCTATGACCCAGAACTCGTCCTACCGGAGAAGATAAGGGAAACAAAGGAAGTCCCAAAGGACTACATCTTCAACTATCTCAAGAAGAGAAGGGGTTTTCTGGACGCGGTCGAGATAACGGGAGGAGAACCAACTTTACAGGGGGATTTGCCAGAGCTCATTGAAGAGATCAAAGAAATCGGATATCTAGTCAAGCTTGACACGAATGGCACAAACCCGTCGATGCTGCAATATCTGATGGACAGGGGCCTCATAGACTATGTTGCGATGGACATAAAAACGAAACTAACTTTCGAAAAATACAAAGGAATAGTCGGAAACGTTTTAACACAGGAAATGTTTGAGAACGTCAAGAGTTCAAGTAAACTACTGCTCGATTCTAAAATCGCTTACGAGTTCAGAACAACCTTGGTAAAAGATTTTCACTTAAAGGAAGACATAATCGAAGTCTGCAAAAGTATAAGGGGTGCTAAGGCGTACTATCTGCAAAATATGAAAATTGTGGACGAGTTTGTTGGAGGAGGACGGCTAGCTCCATTCGATGAGAAAGAGATACAGGAGATCGTTTCTGAGGGAAAGAAGCTTGTAAATATAGCCTACAGAAAATGAGAAAACCAAATGCTGTCGAAAGTTCTTAATTGTGCGCGCCACGGTGGGCGCAAATCATCAAACCAAAAGAGGACGATCCCTGTTTCAAAAGAAGCCCCTAAAAAGATGTCATTCCAAAAAATCAAACATAATCTATGTATTAAAAACATCTTTTCCTTGAGAAAATGATGGTAGCGGGGAGTAGATTTGAACTACTGATCTCAGGGTCTCTCAGAGAGGCCTTATGAGCCCTGCGGGTTAAGCCTGGCTACCCCACCCCGCTATGCCGATGGCTTCCCTACTCTAAGCCTCGAGAACCAAGTAGAGTAATCTTTACCTAAAATTTAAACATTATGTGGACGCAGAAGCTCAACCAGGTAATTATCTTTTTTGTCGCGGACTGAATGGATAGACTTAAATGGTTGGATGTAGGATTTTTATCCTATGAATACCCGGAAAATAGCTCTGATTTCCACAATGTCTGCCGTGGCAGTCGTCGTCTCTTACGGAAAAGGGCTTGCCATACCGTTTCTTCCAGGTTTAATGGAATTTACAACGGTGATCATCTTCGTCACCGGTTTCTGCTTTGGAAAAATCATAGGAGGAGTCGTGGGCATGCTTTCCATGACCGTGAACATGCTTGTCCCTTACCCATTCGCGCATCCAGCATCTTGGATCTTCACAATCTCACCCATCCTCTTAGCCGCAGAAGCACTTCTCGGCGGAATGTACGGCGTTGCCGGAGGATTCCTAGGAAAAAGATGGAGCTTAGAGGAGAAGAAGTGGAAGCTTACCGCCAAGCTCTCTCTGGTTGGTTTTGTCTTGACTTTTGTCTACCAGATTCTTTCAAGCATAAGCTTCTATTTGGCTTATCCTGTTTACCCATCAGTCTGGGAGGCAATCTATCTCACATTCATCCCTCTATACTACCCCTATCCGCCCATCATACATGCCATTACAAACCCAGTAATCTTCGCGTCAATAGGCACTGCAGCAATATATGCCATAAAAAGACTCTCAATCAGCTTGGAAACTTAGCGTTCTCCAGCGATGTACTCAACCATGTTGCCTGAACTCAGGGAACTGAACAGAAAGATGTCGGGCGCTCCACTTTACGTCAAACTCACCTGACAAAAGATTAATCTTCGTTCAAACACCCCTAACAATAGGAGTTTCACATGCCCAGAGGCGCAAGAAGGACCAGGCCAGAGATCAAGGAACTGCTTATGCTGCTCCTCCTGAAATTTGAGGGACCTATTGGACGCTACAGTCTTAAGGAGATGCTTGGGCTATCTGAGCGCGAAGGCGTTGTGAAGAGTATGCTTTCTGACCTTCAGAGAGGAGGCTACATTTCATCAGGAAGACCCGGATCAAAGTTAACCGTCAAGGGAGAGAAGCTCCTTGAACAGCGCCTAAAAGCACAAAGCATCGTGGACGTTAAATGTCTGAGTTTACAGTCTTTGGAGACCGGACCAACCAGCTTCATCGTCCACCTTCGAGGAAGGGCTGAAGCGATCATATCAGGTATGAACGAGAGGGACGCCGCTGTAAGGGCTGGAGCTTTAGGTGCAACGGTCTTAACATTCAAAAACGGTATGCTGAGTGTGCCGACCGTGTACCACAATCTTTCTTCCAAGTACCCAGACTTGGCAAAAAGAATCTACGAGTCATTCAGCTTAGCCGACGGAGACGCCCTCATAGTCGCCTCCGCCGAGAACCGGTGGAGGGCTCTAGAGGGTGTGCTAGCAGCTGCAAAGGCCTTGACTTAAATGAACCGTAAAAGCGAAGAATAGAATGGAGGATGGACCTTTCTACTCCTTTCTGAATAGAATAATCGCTGTCTCCGAGTGAAGGACGTTGGAGTTGCTCCCAATGGTCTTGTACACCATCTCATCTAAAGTCTTAAGATCCTTCGCTTGGATCAAGGCAATCACATCAAACCTGCCATACACTGAGTCAGCACGCATAACCCCACCCTTTCCCCTAAGTGTCTCAGCTACATCCTCTGAGGTCCCAGGCTTTGTACTTATGAAGACGTACGCCATAATCACTGCATACCCCTCCAGCCAAATATGGTGATCTCCTGGATATTAAAGTTTTTTGAATTGAGACTAAAATCCTCTTTGGAAACACGACGAAGAATGAATGGTGATAGTGTTACTTTGCCTCTGGTTATGGAAGAAAAAGGCTATGTGACGCGGCCATAAACGTTTATTACAGGCAGGGTGCACCCAATTGAAGAAGCCAGAAATGCATGTTTTCCTGAAGCCGAAACTAAAGGACCCGGTGTTCGTAGGGGGCTTACCAGGTTACGGAGACGTTGGGCGGACATCCGCCGGAATGCTCATAGAACATGTGAAGGCGAAGAAGTTTGCTGAGATCTACTCACCAAACCTACCAGAATATGTGATCGTAAAAGATGATGGGATATGCCATCTGCCGCGATACGAATTTTACTATAACTCAGTGGGAAAGCCCAACCTCATTATCTTAATTGGAGACGCCCAGCCAGATATGAATGAGGTGAGAGCCCACTATGAACTCTGCGGGCTTGTCGTAGAATTTGCGAAGAACTTGGGATGCAAGCGCTTTATAACGCTAGGCGGCTTTCCAACCCTGAAGTGGGAAAAAAAGGTCTACGTCGCAGCCACTTCGAGAAAACTAGCGACCTCTATTGCTGAGAAAGGAGGCGGAGCAGTGTATCGTGAGGGAAGAATTATAGGGGCGACAGGATTAATCTTGGGGCTTGCGAAGGCTCAGAATCTGAGGGGCGAGTGTATTCTAGGGGTGACATCAGGTCACACATCTGATAGAAGAGCAGCTCGCTCCGTCTTCGACTATCTGAAAAACGTGCTCAAGATAGGGTAAAGCAGTTAGGCGTCCTCACAATTTTTCAGGCAACAAACTCGCAGAAAAATTATGGATGATGCCATGGCCCATAATTTACACCTTGAAAACCACACTTTTCCTTTCCATACCTGGAAGGGGGCTTCGTCAGGTGCCTATGCGCCCTCGGCGGGGGCATATGTAGACCGAGCGAGAGACCTCGGTCGGTTTCAACAGAGGTTCTTCGGGCTTTAGCATTCTTATAATGGCATCTATCACACCTGTAACCCTTGCTTCTGCCCATGGAAGTCATACGCTTACCGCAGTTTGGGCACAGGGGGCTTTGATAAACAAGCCTCGAGGCCAATTTGATGATTTTCATCTTCTCAAGGTTTATGGTGACCGGATGTCTCGAGGACCCTGGTCTAACGCCTCCGTAGGCCTCGAGAATATCTCCCTCTATAAGCTTCTTTGTAACCTTCCTAAACCCTCCGGTAGGCTCGTACGCAGCACAATCGATTTTACCTGTGTCGTCTTCTAATGCAAGAATCACATGCCCTCCAGGTATCGTCTTCGGCTTGGCCGCGACTGCCCCGACAACGACGGCTGGTCTAAACGGCCGGACTTCACTAATCTTTCTCATCTCTGTTAGATGCGCGTCTGTTCCCTGATTTGTCCGAAAGACGACCCATCTTTCGACCTCTTCGTCAGCAATAACGATGTCTTTTGCGCTTCCTACAGCCTCGGGAGATTCACCTCTGATTCCGTAGAGTATTGGGTCAGGCCCCCTAGGCGTTATTAAGATCCTACGGCTATCCGAGTCCACATTATTAAATGTTAAGCCTCTGGTCTCGTTGTCCATGCGAAAGACGGAGTCTGAGTCGACTTTTCTGGGTTTTCCGCGATTTTTCTGAATCCTGTATGCGATCAGTTCGTAGGTATGGTCTTCGATAAGGCAGTTTCCGACAGCGGCTAACGCCCCGATTATCCCTCTGCCTTCGTTGAAGCCGATCGCATACGCCTTGAATTTCTTAATTAAGGCTAGGGCCTCACTTAACCTCACGATATCCTGGGTCGCCACTCTGGAGAATTCTCTAATATCTTCTGGAATCTTCTCTCCCTCATAGAAAACTATCCCTGGATCCGTTCCCCTAGACGCTAAGTCTGATTCCCTCTCAACGACGTCTATAACTGTTTCGCGAACCTCTCCAGAATTTCCTATTCCACTTACGCGTAGACATACGGCACCGTTTCCTCTGGTTTTCCACGGAACGTTCGGGTTCAGTCTAATCAGATTTGGATAGTCAATGAAGGTTGAACCTAAGCGGAAAAGCTTCTCAACCAGTATGGCTGCGATGTATGTGGTGCAACCTCCCCTCATGGAGTCTGTATCATCGATGCCGATGTGTAGAACTTGATCCATAAAGGTATTCCACTGATAGTTTCTAAAGGCTGCTTCTCACAAAAACTTATCGAAAAAAAGAGGGCGAGTTTTCTGTTATGCCTCTACCACGATCATGGTAAGAGTTGACCTCACCCTGTCGAGCCTCCTAATCTTCCAAGTTATGATGCTCTTCAGTTTATCCATGTCCTCAGCCTCAACCTTTGCTATGATGTCGTAGACTCCGTAAACTATGTGAGCTTCCTTCACATTCGGGACCTTCCGGAGCTCCTCCAGCACCTCATTCTCTCCTCCGATCTCAGAGTTTATCAGCACAAATGCCATTGCCATCTCTCTTTCACCATCTCTCATCTATGATCCATACGCTTAAAAAATTTCGTATTAATAATCGATCGGGATAATAACAGGCACAAAGAATACTAAATGAGGAGATAGAACTTGGGTAAAGGAATGTCTGACGCAATTTCAAGTTCCGAGATGAGAGCATTGGAGCTAAATGCTGAGTACCTCGGTGTCTCTCCTGCGCAGCTGATGGAGAACGCTGGATGCGCTGTTTCCAGGGAGATAATCTCACGCTTTAAGTCAGAGAAAAATAGGATAGCCGTCTTCTCCGGTGTAGGCCGTAAAGGTGGAGACGGATTTGTTGCAGCTAGACACCTCGCGAGCTTGGGATACAGAGTCACCGTCGTCCTCATCGGGAACCCTCAGGACATCAAAGCGAAAGTCGTTCAAGATAATTTGAGAAGCATATTGTCGATGTCTCATTCTGTGGAAACGATCATCGCCCATGATTCCTCGCTCATCCCGAGCCTCAACGTAGACGTAGTCGTAGATGCATTGCTAGGTATAGGTGCAATAGGTCCCCTTAGGCCCCCGTTGCTCCAAGCGGTCAAGACAATAAACAAATCAAAAGCCTTCAAAGTAGCCATAGATCTCCCAACGGGCGTAAATCCTGACAATGGCCAGATACTTGGCGACGCCGTAGTAGCTGACTTGACTGTCTCTTTTCACAGGCCGAAAGTCGGGCTTCTCAAGGCAAGTAAATACGTTGGAGAACTCTCAGTTGCTTCTATAGGCATACCCAAAGAGGCTGGGACCTACGTGGGACCTGGCGATGTCCTAATAGTCAGAAAGCCCAGACCCTCTGAATCGCACAAAGGAGACTTCGGCCGCCTCCTCATAATTGGGGGAAACGAGACCTTTGCTGGAGCGCCCACCCTAGTAGCCCTAGCGGCTTTACGCGTGGGCGTGGACTTGGCGTACGTCGCCGCCCCGAGTAAGACGGCTCACGACATTGCATCTATGGCTCCGGACCTGATCACCGTTAAGCTTGAGGGAGAACACCTCAACCCGAGGAACGTAGGGATAATTGAAGAATGGCTGAAGCGTTCGGACGCTGTTGTCTTCGGACCCGGCCTAGGCCTGCATGAAGATACAGTCAAGGCGGTTGGAGAGGTCATCAGTGTCATTGGGAAGGCTAAGAAACCTCTACTTCTTGACGCTGACGCTTTAAAGGCCTTCCCCGAGTCTGAAAGC
>Ga0315308_1000099_pt1 | contig 43210 bp, 49 predicted proteins | sample TDP3_MG_FD_203078 | JGI IMG/M metagenome (GOLD analysis project Ga0315308, IMG submission 203078) | Freshwater sediment microbial communities from Lake Towuti, South Sulawesi, Indonesia - TDP3 | ecosystem: Environmental > Aquatic > Freshwater > Lake > Sediment | place: Indonesia: South Sulawesi...
CTCAAACACGGGTATCTTGAAACTTGGACAGACGACCTTGACGAAGCCTTAGCCATGGTTGAACACGCCAAAGAAGAGAAGAAGCCACAGAGCATTGGACTGCTTGGCAACGCAGCTGAGATTCATCCCGAACTGGTCAAACGCGGCATTATTCCAGACGTCGTCACCGATCAGACATCGGCTCATGATCCCTTAAACGGCTACTATCCTGCAGGCATGTCGAAAGAAGAGGCAGACAAGCTTCGAAAGGGCAATCCTGTCAGTTACGTCGCCAAAGCCAAGAGAAGCATGCATGCCCACGTTAGAGCCATGGTTCAGATGATGCGGAAAGGCGCGGTTGTGTTTGAATACGGCAACAACCTGCGTCAACAAGCTTACGATGACGGGTTGAAAGAGGCTTTTGCTTACCCAGGGTTTGTGCAACGTTACATCAGACCTATGTTTTGCGAAGGCAGAGGCCCCTTCAGGTGGACTTCGCTTGTTGACAGAGCTGACGACATATACGCGTTAGATGATGTCATACTGCGCGAATTCGGCTACAATACCGAACTCTGCCGCTGGATTACGAAGGCTAGGGAACAGGTGAAGTTTCAGGGCTTACCAGCCCGCGTCTGCTGGCTTGGGTTCGGCGAACGAGCGCGATTCGGAAAAATAATCAACGACATGGTCAAAAAAGGCGAAGTGCATGGACCAATTTGGATTGGACGGGATCACTTGGACGGTGGAAGCGTAGCCTCACCTAACCGGGAAACTGAAGGCATGAAGGACGGAAGCGACGCCATAGCCGACTGGCCCATACTAAATGCGCTTTTGAACGCGGTTGCTGGCGCTACTTGGGTTTCTGTTCACCACGGAGGAGGCGTAGGCATAGGCTACAGCATCCACGCAGGCATGTGTTTGGTCGCTGATGGAACAAAAGATGCAGAGAAGAGGTTGGTGCGAGTCTTGACAACTGACCCGGGAACAGCAGTGGTGAGGCACGCAGATGCTGGCTACGAGAAGGCTCGAACAATAGCGAAGCACAAAGGAATCAAAATGCCCATGCTCAAGTGACAGTATGACTGACATAGGAGTCTCCAAGACCGACTACTCACGAATAGCAGATTACTATGATAAGGTGCGGCCGCCCCCAGCAGACATATGGATTTCAGAAATCATTCAGCATGGAGAAATCAAGGAGTCTAGCTTGGTTCTAGATGTTGGATGTGGCACTGGAAGGTTCCCGCTGGGCATTAGAGCCTCGAAAAAGGCGTTAATCTGTTCCCTAGAACCAAATATTGCGATGTTGAAGAAAGCGGTGGAGAAGGATGAGTCCAAGGAGATATGGTGGGTTCAAGGAGACGGACAGAAGCTACCCTTCAGGGATGACATCTTCGATTGTGTCTACATGACCCTGGTCATCCATCATATAGAAGACAAAGAGTTAGCCCTGCAAGAAATTCGGCGCACGCTGAAGGAAGAGGGCAACTGCGTAATCATGATAACTTCGCATTACAGAATGAAAAGAGGGATTATGCGCCATTTTCCTAGAGTAGTGGCTATTGATCAGAAACGTTTGCCGACTGTACCCAGCCTTAAGGGCCTGATGGTTAGATCTGGCTTTAGAAATGTCCATTACCACATAGTGAAACACGATGAGGGATTTCTGCCAATAGAGGAATACCTTGAGAGAGTGAGAAGCAAGCACATCTCAACGTTAACCCTGTTCAGCGAAGAAGAATTTCAAAAGGGCCTCAGAATCTTTGAAGAAAAGGTCAGAAAGAAGTATGGTAAACAATTGAGGCGAATTATGGGCTATGATTTCGTTGTCGGAAAGAAATAGATTCCGATTCAACTAGTTGGCATTGCAGAAATCTCCGAAGTGCGGTTTGTACCAAAAATCATAGCCTGTTGAGTGCGGTGTCAAGTCTTATATAATTCGCACATGACAAACTATGCTTCCTCAAAAAAGCAGACTCAGGGCAACGGTGAGTGCATTTGCTAGAAGGAGCGAAAAGAACACGATTCATAAAGCCTTCATCAATCCGAAAAATGATTGAGCTCTCAGCAGGCATGAAAAACGTTATCCACATGGAGCAGGGTGAACCTGACTTCGCGACTCCAGAGCATATCTTGGAAGCGGCTCTGCGAGCGGCCAAAAAGGGTTTCACACACTATACGGAAATGGATGGAACGCTTGAACTGCGGGAAGCTATTGCGCAGAAGCTTGAGAAAGAAAATAATATTGATGCAGATCCCCGAACTGAGGTAACAGTGACCTCTGGTTCTCAGGAAGCCATGTTTATCGCCTCATTAGGATTTCTTAATCCAGGCGACGAAGCCCTAATTCTCGATCCATACTACACTGCATGTTGGGAAGACACTCAAATTGCCGGGGCAAAGCCCATCTCAATTCCACTTGACGACAGGAAAAACTATCGAATGGAACCGGAAGCCTTGGAGAGCAAGATAACCAAGAAGACCAAGATGATTTGGCTGTGCAATCCTTCCAATCCAACAGGACACGTGTTCCCAAAACAGGATCTTGAAACCATAGCCGAGGCAGCGCAGAGACACGACCTGACAGTCTTCGTGGACGAAATATACGAGAAAATACTCTACGACGACGCAAAACACGTCAGCATAGGCTCCTTGCCCGGCATGGAAGAGAGAACCATCACAGTGAACGGTTTCTCAAAGGCATACGCCATGACCGGGTGGAGAATAGGCTACATAGCCGCTGGAAAAAGACTCTCCGCCACCCTACGCAAACTACACTACTACGCGGTTCTATGCCCAAACGCGATTTCACAAAAGGCAGCGTTCGCGGCGTTAACAGGACCGCAAAAGTGCGTTCGAGACATGACAAAGGAGTACAAGAGAAGAAGGAAGTATGTGCTTAACGAACTTGAAAAAATCAAGTCTCTGTCCTACACCATACCAAAAGGAGCATTCTACGTCTTTCCAGACCTCTCAAAACACGAAAAATCAGACGAAACATTAGCTGTTAACCTGCTGAAAGAAGCAAAAGTTGTGACTGCACCGGGCTCAGGTTTCGGAAAAGCCGGCGAAGGCCACATAAGAATATCATACTCAATCTCCTACGAACAACTCAAGGAGGGCATGACGCGAATCAAGAATTACTTACAACACAAAACATAGACTATACTGCGAGTATGCTGTCATCCGCGCTTCTTCACAGTTATCAAACCCTTATCTGCATCCACCTTCACGATGTCGCCGGTGTGGATGACCTCAAACGGATCTTTTTCTAATCTGTCTACGAGCGGCACCTTGACCAGAAACGCGCTGACAACCAAGACTGTTTCAACTTCTTTAACTATCATTGCTTTAGGAGCAAGATTGCGCGTTGCCAGCTTATACAGACCATCTATCTGGACCACTGAACTAGCCTTTCCAGACGGAAACACCAACACTTTGTTTGAAAGGTTTTTTCCAGCCAATTCATGGTTACGCTCACGGATGACACCTGTTTTGGGATCTGTAAGGTAGAAGCAAATGGGCTCGTGAGAGACTAGAGCCTCGCCTTCGCCATAGCCTCCGATGATCTTGTGGCATTTCAAAGTGATCTCAGACTTTTTCATTTCCATCTCCCCTTAACTGCGGCTTCAACGCAGTCCGAAAGCCTCGACACAACGGCCTCCTTGAACCTTCGATAGTAGGCACATTTGGGTGAATCAGTCATACCCACCTTGTCAATGTACGCAATCCAGCATGGCTCATCAATGCATGTGTCCACTACAACGTGGCCGCCAGCTTTCTCAATGGTGTCAACGTAGCCGCCACGTTCAGCCAGAAGCTTAGTCGTAGCCGACGTGCAAATCCAAAAAGACACACCTTTATGGAGTTTCTTCCCCTTCAAGAGCCTCGCAGCTTCCTCCACCTGCCTCAAAGTATAGTGCGGACAGCCAAGCATGACAAAATCGATTTTCCCGCTTGTAGTCTGCAGCTGTTCGTAAACCTGCTTAAGATCTCTATCAGTAACGGTAAACTTGTCTTTCGGCTTGTCGCCTTGAAAGGCCTCTTTGACAGTTGAGGCTTCAACGGTGAATCCAGGCATGTAAAACATGGATATGGCTCCGGGCACGTTTGACATGGCGCAGAAGTTTATGAGTTCCTCGGTACTCGGCTGCCTCGATATGCCAGTGAGCACGGGAATTCCGTAGCCTACCTCTCGACCAACGGCATAGCCAAGAAGCGTGTAATCAAACTCGTCATTCAATGCTGCATCAACTTTGACTAGATGAGTGCCCCTGCGATTTTCTTTAATGTGCAGCCCATAGCTTGGAGTCTTACCGATTATGCCCGCAGCCAATGCGCTCTGAGCTGCCTCACGATTCGTCTTCGCGCCGATAACCGAATTCACGTAAGGCGTAGCGCTCGACTCAGAAAACGCAACAGTTTCGCCGTACAACGGAATGTTTTCAGACATGTACGGTATGCAGCTCCAGCTAAGAACAGCACCCACCTGCTCATACGCCTTCATCACCCTTCGAGCCACATCGCCCTCAAACCTTGGAACATCAAACAGCTTGTCAAAGAACTTGAGGTCATAAACCGGATTCGTGCTAGTCGGCACCCTACAGCGGGCACCGCCTTTAGCCAGAAGCTCGACAAAATAAAGGTCACCTTCCTGACCGCTTGAAGCCGCGTGCGCACGGCTGATAGGAATCATCCTGTCAGCGTCGTACGCGTCTCCGATGGCTACAAGCAATTCAAGCGCTTTCCGGGTTCCCTCCCCCAATTCACCCTTGAGTATTCGTTCTTCCTCTCTCGTCGAATGCATGCTGTCTCATCCTCCATGATTAAACATCAACACGCGTTTTGAACATGCCCATTCAAAAACTTCTCAACATTGTCAATGCAGATGTCGGTGCATCTCTTTGCCGCTTCAACCGTGTTAAAGCCCACGTGAGGAGAAAGCACCACATTTTCAAGCTTGAACAAAGGGTTGTTCTTGGCAGGCGGCTCCGCAGCAAACACATCCAAGCCAGCAGCAGCGACCCTGCCCGACTTTAACGCGACAACCAAGGCCTTTTCATCAATAACCTTCCCCTGAGACGTGTTAACTATCACAGCACCTTTTTTTATGGCCTTAATTTCTTTTTTCCCGACCATTCCTTCTGTCTCTTTCGTCAAAGTCACATGCAACGTGACAAAGTCGCTTTCCTTCAACAACGTGGGAAATTCAACATACTTCATTCCAATCTCTCGGGCCTTCTTGATGTTCGGATACTTGTCGTAGCCGAGAACCCGCATGTTGAAAGCCCTCGCTATCTCACCAACTCGACAGCCAATTGAACCTGTGCCGATTATGCCCAAAGTCTTTCCATTCAATTCGACGCCTGCAAAAGGTCTCCAATCAAAGTCCCCCCTTCTAACATGTTTGTCAGCTTGAGGCAACTTTCTAATTGCTGCAAACAACAAGGCAAAAGTGTGCTCCGCAACAGCCTCCGAGGCATAGCCTGGAACATGAGTAACCACAATGCCTCTTTCCATAGCAGCCTGAAGATCCGCGTAATGACAAGATGTAGCCCATATCGAAATCATCTTCAACCTCTTAGCCGAAGCGATAACATCCTTCGTCAGATAACTCCAACCAACAATCACGATCTCAGCTAGCCGAATTCTCTGCTTCAATTCATCCTGTGTCTTAGGCGGCTCACGAAAAACCTCCAAATCGCTCAGCGATCGCAATCTTTCGATGTGCCCCTTCTCCAAGTAAACGTGATCTACGACAACCAGCTTCATTTCGGAATCAACCCTAAAATGCAGAGCCTAAGCTTAAATCTGTATTGACCCAAACCCACGCCTAGCAACCAGTAGAAGAAGGCTAAAGGGAAAAGCCGCCTTCTTCTTCCGAAAATTAAAACCGACACTTGCTACTATGTTGCAATGGTCACGCTTACCAACATGAAATCCCACGCATGCCAACATATAAAGTCACGCTAAACACACACAAACAGAACCCAAATCAAACCCTAAACCAAAAAAACCAACCCAAAAAACAAACAGAACACCGACCCTCACACAGCAAAAAATTCTCGGCAACTCATACTAACCCTATTAACCAGCTTCCCTAGTCACAGTCAAAATCCTAACATAATCAGCCGTATCATCACAGCTGTCAGCCACCTCCTCCAACGACTGCAAAAGATCCATCAAAACAAGAAGCCCAGCGGCATCAACCTGCCTGCCCTGCTTCAACAGCAACGCCTTAGTTCTCAAATAACGCTCATCAATCCGAGTCTCAACCTCATCAACCTTCTGCGCCAAAGCCCTAACCTCAGCCGCATCTCCACCAAGCCTCTCTATACTCTTCCTCAACGTCGTCGACTCCTCAACCAAATCCTTAGAAATCTCCACTAACTCACTCCACACATCCTTAGGCAACGTCACCTCAGCAAGCAACATCAAACTCCTACCGGAATCCTTAACATGATCAGCCATAACATCAAGCCGCTTGACCAAATGCATAATGTCCTCACGATCCTTAGAGGGCAAGCTTCCACGCGTCGCTTCCTCAAAAACCGCCCTACGCAGCTCGTCGATCTCGGTTTCAACCTGAAAAAGCCGCTCAATATTCTTCTTGGCCTCAGCCGTCTCACCCTTCGAAGCCGCAACCATCGCCTTCTCCAGCTCGGTTACAGTGTCGATGGCCAGAGTTATCGCCCGGTCGGCTAAATCTAAGACCTTAGACTTTCGGCGTTGCGCAAACCACTTCTCCAACTGTCCTTCACCACTGCAAGCCGCTTGTTTTGACAATAATGTGTTGTCTTTGCCTTAAAAAAATGCCTACACTCCCGGATACGATTGCCCAGAATCACAATGCTTCAAATGATAAAGCAGACCAGCACTGCACCATACCTTACCGATCAGCATATATGTTCGATACATTATCTTGTTCTGGGCTTTCACAAAACGCCAGGTGCACGCTGACTTGACCCAACCGTACGACGTCATAATCGTCGGCACCGGACCCGCAGGCATATTCTCCGCCCTAGAGCTCACCAAAAACAACAACCAACCCCTCAAAATCATCATGCTCGACAAAGGACCCGACCTAGAAAAACGCAAGTGCCCAGCCAGCAGAGGCTTCGGATGCGTCAACTGCGACCCGTGCACGCTACTGCAAGGCTGGGGAGGAGCAGGAGCCTTCAGCGACGGCAAACTCGACCTCTCAACCGAAGTCGGCGGATGGCTAACAGAATACATAACCAAGGAAAAACTGGCGGACTACATCGACTACGTTGACAACATCTACCGCCGATTCGGCGCACCAGAACACGTTTACGGCACCGACCCAGACAGAATAGACGAAATCGAGCGCAAAGCAGCGTTCGCCGGACTCAAACTCGTAACACAAAAAGTTCGCCACATGGGCACCGATCAATGCGCCGAAGTCCTGCGCAACATGCGCCGCGAACTAAAAGACAAAGTTGAAATCGAAACAGGAGTCGAAGTCAAGAGCCTCATCGTTAAGAACAACAAGGTCGAAGGCATAGAGACTACAAAGGGCGAGAGAGTAGAGGGCCGATACGTAGTAGTGGCGCCAGGCCGAAGTGGCGCCGAGTGGCTCACCACCGAAGCCCAGACACTTGGCCTTAAGACTCTCAACAATCCAGTCGACGTTGGCGTAAGGGTTGAAGTCCTAGCCTCAGTCATGGAAGAGCTGACTGAAGCATTATACGAACCCAAGTTCGTGTACTTCTCAAAGTCCTTCGACGATCATGTTCGCACGTTCTGTGTCTGTCCCAGAGGGGAAGTTATAACTGAATCGTATTCAGGCATCATCACAGTGAATGGTCAGAGCTACGCAGAACGGAAAAGCGACAACACCAACTTTGCTATACTGGTCAACACACGCTTCACCGAGCCGTTCCGAGAACCGATTGCCTACGGCAAGTACATTGCAAGGCTTACAAACCTCTTGAGCGGAGGCATAATCATCCAACGTTTAGGCGATCTAGAGGTTGGCAGACGCAGCACCGAGGAGAGAATCAGCCGCAGCCTCGTCGTGCCAACGCTTAAGAATGCAACGCCAGGCGACCTCAGCTTTGTTCTGCCGTATCGTTACTTAGCTGACATACGAGAGATGATCCAAGCTCTAGACCACGTTGCGCCTGGAATGAACTCCAAAGACACACTGCTCTACGGTGCCGAAGTGAAGTTCTACACTTCGAGGCTGGAGTTGAGCAACCATTTAGAAACCCGCATACGCAACCTGTTCACGATAGGCGACGGGGCAGGCGTCACACGGGGGTTGATTCAAGCCTCAGTTTCAGGCGTCATCGTGGGTCGAGAAATTGCTAAACGAGAGAAGAAGGCCAACCAAGTAGCGGTTGAAAGAACTTAACAGGAATAGAAAAATCCTGCATCAGATTTTTATTCCTATGCGTGCAGGAACCATTTATTGGTGCGGGAAACAGTATCAATAGCACGAGTATCCTTCCTCTCACTCTCTCGCTCTGTTGATTCATGCCCCTGCACCACTTAAACTTTGAGCAGTCGATTCTCAGATTGCCTTGTGATCGAGCAGTTGCATAGCTGAGTGCAGAGTGTGCAACTGTTTGACAAGCTCCAGGCCATTAGGAGTGAGGAAGTAACGAACCAGCTCTTTGTCGCCGTAGTGCAGTTTTACGCCACGAACTAGAGAACACAGCAGCAGATGGTCTAGATAACGACCTGTCTGTTCGTAATTCAGTCTTGCGCCACGCATGATTTGAGTCTTAGTTCTGCCGCGAGAGCCGCTGCGCATGACGCTGTTCAAAATGTCGGCGACTATGCCAACTCGGCCCCTGTTCTTGAACTCGGATAGCAGAATCCAGGAGTAAGATTCAGTCGAGAACGTAAGATTCAGAGAACCTAACATCTCGCCCCCTCTCTATCTTCTGTAATAATGTTCTGGAGGTATTTTACCTTTACGCGCGTGGTTTGACAAATGTAAACAATCGGGATGTGGCGGAGTTGCCTGGGTTTGGATCCGTTGGAGACTCCCTTAGTATGCGCTGTGAGAGATTTTCTGGGGTTGAGTTGGTGCTTTCTATTTGTGGTTTGGTCGCTGTTTTGGGCTTGGTTTGTGTTCTGGGTTCTGTTTGGTGTGCGCTTGTATGTTGGTTTGCGTGGAGTTTGGATGTTGCAAGTGTGCAGTTGTGATTGTTCAGGGGATGGTTTGGGCGGGTTGGTTTTTTGTGTGCTTGATAGTGTTGACCGCGCTTTAGAAACACTAACAGGAAGGATATTGGCGATTGCAGCGGCTGTGCGGGAAAGAGAATTTCAAAAGAAGAAGGAGGTCATCGCTTAGCGCCTTCTTCTACCACGTTGCGCTTGAGGTAGCTGAGGGCTGTGTGCGTGATGAAGTGGTCACGCTGTTTTGTCATCATCATCACGCTGCGAGTGAGCTGTGTGGGCATCGTCGTCAAACTGTTCTCTAGTGACATCAACGTCCAGCCTGGCTGTGCTGTGGGCTTGGGCGTGGATAGTTGTAGTAGTACACGCTGAACTGTGCTGTACGTCTTCTTCTTCTGTTGTTGGTTGGAGTGGGCTGCGGCTGTGTGTTTCATATGTCATTGACTTCCGCTTAGAAACAGTAATAATAACTTCTTGAGTGTGGCTGTGTGGGTGTGTGGGTGTTGATGCCCAATCGCCCTTAGTGTCACCAACAAGTGCTAGCCTACAGAGAAAGGTGTTGAAATTGTTGTTAACTCTGATAGGTTTGCCACAACAACTTTGTGTAGGGTATGATAGATGCTGATGGGTGAATGTAGGCCTTGTTGGGTCCTCTTCCATTTCGACAACTTTGCTCAATTAATAGGTCGTAGATTGGTAGCTGTTGGGATGAAAATGAGTTTCCAGACAATGCGTTGCGCTTCCGAACGGTGTTGGCAAAAGCAAGGTTAATATGTATGCAATTTATTAAGTTGTAAATGGAAGCTGGTTTGCCCAATGGAAGAGGAATTGAAAACAGTTTCGGCACGCATTCAGAAATCTCAAGCTGAAGAAATTGAACGCCTCGCCTCGAAAAAGGGAACAGACAAATCCGCGGTAATACGTGAGCTGCTCGCTATGGCCCTGCAAAACCAAAAGATCGAAGAAGCCCTTCACCAAGTTCAAACCAAGAGAATCACAGTATGGAAAGCAGCCGAGATGGCAGGCGTCACTTACAGAGAAATGTTAGAACTCCTCAAAGCCCACAACATACCGTTCCCACTCTCAGAACAGGAGCTGAGGCGAGAAATTGAGGAAATCACGGGCACCGCAGGAGCCAGCCATAAGTAACGCAGGACCACTCATCCACCTCACTAAGGCAAACGCGTTACACATCCTAAAAGCTCTATATCACACGATACTGATTCCAGAAGAGGTCAGAAACGAAGCAGTTGACAAAGGCAAAGAAAAGGGACACCCAGACGCATTGCAAATAGAAAAAGCCATACACCAAGGCTGGATAGAAACCATACAAATAGAATTAAAGCCAGATTTTCAAAAAGCCGCGGAAACAGCAGGTCTAACGAAGGCGGAAACAGCAGTGATACAACACGCCTACGAAAACCGTCTAATAGCCTTATTAGACGACGAACCAGCCAGAACCTTTGCAAGAACCTTAGGCATTACAGTCCGCGGCACAATAGGCATCCTGATCCAAGCAACAAAAGACAACATCCTAAACCAGCAACAAGCAGTACAAACACTCGACAAACTAACAGAAACCATGTACATAAGTGTCGACCTCTACAAAACCACAAGAAAAGAAATCAGCAAACTCTAGGATGGTGGGGCTGGGAGGATTTGGGCCTTCGTCACGAGCGCCCGGGAACGACCTTATGGCGCAACGGGGCTTAATCGCCGGTGAAGCGCATAAATCGAGCGAAGTTGACCTGGGCGCTAGGTGTGTTGGGGCTTTATGCCGGCCGCTCTTAGACGTTCAACGACTGGCGGGTAGAGGATTACTTGTTCGGTTTCAAGGCTCTCAACTAGATTTGGATGGATCTCTTTCAATCGTTGCTTCAGCTTTTCAATATTTTCCGGGGTGGTGAATGATGTCATGACCGCCGCATGTGTTGGCGCGCCGACGCGTAGCAAATGCTCTAGAGCTCTTAGTTGGAGCACGAAGGCGACTGGGTTGGCGCCGGTCAAGCGTTCAAAATCTTCTGAGTTTGTCGCTTTGAGCGACACTCTGACGTGAACGTTATGAAACTTTGATAGTTGTTCGGCGTACAATGGGTCGTGGCCGATCAGTATTCCATTCGTTTCTAGAATGAACTTCAAGTCAGTCTTGTCGACTAGTTCAAGCACGCCGAGCAAGTGCTGTCGGCCAATCGTGGGCTCGTTTCCCGTGATTCTCAGTTGCCGTACACCGCGCCTTTTCGCGGCGCTAACTGTCACGTTGAAGATCTGTTCGGGGCTGTAGAACTCGCCGACGACTTCTGGATGGTCTCTAGGATGGCCACTCCAGCAAAATGCGCATCTCAGGTTGCAGCCGCAGCAATGTGACTCTGCTATGCCAGCGTACCAGCGGCTCCGGCGGCCGACACGATAGTACTTTCTCAGATCGCCTCTTACAACGATTCTCTCAGTCTCTTCACTAAGCCTCAGAGGATCGTAATTTGGCAATTTTTCAGATCCTGTGTCTGGGGTCGGGCATAACGCTTCTCAGATGACTCCAACGGCTCTTACGTCCTTCCTAGCCTTTTTTCTCAGCCAAGCCAGAATGAACTCTCTTATTTCGCTCTGGTTGTAGGTGTCTCGCCAAGCTGCCTCCAAAGCGTCGCACACGTTTAGTGCGCCAACCAAACCAAAATAATAGAGAAGCTCGTTGTAAAGCTGCTCCCTATCGGTATCGTCAAGATCCACATGGAAAGTGATCCCATTCAAAACCTCATTTAGAATTGTGGCAAAAACAAGTCGACTCAAAACTCCGCTCCACCAACCAAGTCACGTTAGAACAGCAACATAAGCATTTGCATTGCGCATGCATGCTGAAGCATAATGGTGCGCATCTCATTGCATTGAAAAACGGAGGAGAGAGAAAGGAGAATTCGTTGCTCAATGCGCTCTGCTACCCGCCGTTGAGGAGCACCTCACTTCTGGCACCAAAGAGCCGATAAGCGTGATACTGGCGGGTGTCACTGCAAAGGAACACGCCTTTTCCCTGAAATCATTGATTATTCTGCGTTTGCTGACCTCAACGGTTTCGGGCAGTTGTCTGAGAGATAAATCTATGACGTGCGTCATATATAAGCATTTAGCACCTGCAGTGTTGCTGCGTCGGCATACTGCAAATGAAGTTGGTGCGCGCGCTCGCGCATGAAAAGAAGTCTAGTTTTAAGAAGACGTTCCAGTAATTCTCCAAAGAATGAAAAGAGAAACGCGCGTGGCATAAATCACTGGCGGGGCCATAACGCTAGTCTTCATAGCGTTTAAAAGCTATTAGAATCAGTGTCTCTCTTACTCCAGCGATTCTGCGGATTTTATCGAAGACAAATGTGTCGAGTTCGTCCTTAGTCTTGAAGGCAACATCGACGTGTAAGTCGTATTCGCCATAAGTGGGAGTCGCGTGCTGAACTCCCACTATCTTTCTGACCTCTTTCAGCACCTCATCGTCTTTTCCAGATTCTACTTTTGCTAGTACGAATGCGTGGATCAGATCAAGAACGCCTCACTGAAACTGGGTGCAAGTCGTAAATAAGCGTAACGCCATCTTCGTGACGCAAAAGAACCAATAGAGCGCCATACACCTTAAGGCGCCCGTTCCGAAACACCCACCTTATATTGCTTGGTGCACACATGGCACTTTCGGAACACCCTCTATTAGAAGGGTGGCCTACCAGTGTTGGTGGTGCACTCTCTGTTCGTCGTATTGTGTGCGTGGTTCCTTCTGTTCAGCTGGGTGGCCGATTGAGATTAGGTTCAAAGGAACAATGGTCTCTTGAAGTTTTAGTGCTTTTCTTATGTTGTTGACGCGGTCTTGTCGTGGATAAACGCCGAGCCAGACGGCGCCGAGACCGAGTGCGGTTGCGGCTAATAGAAGGTTTTGTGAGGCGGCGGCGCAGTCTTGCACCCAAAAGCTGGCTGAGATGGCTGTGTCGCCGCACACTGCTATGCAAAGTTGCGCTTCAGAGAGCATCTTGCCATGTGGGTGCATTCTGGCCAATTCGTCCAATATCTGTCGTTCAGTTACTACGACAAAATGCCACGGTTTAAGATTCGAAGCCGACGGCGCCGCCATGGCAGCTTCCAGCATCGTTTTGATGTCTTTTTCACCAACTGGTTCGGCTGTGTACCTGCGTATACTGCGGCGGGCCAGAATCGTTTTGATCAGTCCCTTAACCATCAATCACTCCTCTTGAGGTTTAAGCAACAATCACAGCAAGAAAAAGCTAATGGTAGGCTGCGCGCGCAAGGCTCAGAATCTGAAAACACTGTGTTACGGTGTTGGTGGGGCTGGGAGGATTTGGACCCCCGTCACGAGCGCCCGAGGCTCATAGCCTAGACCAAGCTAGCCGACAGCCCCTTCACCGTAGTCTAGACACTGTTAACGTTAGCTTACCATTTGATATTTAAGACAGACTCCAAGACTCAGCATCCTCAGTAAGGCGAAATCAGAAGGCTCTTCGGAAAGAGAAAGTAAAGACAAACCATAATCCTCTCTTTCTTTTTCCAAATCTGCAATGGTTTTAACGGATTAACAAGTCTCAAACATCAATGGAGTCTCAGAAACCCATCTGAATGGTACAGAGAGAGCCGAAATGCGTGAGAAAGACAAGAAAAAGGGAGAAGAGGATTGTAATACTAGACTGCCTATCCGCCGTATGTTCTAGTGGCTTTATGACAATCTAAGCATAGTATTTCACAGTTTGAGGCTGTGTCCTCCCCGCCTTCAGCTTGACTGGTTCTATGATGAGCTTGCCATCTAGTTCCTTGATTTTCTAAAGTGAAGCCATTCTCTTGGCATCTGACACGGTTATGCTTCTTTAGGCAATCTTCATTGGTTCTACGGCATTCACATCTTCCGCCGGCATTGGCCAATGCTTTTTCTAATTCCTTTTCTGGAAATGCCCCCATTGTACAACTCTCCGTCTCATTCATTCCTAATAACTTGTATTTTATTTTTTTGCACAGCAGTTTTGTACAAACATACAAAACATTTCGACACAGTCAATAATACTAAGGTCGTATAAACTCATAGCAGCCTAAAGAAGTGATTGGAATTCTGAAACATGAGACAATAACACAGTGAATCATGTCATCTTGAATAATCTCAGTCCTTCTCTGGTTTAATGACTTCGGAGTGGGTGGAGACTGACGGCAAAAGCTTATTTCAGATCTCCTATGAAAGATGTGTACTGTGCGTTTGAAATGAAGTTTTCCTTTGTTTGCCCTGGTCCAGAGCCGGAAGCCCGAGGCAAGATAGAGTCGCCCTGGCCTCCTCTCGGTGTGCTCTACTGCGCCGGCGTCCTAATGAACAATGGCGTTGACGTGTCTGTTTTGGATCAGGCTGCCAGAGGATTCTCTTCTGAGCAGGTTCTTAAGTGGGTGAGGAAAGAGAATCCCGATATTCTCGGCTTCTCTGTTCTGGTTACTTCTTATAAAGATGCGCTGAAACAAGCTCGACAAGTCAAGGAAGAAAACCCCAATGTGATCACTGTTTTCGGAAACTACCATGCGACCTTTAACGCTGAGAGAATATTGAAGAAGTATCCCTTCGTCGACATAATCGTCCGTGGTGAGGGTGAACAGACCTCACTTGAATTGAGCAACGCAGTGAGAGAGAAGCGGAGTCTCAAGAAGATCGCTGGCCTGACGTTCAGAAACAATGGACACGTGGTCTCGACACTAGACGCGCCGTTGATTGGCACAATTGACAAGCTTCCAGTTCCTGACAGGCGGTTGACTAACGCTGAGTACGCCTCAGAGATTTTTGGCATAAAGGTTGCCACGAAAAAATTCACCTCCATTGTCTCTTCCCGAGGCTGTCCGTTTCGCTGCAGCTTCTGTGCCTGCCGCAAGTTCGCCCGCGGTGTCTGGCGGCCTCGCTCAGCTGAGAACATCATGGCAGAGTTGATGCTGCTGCATTCGCAGGGCTTCAGGCAGTTTCTTTTCGTCGATGACAATTTCACGCTCAACTTGCGCCGAGTTGTGAAACTGTGTCGGGAGATAAGAAAGGAAAAGCTGGACATCGATTGGTTCTGCGACTCCAGAGTGGACAACTGCAGCTACGACGTCTTCAGAGAAATGGTGAAAGCTGGATGTTGCATGCTCTACTTCGGCGTGGAGAGCGCCAACCAAAGAATCCTCAACTACTACAGGAAGGGAATAACCCCAGACCATACCAGAAGGGCTGTGAGGTCGGCTAGGAGGGCTGGAGTCGACATCATTGTTGGCTCCTTCATCGTAGGTGCACCAGACGAAACTCGTCCTGAAATCCAGAACACACTCCGATTCGCTCACGAGTTAGACATAGACGTGCCTCAGCTGAACATTCTCAGCGTCTTCGCAGGCACCGACTCGTGGAACGACATGGTCGCCAAAGGGTTCATAGACGAGGAAAAGTATTGGGAAACTGGGGCTTTCGCTTCTCAAGTGTCGCCGCTTGCCGTTCCGTTTGAAGAGATCTGCCAAATGACCTATGAGTACTTCAAGACCTTTTATCTTCGTCCCAAGACTCTGTTCACTGAGATCTTTAGAACGTTCACGAGTCCGTACAGGATGAAGGCATTTATGGACAATGCAGCTAGAGCAAGAGAAATCGCTGACACTGTGAAACGAGAAGTAAGTCTGAATTCAACGTAGGCGTTGATAGGCGTTAACAACAGCTTGCGCCACGATATGGTTTAAGGTATAAATGCCGAGCAATAGCTAGTTAGGGGATAACAGAGGGGAGTCGATGTATGTCTCGGCCACGTCGGCTTGGAGCTCGCGTATTAAAGGCAGTTTCCTCATCATTGCGTCTTCAAGTCTTGAACATGCTCTTTGACAGAGGCCCCTTAGCCTATACTGAAATTATGAACATTCTGCACTTGAACCCCAGCAGAGACGCGGGCAGATTCGCTTATCACTTAAAATTCCTGCTCAAAGCCGACCTTATTGAGCCGGATGCCGAGACAAAGAAGTACAGGCTCACCGACCTCGGCCGAATGCTCGTTGACGTCGCCGACACCATAGAGGAACACTCGTTCAAGCGGCGCAAGATGCTGGTGCGATCGTCGCGCTTGGCTATGGAGGAGTTTGACCGCAACAGGATCGCTGAGGCTTTGGTTAAAGAGGCCAAAGTGCCCCAGGATTTAGCGCAGAAAATCGCCCGTGAAACAGAAGGTCGTCTTCTAGAAGTCAAGACCAAATATCTCACAGCGCCGCTCATCCGCGAGTTTGTCAACGCCATCCTGATCGAGAAGGGTCTTGAGGAGTACAGGCACAAGCTGACGAGGCTAGGGTTGCCCGTTTATGATGTGACTCAGCTCATAAAGTCGGCTGGCGCCAAATCCACCAGCGTCGACGCGGTCCACGAGTCGGCAGGAGACTCCGTAATCGAGGAGTACACGCTTCTGAATGTTCTGCCACGAGACATAGCAGACGCACATCTCTCCGGCTCGCTACACCTGAACAATCTGGGTGTGTGGACCCTCAAGCCCAACGAGTTCGCTCATGATCTAAGTTTCTTTCTGAAGCATGGAGTTCAGCTCGGCGGCAACCTGCCTACAATGGCTGCTAGTATGCCTCCTAGAAGCCTAGAGGCTGCTATATCAACAATCTCGAATCTTTCGAATATCGCCGCGACCGAGGTTTCTAGTGAACAACTGTTTGATTGTTTCAACGTGTTCTTGGCGCCGTTTGTACGTGACGTCGACACCGACCGAATCCGTGAGAGTCTGCGCCTCTTTGTGTTGAATGCCAATCAGAGCGTTTCGAGGCCTGACGCGGCGACTGCCGTTTCGTTAGGTATTGAACTCATGGTTCCAAACTTTCTAAAAGACAGGGAGGCCACAGGACCTGATGGGAAGAAGGTTGGTCGCTATTCAGATTTTGCCGACGAAACCGTTCTTCTCGCCTCGCTTCTCCTCGAGACCGTTCTGGAGGAGAGCAGAAGCGTGCCGATTTTTCAGCCCAGTCTCGTAGTGAAGATGCGGCCGGAGGCTCTGAAGAGCAAGGAAACCGAGCACGCGTTGCACTTGGCTCATCGGTTGGCGGCTGAGAGAGGAACTCCCTACTTTGCGAATCTCACCACCAAGGAGCAGACGCACGTTTCCTACGCGGCTACGGGAAGCCGCTTCGCCAACGATTGGACAGGAGACTGGGAACTCGACACCCTGCGCGTGGGCAGTGTGGACAGCGTCGTAATGAATCTGCCTCGAATCGCCTACGAGTCTGAAGGCAAGGTGTCTAAGTTTAATGCCTTGCTGGATGAGCAACTGGAGATGGCTTTGCGAGCCATGGAGATCAAACATCAGACCATCAAGCTCCGAGGAAGAGAAGGCCTACTGCCGTTCCTCACGCATAAATCAGCCGGAGAGCCGTATGCACGATTTGAAAACTTCAGTCGCCTCATCGGCTTTGTCGGTTTGAACGAAGCAGTTGAATCCATGCTGGGCAAATCCATACACGACGACAGAAGGGCCTTGGAACTGGCTGAACAGATTGCATTGTACATCCATGACGGTGTCGGGAAGAGCTTCAGGAAGCCTGCGCGCCGTCCAGCTTCAGCCATGGTGCCCTGTGCGAGTGCGGCCAAGCGTCTGGCCCAATTGGACGTTGAACGTTATGGTTGGGCGAAAGTCAAGGTTAAGGGAACGAAAGATCAGCCTTTCTACACCGACTTGGTTGCGGTGCCACTCCAAGCCAAGGTCGATTTAAGTGAGCGCATGAAGATTGAAGAGAGAATACAGCTGCTTGCGCTTGGCGGACACTTGAGTGTTCTGGAGCTGGAAGAAGAGCAGCCCGATCCAGCTACGCTTTTAGCACTGTCGAGAAAACTGGCGTCGGAGAGCAGAATAGGCTTGTATACGTTTAGTCGCAGTCTCACGTACTGTTCGCGGTGCAGAAAGATTTTTTCGGGTCAACCTGCGAAATGTCCAAGCTGCGGTTCGGCTAACAGCATCACCAGCTATCGAAGAATCTCGGCAAAATACGCTCCGATAGTCAGCTGATGATTGCAAGCGGTTTCTCAAGACGCCTCTTTGAATATCGCCTATGTAAATTGCTTGAAGTCTCTTGTACAGAATTTTAAACAATTTATTTCAAAAATCTTAAGTAAAAAGCACCATGCGCATTTTGACCATGTTCTTGTATAAAAAATCCGTGCGCCTTCTATAGTTCGGTTCGAATTTTACATAAGAAGTTGTATGTAAGCTTAAAGACTAACTTATGTGTTAAAGTGTTTTCCGCCTCTGTGCGGGTGTTCTGATGGTTTCTAGCGACACTCTTGTCTGCACCCCTCCCAGTTCGACTGTGACGAGAAGGATAGTTGTCTACACTTCAAACGGCTGCCACAAGTGTTCGGTGCTTAAAGAGTGGCTCAAAACCTCAAGCTGGCACTTCGAGGAACGGAGCTTAGAAGACGTGAATGTCATGACTGAGCTGGTTATGAAAGACATAGTTGTTCTCTCAGCGCCAGTTCTAGAAGTCGATGAGTCTGTTTACTCTGAAAATCAGTTCTTCGAAGGCAACACGCTAGCTGTCAACAGACTTCAAGAGATTCTGGAGGGGAACGGTAACGGACAAAGGTGACGGCGACGGAGAGCTTGTCCTTCAAGCGTATCAGGAACTTATGCCTAAGGTCAGGAGAAGCGATGGCTTCATAGTGCCATGGAGCAGAGAGGCGATAGTAAAACAGCTTACAACCGAAACAAAACTCGCTAAGGAATTCTATGACACAGCAGCCATGAGTCAGGAAGAAGCTGAGGAAATCGCGTTTGACGTTGAACGCAAAGTACTGAACCTGCGGTTGAAATTCGTGAGTGGCCCCCTAATCAGGGAACTGGTCAACAACATTCTGCTGGGCAGGACTAAGGACAAGCCCGAATATGCCGTTTACCGCAACGTCCTCACAAGGGTTGGTTCACCTGTATACGACGCCTATCTCATGGATGTGGGACAGGGCTACAAGGCCAATGAAAACGCTAACCTTCAACCCAACGCCGAGACCTCGCATAAACGAAAGGCTGATTGGGTCTCAGGCGAAGAATACCTGCTTCTAATGCCGCCTAAACTGGCCGACGCTCACTTGTCAGGCGACTTGCACGTTCACGATTTAGAATACTTTGGAACCAGACCGTTCTGTCAAGACTGGGACCTGCGCTACTTCTTCTACTATGGCCTGATGCCCGATGGAATGGGAACGCGAACCAGCGTGGCCGGTCCAGCCAAACATCCAGAGGTTGCCATTCTCCACACGGCTAAAATCTTGGCCTCGGCTCAGACCAACTTTGCCGGCGGCGAAGGATTTTACAATTTCCTAGTCTTTCTAGCGCCGTTCATGAGAGGCCTGACCTACGAGCGAATCAAGCAGCTCATGCAGATGATGTTCTTCGAGTACACGCAGGCATACGTGGCTCGTGGCGGCCAACTCGTCTTCAGCAACATTCAGGTTCAGCCTGGAGTTCCAGAGCTCTGGCGCAAGGTGCCAGCTGTGATGCAGGGTCGAATGGGGCCAGACGTCTACGGCGACTTCGAAGACGAAGTGCGCATGATGTTCAGGGCTCTTTACGAAGTGGCGTTGCAAGGTGACTTCAGGGGTAAACCGTTCAATTTCCCCAAGCTGGAGAACAGCATCAGCCCGGAGTTTTTCAAACCGGAGTACGATGAGTTTTGGCTGGACGTTCACAGAGTTGTGGCCAAGTATGGGACGCCGTATTTTGACAATTTGATGCCCCCGTACAGAGGCTACGGCAAGGGCGTCTCATGCTACCAATGCTGCGCCTACTGCTTCGTTGAAACGCCTGAGAGCAGCCCCGATTTCCAGGATAAAATGAACTTTGTTGACGGCAAGCACTTCACCATGGGCAGCTGGCAGGTTGTGAGCTTGAACTTGCCCCGCATGGCATTCAAGGCTAATCACAACGACGACGCGCTTTTCGCCGAGGCGCGCCGCCTCATGGACCTATCTGTCGAAATCTTCAAGATCAAACGCAAGTGGATGGACCTGATGCTCACACGCAACCGTGTGCCCTTTGCGACGCAGCGGCCAATCGACCCCAAGACGGGCGCTAAGGGGCAGCCTGCCATCGATTTTGACGGGCTTGTCAATACTATCGGGCTTGTTGGCGGCAACGAGATGGCTCAGTGGCACACAGGCTATCAGCTGCATGAAAGCCCAGAAGCTGTCAAGATTTTGGTCAAGCTCATCTTGGAGATGCAGAAGTACAGGAAGGAGCTGGAATCGAGAACAGGAGTCAAACTGGCCTTGGCGCGGACGCCTGCCGAATCAACGGCTCAACGCTTTGCAATAGCAGACCTGTTGACCGAAGCTTACCGGGACAATGCTCAGAAGCTGGTTAAGGGTGACTTGGCAAAGGGCGAGTACATGGTGAAAGAGGGTGAAAGAGATGCGCCCGTTTACTACAGCAATGGGACCCATGTCTACGTTGGCGCCAACATCGATCTGCTACAGAGAATCCAGACTGAGCAGAAGTTCTTCCCGCTGTTGAATGGTGGCAACATGCTGCACGTGTGGCTGGGTGAGGCCTCGCCCGACCCAGAAGCCCTGTACAAGCTGACCAAACGCATTGCCACTCAGACGCATGTGGGCTATTACGCTTACACCAAAGACTTGACCGTGTGCAACGACTGCGGCGTGGTGTCGTCGCTGATGAATAGAACTTGTCCTAGCTGCGGCTCCGCCAACGTTGAATGGTGGTCTCGAGTAACCGGCTATTATCAAGCAGTCAGCGGATGGAACGAAGCCAAAAAACGCGAACTGAACGATCGCTTTAGAATCACCATTTGACAGGAAACCCGGAACATCATCGTAAGCTTGCTTATTCTTTGTATGAGACTAGAATGAACTTGTTGCCGTCTGGGTCTGTGAACTTGGCTGTGCGGCCGCCCCAGTACTGATCTTTGGGCTCAGTCACGAACTGTACACCCTTCTCTTTCAACGTTTTGTAGGCTTCGTCAACGTTGGCTACATGCACGAAAATGTCAAGCTCTCCTTTAGGGTCCGGGTCCAGTCCAAGCATCATATCGCCAATGTTGAAAGTCGCGTAGTTCGACCACTCGTCTCGCTTTTGAAGACCAAGAACCTTTTCATAGAAATCTATCGCCTTTTTAAGGTTTGAGACGCGGATTGTAATGTTCTCGATTTTCTCAATCATGCGGTTCACCTCCTTTTCGCCGACGTTAGCGTGTCAGATTCTCTTGGGTGCCTCCACCTTGGCTTATTTCTTTAAGAACTAGCAGAGCTTCTTCTATATGCCTTTTCGAGTCGAATTGAGAGTTGAAGACGTGTCTGACCACTCCTTGTTTGTCTATGACGTACGTTACTCTGCCTGGAATCACGCCAAAGGTTGATGGAACACCGTGCAGCTTTCTAACCAACCCGCCCTCATCACTCAACAAGACGAACAGAAGCCCGTAATCCGCGGCAAACCTGCTGTGAAACTCAACCGACTGTGAGCTGACTCCAACGACCTCGGCACCCGCTTCTTTGAAGACCTCGTAGCTGTCTCTGAAGGTGCACGCTTCAGCGGTGCAGCCACGTGAATAGTCGCTGGGATAGAAGTACAACACCACAACTTTTTGCCTCGAAAGTCCTTCAGGCTGACCACAGCTCCAGTCTGAGATAAAAGGGTGAAGTCAGGTGCAACGTCTCCGACCTTAACGTTACCCCTCTCGTACTGTTCAGAACCCATACTATGGGCACCTTCTGATTTTTATTTGCACAGACTACGCTCGAATAGGTTTCGGCGTTCAGCTATAGAAGCATCTCAGGTCTCGGTAAGGTTGAAAGCCCAGCCCAAGCGTCACTCCGAGTGACGGCTTGTTTGTGATATCGGCTGCGTAGATTCCAACCATTCCCTTCTTGATTAGAGGTTCAGAAGCCAACGATGTTAGGCATTTGGCTATTCCTCGACCTCTGTATTGGGGATCGGTTTCGGTGTAGCTTATGGAGAACGACTTCCTGGTGAGAAAGCCCACTCCAGACATGGCCACCAACTCGCCTCTTTCGTTCACATAACCGTACACTGGCGCAGTCTCAAGTCGCTTGACAAAGACAGATGAAGCTGAGGGTTGCAGCTGCTTGATGTTTTCAGGCGTCAACTGAACCGCTCTTGCTTGGTGTTTGCAGTGTGGCTTGAAGGTTTCTGAATCGGCGCGGCAGTAGCGAACTGTGTAGGTTTTAGCTAGCCAGGGCATGAGTCGTCGAATATGGCTGGGTTTTGCCGAGGTTTCCAAGTGCGTCTTGAGATTTTTCTTCTTCTCTAGGATTTTTGCAAATTCAGTTATCGTGGCAAGATTCTTCGCTGTCATGTAGGCGCTTATGCTTCTGCCACTCGGGTAGAAAGACGCCGAATGAATGATGAGGAACTGCTGCATTGAACGGATGTCGTCAAGGTAGACCGTGACGTTTTGCCAGAGGTAGTTTTCTTCGATTAGTGAGATTTCCTCTACGTAGGACACTGGATCCTCGTAGAGCCTTCGCAGGGTTCTGCCATTGTTTTTAAGCTTCGACACCATGGCTTTATGACACTGGAAAACCGTATGTTTCTCAAACTGACTTTTATGGGTTTAGTTCAAACCTTTCCATGTGTTCTGAATTTCGATACGGGTCTATCCTTCGAAACAAAGATCATCGGCGCCGCAATGACGCGCACTACCCTCAAGGAAGCGCACGCGAGACAAAAGAGGCTACGTTGCTTGAATAGGTCGAAGTAATCACGCGCGAACCTTATTCTAAAGCGCAGTCTGTAGGCCAGAATACAATCACATCATAAATGCTTTGCAGCTGAATGAGGTCAATATACAGTTGTTTTTTGCTAAGCTTTTGGCACATCGGAAAAACATCTTTAAGGTGCCGTTAGTAATCCATATAGAAATCAGGATGCATTGGGAGAGAGGGAGTGTACGTGGGAAGCGACGATTTCTTTCTAGGTTTTGCTGCTCATGCGCACACTAGTAATGAACTTGAAGTCGATCAGGTAAAGGAGGAGCAGCTGAGGAGGAATAACAGTCCAGAGGAAGCTCAAAGGCTAACTGAAATGGTTCTCACTAAGCTTGAAGCCGACATTTCAGAAGCCGGCTACAGCATCGACGACACAAAACTACTGATCCTATACTTGAGCTACAGAGGAGAATCCCAAGAAAAAGACACAGCGATCTCCGAATCGATCCTAAGAACCATAGAAAAAAGATTCAGCACTCAGCCAGCCAAAGCCCAGCTTCGACTGATCGGACACACGACTGGCGGCGAACTGGAGAATGCAGATATTGTCCTGAAGGAGATTTTGGGAGTCGGGTATAATGGCCTGTCTTTCTTAGCCCTGGTATCGAATCTTCCTATAGGTGTGGGGAGAACGTGGGGTCTTCGAACGGCAAATGAAGCAGGAGAGCAGGGGAGAGAGATGACTCGTGATGCATGGATTGACTTTAACCAACAGACCACGAGCAAAGAACATCTGCACATGAGAAAGACTCTACTAGTGTTGACTCAGGGGTCGAAGCTTGACACTCCAGGGTACGAGCATTTCCTAGCAGAGGGAATCGCCCACTTCATGGGCAGCACCCGCGAGGCAAGAATAATGAACGTGATAGGCGGAAGCAGCGGTGATGGAGTAACTGCCAAGCTATGTCGTCAATTCTATGGAAGACTGAAAGAACATCCGCAGTTGAAAGTGCTTGATGGCGAAGCTGTGTGTGCCTTGATTCCCAACTTGTGTGAAACGTCTATAGGTCTGGATGTAAATGCTATCACCAAAATCGGAAGACAACATACATTCCATTTCAACAGCCAGAAAGAGCCTCACTTCAAGTACATTAAACGCATCGGCAACGAAGATCCGTGCACCAAGTTTGCTGAAGTGATTTATGAAAACGAAGTCAAACTGTCAAAGGAAAAAGGGCTTCCCATGCCTAATAAGGAAGCAATTCTGGAAGCAATGCAACTATCTCGAGCACAGAAGAGATTAGTGATATTCAATCCTGTTGTTGCTAGATACGCATTTGCTTTTCCTTTTGGCAACTATACTTGTGCTGCTGGCATGCGAGTCGTAGGAGAAGATATTGAGCTTATGTTTCCGATCAGAAGTTTTACTCCTGAGATGCCTGGCTACATCATGATGGGTGACCACGAGAAGGTGCAAAAAGGAGCTCGCCGCGTGTACGATATGTTGAGAGAAGATCAAGGCTTCTGCAGAAACGATGCCACTTTCCTCGTTTCGTGTATTAACAGAAGAATCGTTGAGCTGATGGCTGGATGCAGATCTGGAACTGAGGCTGAGATATTGAAAGAAGGGCTCTCGTCAACCCAGGTAATAGGCTTCTTGGCATACGGGGAGCTATCATTCACCCATCTCATCCAGGAGCCGTACTCCCATGCCTTCACTTGCTGGGGAATCACTCTTCACTCCAAAACCTTGCCTACACATGAGGCGATTCCAAAGCCCAAGCCAGCAGAAGTTTCAGAGAGCGTCCTAGGTCGCATCGCCATGGGCTATCCAAAACTTGACCGATTGTTGGGCGGCGGAATACCCAAGAACTACGCGTGTGCATTGACAGCACCACCATGCGACGAAAGAGAACTGATCGTTAGGAGCTTTCTCGAAACAGGAGCAAGGAATGGCGAAGTCACATTTTTCGTCACCATCGACCCTAGCATTGCGAGAGTTCTCACAGAAGAGTTTCAGTCAAACTTCTACCTTTTCGTTTGCAATCCTCACGCAGACGCAGTAGTCGAAAGCCAACCCAACATCGTCAAGCTGAAAGGCGTCGAAAACCTAACTGACATCAGTATCGCCTTGACCTCAGCTATCCGCAAACTCGACCCTTCAATGCAAGGGCAGAGAAGAATCTGCATAGGCTTGGTCTCAGATGTTCTACTGCAACATCATGCAGTTCAAACCAGAAGGTGGCTGACCTCACTCATCACAGGGTTGAAGTCAACGGGATTCACCACTCTGGCAGTAATAGATCCTCAGATACACCCGTCGGAGGAGCTTCACGCAGTCGTAGGATTGTTCGAAGGAGAGATCAGAATCTGCGAGAGCGAGACAGAAAATGGGTCGAAGTCTCTGAAGATCAAGAGAATGAGCAAATCGGAAACGTCATGATCAAAGAACTGCATCTGACAAGAGAGAAATTACAGAAGCGAGAGTAAACTTCAAAAAAGAAGCTGCACACGGTCTGCCGCTTCTGGACAGTCTGCGCGACATGCCTTTTCTTATCAGTCTGTTGCCCCGAGTATGAGGGCTAACAGTGCCATCCTTGTCACTATTCCGTTCCACACCTGCTGAAAGTACCGTGCATGCGATGTAGAATCCACTTCGGCGCTAATCTCATCCATGCGAGGTAGAGGATGCAGCACTATCATGTCCTTCTTGGTGTTCTTCAACACGCCAGCATCGATCTTATATGAACCCTTCACCTTGGCGTATTCGGCGGCGTCTGGAAACCGCTCCTTCTGAATGCGTGTCACGTAGAGCACATCTAGCTTGGGCAAAGCCTCTTCCAGGCTGGTAGTCTCCTCAAACTTGATACGTTCGCCTATTGTGTCCAATACTTCGCGTCGCATGCGCAACAATTCTGGCGAGATAAAGTAGAGTTTGACATCATACAGCGACAGTGCATAGGCTAAGGAATGAACTGTGCGTCCAAAACGCAAGTCACCAACCAACGCGATGTTCAGCCCGTCTATCTGCCCCAGCTCCTTCTTCATGGTGTAGAGGTCAAGCAACGCCTGCGTCGGATGCTCCTCAGCGCCTGAACCAGCGTTGATTATGGGCACTTCGGCGAATTCAGCTGCCAGTCGTGCTGCGCCTTCAAGCGGATGCCTCAAGGCTATGACATCAGCGTAGTTCTCCACAACCCGCATCGTGTCCGCTAGGTTTTCACCCTTGCGCACAGAGGCAATCTCCGCCTCTGCGAAGCCTATGGCCGTTCCACCAAGCCTGTGCATAGCCGACTCAAAACTCAGTCTGGTCCGCGTGCTCGGTTCGTAGAACAGGGTGGCTAAGATCCTGCCTTTGAGCATCGTAGAACCGCTTTTGGCCACAGGCTCCATCGCGGCTGCAATGCTCAATATGTAGTCGATTTCCTCACGAGTGAAATCCTTAATCGAGATTATGTCTCGTCTCTTGAACTTCAACCAGAGACACCAAACAAACTCTGGCGTGGCGCAAATAACTCTTACGCTTCAAAAAAGCGTAAGAAAATAAGCGAGTGGCATCATCAATGCGCGCGCATATATTCTTTTTCAAGGATACCGAGTGAAATAACGTCGTGCCATTTATCTTCGACTAAACGGGCTGCTCTTTGAATTCCTTCTTCCACAAAACCTTGGTTCCTATACATGTGCAGTGCTCTTTCATTAGAATCTAAAACAATCAATTCGATTCTGTGTAATTTCAACTGTTTAAACCCGTACTCCAGCATGAGTTTTGTCGCTTCGCTGCCATAACCATGCCCCCAGAACCTTTTGTCACCGATGACTATGCCAAACTCTCGGGCAACCTTATGGCTTTTCAAAATGTGGGCTAGGAAAACATAACCGATAATTCTTTCATCATCTTTTTTGATTATGCCAAAATAGACTCCATTTGGATCATTTAGCAACTGGCTAAACATAGTCTTCGCTTTGTCTCTGGACAAGGGCTTCATTCCCAAAAACCCAGTCACCTCATCATCACTGTACCATGCGCAAAACGCCTCAAAGTCCTGTTCCTGAAGAGGTCTAAGGTGAACATGTTCTCCTTGAAGAACCAATCACATCACCAACTCTCAACTAGTCTTCGTAATTCCGCCACTTCTACCGATTCCGACTACTCTGAACGTGTTTGTTGATGTTTATTTAAGGCTAACGTCATTCATCCCACGTTTAAGAACATATTATTTTGGCGGAGATTCACTGATTCACGAAAGCACATACGCACAGCAAAGATGAGGAAAGCCGTTGAGAAACTCTTACTCTGGAGTGCGCAGAATAAGCAAACATATATTTCAGAGAGGACTTAATTGCAGACAAGAATGTAGGTGAACAATGATATCGGGCGGCTTCCCGCTCTCGAAAACCCAGCAGATAGACATCATCTCTGATATTCGTTCTTGTTTCAAACTTTGGAGGCAGTTCAGTCCCAAAAAAACACTATTCGACACGTGGGAATTTCGGTTGGCATTCTACAACGCCTTCAAATACAAACCACATTTCATGTTGCTAAAGGACAGATCAAAAAACTTGGCTCTTCTGCCCCTATGGTATGAACATGAAAAAAAGCAGTATTTCTGGTTTGGAAGCGACTGGCAGGAGGAAGCACGGTTTTTCAGCGTGGATCCAAAATTCGTTCCACTCCTGCTCTGTCACGCGCCCTCTCCACTTCTGCTGAACGCCATATCTCAGGATTCGGTCAGACCCTTAAAAGGCAGAATGGATTTTCAAGAAGACGATCCCAAATATGTTCTGAACCTGAAGGGATATAGCAGCCACGAAGACTATTTAATGAAATTACCGAAGAAGAGAAGACTCAACTTGAGAAGGAACAGAAGGAGAATTCAAAGGCAGAACCCAAGAATAATAGTCAACAATTTTTCCGATCTTGAACATCTCGTGCGTCTAAGCAAAGAGAGATTCGAGCAAAAGAGCGAGAAAACCGTTTGGGAAGATCCAAGAAGAATAGAAGCCTTTCGCCACGTAATCAAACTGGCTGGAAAATCCTACCAGATAAGAATGATCTCCGTCCTGATTGACAACGAAATCGCCGGCGTCGATTTGATCGCCCTTTTCAACAAGTGTTACTACACGCTAATCTGCGGGTACGATGTACGGAGATTCTCTGGGATTGGCAATTTCTTTAATCTTCTCGAGATCGACGATGCCATACGGCTTGGGATGAGAAAGATTGATTTCCTGCAGGAAAACTATGACTGGAAGAATCGCCTTTTCGAAGAGATCCCTCTTTTCATGTATGAGAAATAGATTTGTTAAAGGCAATGCCAACACGATGGGATCCAGCTTAGTACACTGCCACAAATCAGTCTCTATGTATGTAGCCCATCTTGCCAATACATTGCTTGATGCCGTTGCGCGACGATCTACGCTTGAAAATGGCTTTAAAACTCTTTTTATCCTCAACCACAGAATACTAAGACTAAGTGGGTGTGCCACATGTCTAAGAAAGCAACCACGCTGCGCGTCACAAAAATAAAAGACGGAACGGTAATCGACCACATTAACAGCGGCCACGCTCTAGACGTAGCAAAAATCCTAGGCATAACCGGACGCCGAGCAGGAGTCGTAACGATCGCCATGAACGTTCCAAGCAAAAGGCTAGGACACAAGGACATGGTGAAGGTGGAGAGTAGAGTCTTAGCCGCCTCTGAGGTTGACAAGATTGCGCTCCTAGCGCCACATGCCACAATAAACATAATCAAAGACTACAAGGTGGTTGAAAAACAAAGGGTCAAGCTGCCAGACACGATCAAAGGCATCGTTAGATGCGACAATCCCGCTTGCGTGTCGAACAGTGACGAACCAGTTCAGTCAAAATTCTATGTTACAGACCAAGAGCCCCTCCGCCTAAAATGCCACTACTGCGGACACATCATGGAAAAAGAGGACATCCTGAAACAATTCTGAGTCAGGTCTCGGTGAGGACTCGCCTTTATACGTCTTTAGTTTTATAATCTGATAACGACTGTAGTTTAGGATATGAGGAATTGAATTGAAGCCCCTTGACTCAAGGCTAATTCCCAGATTGGAAGAGAAGTATGGACCAAAATGGTGGCCGGTACAATATCCAGAAGACGTCTCAAAGGATCCTTTCAAGAATCTCATCATAACTGTTCTCTCTCAGAACACGAGCGAAATCAACTGCGTTCGCGCTTACAGAGGACTGGCAGCCAAGTTCAAAGTTGACGCGGACACGCTCTCACGCGCCAAAGAGGCAAACATAAAAGAGGCGATCAAAAGCGGTGGACTCTACAATGTTAAGGCAAAGAGAATCAAGGAAGTGTCCAAGGCTGTTCTAAGCAAGTTTGGCGGAGACTTAGCTGCAGTTCTAGCCCTTCCAAAACAGGATGCAAGAGAAAAGTTGATGGAGCTACCTGGAATCGGCCCCAAAACAGCCGATGTGCTGCTTGCGGACCGCCACGGTTATCGAGAAGTGTTCGTGGTTGACACGCACATGGATAGAATTGCGAAACGCCTCGGTTTGGTAGGTCCAGACGCAAGGTATGAGGACATTCAACTGGCGCTTAAGAACTTCCTGCCTATGGCCAAGAGTGAAAGAGTCGGAGGATTGTTCTGGCTCTTAGCAAAATACACCTGCAGGGCACAGAATCCAAAATGCGCGGAGTGTCTTCTCATCGATGCCTGTGACTATGGAAAGAAGACGAGCCCAGCGGGCAAGTCAAAGCGGGCTCTTCGCTAAGGGGAGGTGATTGAATCGCCGAACAGATTCAACTGGGTTGAGATACGGGTCCGAGACCTAGACAAGGCGAAGAGTTTTTACGGGAGCCTGTTTGACTGGCAGATAAGCGGCGGCGAAAACAAGGATTATGCCTACTGGTTGATAAACACAGGTGAGAAACCAGGCGGCGGGATGTGGCGCTTTCCAGAAGGCAAGAGCCTAGGCGTTCTGGTCTACATTCTAGTTGATGACATCGACAAAACTCTGAAGAAAATCGTTGAATTAGGAGGTAAAGTTGTGGTTCCGAAGTCAAAGGAAAACGGAAACGCCATGGCCACGTTTGCCGACCCTGATGGAAACTTGCTTGCGCTGTACGAATACCACGAGAAACAGTGAGATTCCTAAAGTTGACGCGGTAGGCATTTATGCTATCTCGTTTGGCTGAGCAGTAGGATTGCTTGCGCCAAGTCGCCTTTTGTCTGTTCTAGGGCGGCTCTTGCTTCTTCAGGGCTCACTCTGGCCTGCGTGGCCACTAACTGCACGTCTTCCTCTGGAATCTTAACCGCTTTCTCAACAGCCTTCTCAACAGCCTTCTCAACAGCCTTCTCAACTATTCTTTCCCCTGTGACTTGGAAGATTTTTTGACCCTGCATCTCCATAACTGCAACCTCGGGATTTTGAACTATGATCTCCTTGGAGCCGGTTTTGATGATGACTTCTTGAACATCTGGCATGGAGCCCATGCTCATGCCCATGCGCTGCATCATGCGTCTTGCCTCGCGTGGATTTATCCGCCGCATTGTTTCAGCGTCCTGTGTACGTTATTTTTATTCTAGTTCATTACTAGCTATTTAAGTTGAAAGTTTTTATTCGGTTGTTTAGCATTGTTGTTAGTTGGTAAGGTTGAGACATGACTGAGAAGACTATTGGCCACGGCACTTGGTACGATAAAACAGCCTTGGTAATCGCCACACGAGAGCAGAAGCTGGGGCGAAGCATGCGTCTGATTCGCACAGAAATGGGTGTCAGCGCCTCGGGAATCCCGCATGTCGGCAATCTGAGCGATGCCATACGGTCCTATGCAGTAACCGTTGCCCTGCAAGCGCAGAACTATCGTTCTGAACTGATAGCGTTTGCTGATGACAAAGATGGACTGCGCAAGGTTCCGGCTGGAATGCCAAGATCGCTTAACAAGTATTTGGGCTATCCTGTGACATCAATCCCAGACCCGGAAAAGTGCCACAAGAGCTTCGGCGAACACGCCACATCGCTGATGCTTGAAGCCTTTGAGAAATGCGGCGTCAAGGGCACCTTCATGTCGGCGTCGGAAGTTTACAAACGCGGTCTTCTCAACGAACAGATCAAGATCATACTGGAGAACGCCAAACGAGTGGGCGAGATCATCAGATGGGAAGTTGGACAGGAGAAGTTTGAAGAAGCACTCCCATACTTCGCCATATGCGGCAACTGCGGTCGAATCTACACGACTAAAGTGTATGAATTTCTGCCTAAGGAAAATAAGGTTCTCTACGCGTGTGAAGGCATGGAAATAAAGGGACAGATGTTCAAGGGCTGCGGGCACAGGGGCGAAGCCGACTACACTAAGGCTGAGGGCAAGCTGGTCTGGAAGGTTGAGTTTGCTGCCAGATGGAAAGCACTCGACATCAGGTTTGAGGCCTACGGAAAGGACATCGCAGACTCGGTGAGAGTCAACGACAGAATATGCGAGGAAATTCTGAAGTGGCCGCCTCCCTATCACGCGAAGTATGAGCTGTTTTTGGCAAAGGGCGGAAGAAGACTCTCCAAATCGGCAGGTGTGGTGCTTGCAACCTCGGATTGGTTCCGCTACGGTTCACCCCTGTCTCTCAACCTTCTCTGCTTGAAACGCTTCGTTGGGTCTCGCTCCATCTCGGTCTTGGACATCCCGGCGTACATGAATGAACTGGACGAGCTGGAGGACATCTACTTCGGCAGGAAAAAGGTTGCAGACAAGAGAGAGCTCACAAAGCTCACGGGACTCTACAAGTATTGTTGGTGGCTGAACCCACCCAGACAGCCCAGCCTGCATGTGCCATACAACCTACTGGCCTACCTAGTCAAGGTCGCGCCGAAGGGCACAGAAACAGAGTACATCGCTGCTAAGCTGAGGGAATACGGATACCTCAAAGGACGAGAAGAGGCACTACCTCCGAGCCTGAAGGAGAGAATAGGATACGTGCTGAATTGGAGCCGAGACTTCGCCGAGATCAAGGAGACCACCATCAAGTTGAAGGCAGAGGAAAAGGATGCGATAAGAGAGCTGACTCAGGTCCTGCAGACCGAGGCAGAAGCCGACCAGATTCAAGGATCAGTGTTCAGCCTAGCCAGAAAACACAGCATACAACCAGGCCAATTCTTCAAGACTCTTTACACTGTTCTGCTTGGAACGCCTTCAGGTCCTAGGCTTGGCCCCTATATACTTGCTATGGGCAGACAAAACGTCATCAACGCGTTAGAAAGAGCATTAGGGAAATAGCCCGAATCCAAAGAGTGCCTAAGAAGACTGCGCCACCTGTCTGCCTGTAACATTGCGAAAACTCTTTTTATCTCACCGCTCAGATGACAGTCTCGGCAGGGCCCGTAGTCTAGCCCGGATTAGGACGTTGGCCTGCGGAGCCGAAGATCGAGGGTTCAAATCCCTCCGGGCCCGCCAAAAAGTAAACAGGTTCAAAATCTCGGTTTAAATTCTCGGGATCTCCATACAGCATCTAATCATGGATAGGTTGATTATTGTTCAACTTGTTTTGAACAACTGTTCAAAAACATAGACTTATAATTATTGATATGAAACCTAAAATTAGGTGTAGCGAACTTGAAGCCGTATAGGACGGATTTGATAAAGGCATCATCCACGGCAATCGGGCTTGTAATGGTTATTACTCTGTTAGGGCTCTATGTGATTCCGCCATACGTCTTCGTGACTCCGGGTTATTCTGTTTACGTTGCAGGCATAGTGGACCACAGGAAAATTGGGCAAGGCTATTCTGATGGTGTTTTGGGTAGATGGTATACGGTTTCTGTTAGACTTTTTGACGACGACCCGATCAACCAAATCAAAAGCGGAGAAACTCTTGCGTATATCGTCACGAAGGCTGAGTGGGAGATGGTCGAGTGGGGCGATACGGTGAAAATAAGACTCCTACCAGATGTGAAAGCAGAAATAGTTGAACTGTTTCCATGCTTGAAACTGCCTGAGTGGCATGGACTTTCAGGTTCTGCCTCACCAATCGATATAGAGATGTTTGCAAACAAAACGACTTATAAAATCGGTGAGAAGGCTGAGTTTAGTGTGATACTTAGAAACGCTCCCGAAGAGAAAGGGTGGACTGGACCTCCAATTCCATTGAAACTGACACTGTTCAAGTCTTCTCCATTCTGGGCATTTCGAAATGGAGAAAGGGTATTCACATTCCAGGGCGATTTAGAATCTCAGGAAACAATTCTTCAACCAGGGCAAGAATTAAGGTTCAGCTTTGGTTGGCAATTGACGGATGTTCTAGTGGGAGTTTACTACGTGCGAGTTTATTTGGGATACTTTACGGAAAATGAAGAGACCACGTTAACTAGCACTACCATGATAGGAATAGAAGCCTAGAGTGGTCACATTGTCTTCTAACCTGAACGAGAAAGATGTCCTGCGAGGTAAAGCTCTTCAAGTTTACCGCTTCGTAATAAGAAGCAATGAGCCGGTAAGGGTTAGGGAAATACAGCGAAGTCTGGATTTCAGCAGTCCATCCCTGGTGATATATCATCTGGAAAAGCTAAAAGAGGCAGGCTTGATAAAAGAAGAAGGCATGGGTTATGTGGCGGATAGGGTTTTATTAAGAAACGTTGTGAGATTCAGAAGCACGCTGATCCCTCGGTATTTCTTTTATTTCTTATTCTTTACTCTTGGGGCAATATTGGAACTAACACTCTTGAGACCTCCAGTAGTCACAAGAGAATATTTGATTGCTGTTATGTTTACTTCTGCAGCAGCGATTGCATTTGGTATCGAAACATATTCGCATTGGCGTGGTATCTAATACTGCAGCACCCGACGGCGTAACCAAAATGCAAGTCATTGTTAAAGTGAGTTTTCGCCTTTTCGGTGCGGCGGATTTGAACCCCGCTTTTATCTCAAAAGGATCCTTTTTCATAGGACGCTTATGTAACAACGCTGAAAATGGGGAATTTAAGCGAGGATTTAAACCTAACTCGGCCAGCCACTCACAATTCTGCATTTCCTGATGAAGCAGTTTTATCAAACACCAGTGTGTAAGAGTGTAGATGGGCAGGGTTAGATGATAAGAAACTCGGAAACACTTCAACAGAAGCTGCATTTGATGAAGATGAGTCTTGCGAGCCTGATAGGGATACGTGAGGGCATGCGGGTTCTCGATGTAGGGTGTGGTCAAGGCACTTTTACCGCGTGTGTCGCAAAACTGGTGAAGGAGACTGGAAGAGTTGTGGCTGCCGACATTACCGACGAATATTTGACAGAAATGAACCAGAGCTTAGACAAATACGGCGTTCGGCATCTGGTCAGATTCGTGAAGTGTGACGCAGCGAATCTGTCATCTCTATTCACTCCAGAGAGTTTTGATGTGGTCGCAAGTTACAGATTGATAGAAGAGTTAACGCGACCACCGGAGTTATCAAAAGTAATCCAGGAAATGGCAAGACTTGTTCGGCAAAACGGAAAGGTTGCATTGATAGAGCTGAGCACAGAAGCGAGAAACGCAGCCGAAGAGAACCTTGTACGGCTTCATCGAGACATAGGAGATGACTATTTCCCTACTACAAGAGAGATTCTTCGGCACATGAAGAATACCGGGTTAAAGGGACTACGCGTTGAAACGGTGGAGACGAAAATCTGGTACTCACCGACATTGTTCTTAAGAGGAGCAGGCGGACAAGACGAAATTTGGAGTGAACTTAAAGGAAGAATAATGCAGGAACTGTGGCCTTCAATAAAACAACATGGCATGAAATACCCGCCAATCAACATGTTTATTGGACAGAAAACACGCGTCAGAGACTAAGAATGCCTATGCAAGAGCCATGAAGAAGATCTTAAGCGTCAATTGACTCAAGCCCCGCCGAATGGATTGCGTTAAAAGGCAGTGCGTAATGATAATTGTATGTTGTCATAAGTGGCAGCATCAGCCTACCTAGTCTCACCCCGGCGCTCCCCACATCATGTTGGAATCGGAATTTCCTCGTATTTTGAGGTGCAAGGATGGCCGTCGACCACCAGCATTTTCCTTTCGTTTGTCCTTGCGATGATGGAGCGTAGCGTATTGATTTCGTTATGAGAGCATATAGGGATGTTATGGTCCGAAAGAAGGTTCTGCATAAATATTTTGTCTACTTTGCCTCTGTTCTCGTGAAGATGCTTTCTGGCAAGGTCATACCTGGAAAGAGCTGCTGGCTCGGAAGGCTTAATCTCTTCCCGCATGAGCGTTAGAAAAGCGTTAGACGCAACCAACACGTCCTCTTCTGGTCTTCTTAAGCAGCTTTTGGTAAGCCCCATTTCCATTATGACCGCTTCTTTTTTGTCGGCGAGCAAATAGCAGGTGCCTGCGTTGTTGGCGAATTTCGGTGTCTGACGGATGAATTCGATAGCTGTGTCAACAGAGGCACAGTTCTCCAAGACTAACTGCATAACCTGCCTGGAAGACAAGCCTCTTGATGCTGGTAGCTCCTTTGGTTCCCAGCCAGCATCACCAATAAACAAGCCTGCACTGTTCATTCCTTCTTCGACCCCCAACATCGTGATGGTGCCGCCTACAAAAGAGAACTTCGCATTTTTTCCCGTAACGCTCCGAAGTTGATTGCATTTTCTGAAATCTAAGAGGAAGTCGTAGTTTCTGCCAACGATAGGTGTCCCATCAGCTGTTGCAGTGCCAAAGGCAGAGATAATTGTGCAGTTTAAAGGGGTATCAGTAGTAAATGGGTAAGCGGTCTCGAGGAGTATTGAATCGTACGGGAGTTGCGCTCCTTCCGCGATGCCTCGAATTTCTTCTAACAACTCTGGGAAATGCTTTGCAATGATCTTTTCGTTTTCTAATGCCTGTCTGAGCCCATACTCAAGAGTCAAGCCTTTTTCAGCTAATTTCTGTTCAAAGAACGAGAGGTTGTGAATACAGACATCCTTGATCATTTTTCCCAACGCTAAGCCAAGGGCAAAACTGCCTTCTCCACTCAGTGCAACATATTTCAACAAATGTTCCCTTAGGTGTCCGCATAATAGACTGCTTCATAAGAATTTTGATACCCATAGCGCGCGCTATTTTTATACGGGTCAATTAATTGAGATTTCTTGGCGAGTAAGATGCCAATTCTCAAAGTCAACTCGGTAAACTTGTATTTTGAAGTTGCTGGCGCTGGACATCCGATCCTGGCATTAACGCCTCTTCTACTAGATCACATGTTTCTAAGGCCATTCGGGCAGGCTTTGGCTGAGAAATACATGGCGATAAGTTTGGATTTGTTAGGACATGGCTTGTCAGATAAGCCTGAAGATGAGAAGTTGTATTCGTATGAAAATCTGGCAAATCACTGTTACCAGCTTATTAGAACATGAACATTAAGAAGCATGACGTTGTTGGCATATCTTGGAGTGGAAGAATAGCATTAACATACACACTGCTGCATCAAGACAATGTCAGAGCGCTCATTTTGATTGCCAGTTCGGGTCCGAAACAAAAGCCTACTACTCCTCAAATATCACCAGAATGGTCAAGAAAACAGAGGTTTGTGGTGGAAATTGCATATAAGATGCCTTATGATGTTTCCGAAGACTTGAAGAGGATTCAGGTTCCTACGCTAGTCATTGTTGGAGACAAAGACCCCAGATTGGAGGCTGCCCACTTTATGCATAGAGAAATTCCAAAATCAACTATGAAGATTGTCAGAGGAGTGGGACATGAGTTTGACTTGACAATTTGTGCGAAGGACATTTTGAATTGGCTGGAAGAACTACTAACATAGAGCTCTTGCTGATCGATCATACTGTCGGGTGAAGTCAGAATAATCAAGTTTGATGCGCGCGCGTTAATACGTGACTGACTGTGTGGGATAGAATGTCTATCCCAAACCCAAAACATAGAAGATTTCTCCATAAATTGTTAATGCAACCTGACAGACAGACTGCATTGTTGTTGATGGAGAGAGGAGGTGATAGAACTGAGAAAAAAAGTAGCTTTGAAAATAGCCATTGGCAGTGTTTTCGTTTGTTCATTCATTTTAGCCTTGATGTATCCGGTGATTTCTGCAAGGTATATGGGTAAAATACATTTCCTTATGTCTCCGAAGGCTGGCGCAAACTTCATTCCTCCCGCGGGCAAAGAAGCTAACACTATGATTGTTTGGGTGGGAATGTTTAAGGATAGCACGTATGGAAGTTTCAAAATGGCCATGGTTGGGTACGAGACATACCATGGAGACGACCAGCACTGGGAATATCACTGGTTCACAGACAATTTGAGAGCTGGCGAAGTATATGGGTATGTGTCTAAAAAGGCGTACCCATCATGGGAAGGAATACCACTTTACTTTGAATATGATGTCACATTGGCGAGAATCAATATCAACACATCAGAACATCAGCTAAACGCCACAATAATTGTGAAAGGAACAACACTCTTTACGGCCGAGTTCAGGGCTGATACAACCACTCCAATAGAGTCCTACATTGAGCCAAGTCAGGTTTCTCATGAGCTCTATCTCTCAGTTGATGCACGTCGACCATTGTTAAGCGCAAAAGTAACAGGCCTAGAAGTCGGGGCTTTTAGCGGCGGGGTCTTCGTATACATAGACACTGAACTCTGCGATTCATCACTTCTTCCATGAAACTTTGGAAAATCCCAGAACTATAAGGCAACACAACCCCACTTTTTTCTCTCCTCCTAAAGTCATCAAATATTTTCATTGTCTATCTGTGTCTGTCTAACAAAGTAAGAGAGAGCAACGGGGGAAGGAAGGAGAGAGAATAGAATTTCTATGCACACACCCCAAATAGCACACTTACCCATAGCATTACGTACATTACCGCAGACGCGCGCGCTAGGTGGGGGAAACCATGACTGAGCAATATATGTCAAATCAAGAATACAAAACTCATTTTGAGAAACTCTGGGGTCTCCGTTCTAGAATTGCCAGGGATCTTCCAATCAGACCTAGCATGTACATTTTGGATATTGCAACAGGTGAAGGATTCTTCGCCATGGAGGTTACAAGGCGTGATACCAGTCTCAAGACTATAGGCATTGACATATCTGAAAGAGCTATTCTAGATGCAAAAAGAAACATCAGAAAACAGAACTTCCGAGGTCGCATAGAAATAGTAAAGATGGATGCCACGAAGATGCGCTTTCTCGAAGAAGAATTCGATATGGCAGTCAATTTCACAGGCCTAGAAGAAATCCTTATGACTAGAGGCGAAGAAGGCGTCCAAAAGACATTCCTTGAAGTGAACAGAGTCCTAAAACCTGAGAGCTATTTTTGTTTTGTAGTCATGCCTCCAGATGAGATGGAATCAATCGCTCAGAAGACAGAAGTGGCTCTATTTTCCTATATTTGCGGTGCCACATGGCTAAATAGCAGCAAGTACGAAGCTATGCTTGAGAAAGCAAAATTCAAACTGACTGCGAAAAAGAGCTACTTCACAGGCAAGAAATTCACCGCTCAGCAGGCAAAGAACGAAATCAGATACGCCATCAAAAATGCCCCAAAGATTCATGGAATCGTCATCCCAACCTTCAGGGAAGTCTGGGCCAAGTTTGGACAAGATATAGAAGAAAACGGATTGGGTTCCTACTCCAAAGTTGTATTGATGATTGCCCAGAAAACTAAAGAAATCGAATAGGGAAGTTAGCGCGCGCTCAGGATCTAACTCAGTGTGAGAGAGAATAGAATTTCTGTAACTCTAACTTTAGCTGTTACTCTAACACAACAAACGAAGGAAGGAGGAGGAAGGAATAGAAATTCTATCCACACACACCTTTTTCAAATCGTTAAGAGTTCGTCCACTCTTTCTTCAGTAATGATAAGACGACATCATCCCTGAACTGTCCGTTGAAGTAGGTACGTTGTCGAAGAACTCCTTCTTTTCTGAAGCCTAGTCTCTGAACAAGCTTGATTGATCTGATATTTTTTGAGTCAATGATCGCTTGAATCCTGTTCAACTCCATTTTTTCGAAACCGTATCTTAACATAGCTCTTAGTGCTTCAGTCATAATGCCTTGTCCCCAGAATGCTGGATCTAGATCGGCTCCAATTTCAGCTCGACGCGCTGTTTTGTTCCAATCGTAAATCCCGCAGGTTCCTATAAGCTTCTTACTCCCTTTTTTGACGATTCCCCACCGGATACCTCTGTTTTCTTTGAGGGGCTTTATACAGTAACGTTCTAGTTCTTCTTTAGCCGCCTCAAGGTTGTCAGGTCCTGGAAAGCAACACCCTTCTACTATTTGCTTGTTGTTGAAATGGTGGAAGTAGAATCCTACATCGTTGAGTGTCATTCGTCGCATGATCAGTCTATCGGTTTCCATTTTGGGGAACTCTCCGAATTCTATCATATCGACCATCTATCCTAGATTCGCCGCGCCCGCGCTTGCTTTAGTCTAGGTGCCGAACGCCTATGAGCTTGTTGGTTGGATAGAAATTCGATCAAAAAAGAGAGTTCTGTTCGTAGAAACAGCGGAAACAGAGAAGGAAATGAAGGATATTAAGACAGCAGTTGCTATGCTTAATACCGTATTCAGTGAAACATTGATTCTACCTCATTCCTATATGAACGCTTATTGCCAGTTCTCGTCCTTGGTAGTCGAAGTTTATGTCAGGTGACAAGTTCATGATGAAATGGACATCGCCTTTCAACATTCCAGTTATGTCTAACTCATGATAACTATTTGAGAACACGAAGTCTAGCTCTCCGCTTTTGCATTGAACCGAGAACATGGTGGCGCCGTTCTGTTTGATTGAGCTTTCGTCCAATCCTTTCACAGATAGGTGATACGTCCATGGATTTGTATTTTCAAAATCCAGACTTCCTACATTCACAGCGAAATTGATGAAAGTTCCAGGTGGATATGAGGGAAGGCTGGTCGACCATTCGAGTCTGTCAACGCTAAAGTGGTGGAACATTTCAAGGAAAGAGTAGAATCCAGATGCATCACCAATGATACTGATTTCAAATGTTCCTGGTGGCATTGGTTTCCTCATCACTATTAGCTGAGAAGCAAAGAAACTCGGAGTTAGCATGCTTGCAAATGTGGTGTAGATGAAATAGGATGCAAGAATGGCACACGTCAAAGTTGCAGCTATCGTAACCGTTAAGATTCTCTTCTTTAACATCATATCACCTCCTTTCTCCCTCAACGACAAAAGATAGTGGCATGTCAGGTTGCATTAACGATTTATGGAGACATCTTCTATTACTTCATTCTATTTCTCTTCACGTTGCGCTAATAATTCAACTGTGTGGGGATAGAAATTCTATATCCCAAACCCAAACGATTGACAATTGGTTAGTAATTAGTAATAGCGCACTATTAATGGAAAGCCATAAGAATCTCTATATCCACGAAAACAAGCAATGCCTAAAGATGAATATGATACTGGATCTCCTAGCTGACCACAAGAATGAGCTATCTTCGAGTTTTGTTGGACTGTTTTCGAGGACAAACCTTCTGCAGATCTATCCAGATCAACCAATGGAGGTCCAGGTTTCAGAAATAGAAGAAAGACTAGGTAAGCCGTCAATTCAACATATGCTTATTTACTCAAAAAAATATCTTAAGCTAGGAACGGTCTTAAGCAGGAGATATCTCAACTCTGCAAGAATCCAAAAAGGACCGCTAAGATTAAAAGATGTTGTTTTGTTGCCTGATCACCTCTCAAGCCTGCCGACAATGACGAAGCAAAATCGCGTACTCTTCTTGGCACCTCACTGCGATGAAGCGTATTTAGCGGGTATTTTGCTGCATCGAGCGATAGGTGACGAGGTGTTCCTTTATTCTTTCACTCGTCCTCAAGCAACGAAAAAAAGCATAGAGAAAGCCTATCGCATACTTGGCTTGGAGAAGGATAATTATTTTCTGAGCTCGTTGCAGGCGAACCGGCTATTCACGCAGAAGAACATAATAAGAGAAACAATAAGGCATCTTCTACAAGAGTTTGATCCAACTGTTGTCTTATCGGTTTTCCCAAAAGGCGCCAACTTTGATCATATGGCTGTTGCTGATGCCACTCGTGAAGTTGTACTTAGCGAATCGAAAGCGGACCTACTGTATGGCTATGTAATCCAATCTAGAAATAAGACTCCGATAATTTTTCCTCTTTTCCCTAAATCAGTGCATAGAACTATTCTTCGAGCCTTTGGAAAGAATGGTCTAGGCAAGGTATTCGAGAACTATCTGCCTTTTCTGGAACATTACATAAAAACATATTCAGAACCGCTTCTGAGGATGATAGGCGACAAGCGACTATCACACGCCTATTCGCTTCCGCTAGAAGGTGAAAGAATTACAAACTACCGAATACCGAACCTCCTAAATGAGGTTTTGTGACTCACAAGACTCTAACGCCCGCCCGTCTTTTAGGGTTCTGCATAGAATTTCTATCCCAAACCCAAACTAAAATTTCTATGCGCAGTTGCCTTGGTTTCTTGTTTTGCATAAGCGCGCTTAGTTGATAGAACGAAACCGTTAAACAGATGCTGTTAGAACTTAGATCTCGATTATCGAATTGAAAACACGAGATGATTGAGATTGACCGAATTGGCAACCCCTTGTCTGCTTTACTGCGGTTCCTGCCGTTACCACATGAATGAAGAATGCAGAGGATGTGGCAGTGAAGATAGACCAGATTGCTCCATATTTAAATGCTGCAGGGTGAACAAGGGACTTCGTTTCTGCACAGAATGCAACGATTTTCCTTGTGCTGAACTCAAGAAGTCAGTCGGAGTTCATCCCAGTTGGCTGGAAGACCAAGCAAAACATCCTCTGAAAACTGGATAAATGATGCGCCCTCATCAGATATTCTCGACTGTGTGGGATAGAAATTCTTCTAGCTCTAGCTCTAACTCTAACACAACAAACGAGAGAGAATAGAAATTCTATCCCAAACCCAAAATAGAAATTCTATTCCTTCCTTATAGAAATTCTATTTTTTCTAATTGTTGTTCTAATTCTATTTCTCCACTTCTGGCAGCAAGGCAAAATGATATAAGCCGTCTAAGCTCACAATCCATATTTGCTGTTTTCCAAAAACACGCTACATAGGGAGGTGAAAACTTTGGTAAAGTGTGGTTTATGCGGCGCAGAGGTTAAAGAACAACCTAAAATTACCGCAGAGGGAAAGTGTTCTGTTTGTGGAGCAAAATTAGCTATTAAAAAGTAAAAGTGAGCGCGCGCGATAGCTGTTTCCTTCGAGAAAAACACGAAAATGGTTCCGTAGTGACAGCAACGTTCTTGATGTTGGATGTTTGATATACTATCTATTGCCTTTCTAATCCTTCTTTTCCTTCATTTCTTTGTAGATTTCCATGAATCCACATTTTTTGCAGTAAGTGGGAATGACTCTATCAAATTTCCCACTACCTTTTTTGGGAGAAACAATGACTTTCGGAAGGTTTTTCAAGAATTCTCCTTGAACCATTTCTCCGCCGCATTTTGGACACCTCTTGGCTTCACTCATGACTCTTCCCAAATACAGACAACGCATTTTAAGATATAAGATTTAGTGACTGTGAAACAGCACCAACAAGCCCGTTAAAGAAGCATGAAAAAGCCGTTTGGGTTTGGGATAGATAGAATTTCTATCCAACCAACCAATTTAAACGGAGTTGCTGAGAGATTATAGCTAAACTTGGAAGTGTCGAATACTATGAGGTTTGTTGAAGGCTGTGATTTTCTGGAGTTTAGTGCATATCTGACAAGACTCGGGCTGTATGTAGGGGACGGAGAGCTGGACAGATTAAAGAACAATCTTGAAAGTGAACGATCCAATCTAATTGTATTCAGAGAGAATGGCGAAATCATTGGTCATGCGATTTGGCATGAAAGCAATACGGAAGAGCATAGCAAAGGTTCTCCAAGAGATGTGAAAGATAGGGAAATCCTGCGAGGATTCATGGGAAAAGGGAGGGAATTTGTCGAACTTCACGAGTTATGGATAGTGAAAGAGCACAGAGGGAAAGGATATGGGAAGCAGTTCTTTGATTTTTTTGAGGATTATATTAAGAGGAAAGGTTACGATTCAATAGTCTACTATGCATTTGACCCTGCTGCTATAGCAATATGTCGAAAACGAGGATACCAAGAAGCCTATGGCATAGAAGGGACAGGACCATACGGAGAGACTGAAACAGAGTACTCCTTCTATTTGAAACTGAGAAAAGCGTAGCTTCAAGTTTTTTTCAATGTTTCTGAATAGAATTTCTGTCCCAAACCCAAACCCAAAAAGCAGGTGCATAAGAAGGAGTTGAGAGGTGATGAAGGTTGCTTTTTTGGTTGTTTTGCCCCTTTTATTGTTCTTGTTTGGTGTAGCTGGCAAGCTCCAACATTTGCTTCAACTACTCAGGATACCAGAATGATGCTATGCGTTCTGGTTTGACTGTTATTTTCGCCCAATTTGTT
>Ga0315308_1000100_pt1 | contig 43154 bp, 34 predicted proteins | sample TDP3_MG_FD_203078 | JGI IMG/M metagenome (GOLD analysis project Ga0315308, IMG submission 203078) | Freshwater sediment microbial communities from Lake Towuti, South Sulawesi, Indonesia - TDP3 | ecosystem: Environmental > Aquatic > Freshwater > Lake > Sediment | place: Indonesia: South Sulawesi...
TGTAACCTCGCTCTCTCTGGTTCACGCCACCTTCTGAGAATGGTTCGGACATAAAGTGTATGAACTCTCCAACCTGCAGTTTTACCTGAACAAACTCAGTAGAATTGCACAGACGCATTGCCAAAAAGCGGCAAGCTTCTATCGGACCGAAACCAGAAAGGGTTCGAGTCCATAATTTTAAAGTTGAAAATATTTTGTCTTTTCCGAGTTTTTGGACGCGGGCAAGAGGCAGGTAGTTTAGTAACGTGTGATACGCTTGCTCCGACTTCGGTTTCGTACTATATAGAACGATGTCATCGCAAAGCTTACTAAAAGAAGCGCTATGAAAAGAGAAGCCCATGGAAAGACGACAGAAACTGCCTTTTGAGTTTTCCCAGCTAACATATACGGTGAAGACACGGTGATCCAATGGTTTCCGAGGTCACTGAGTTCAAAGATGAGCTGAAAATCGGCGTTTCCACTGGAATCTGTGGTTAGCAAGAAATGATGCTTTTCTCCAACTGAAACGTTAAGCGGAATTCCCCAGATTGGCTCATTGTTGCTGTCGAAAACTCTAATTTTTCCAACAACAGTGAAAAAACATTCTGGAGAACTCGGGATTTCGATATCTACATAAATCAGTTGAGCAGACAAGCCAATTGTTGCCAGATGGGTGGACGGGTCGAAGGAAATCAACGAGACAAATATGTTCCTCGCAGCGTCCGAATAGATAGAACCTTCCTTAACAACTCCTCCTGTCAGAATTGTCGCAACTCCATTTGAAGATCCTATCATTTCATTAATGAAGTAAACGACTACAGATGGAGAGGAAACGGTAAACTTATCATACCCCACATTTTCTCTCAACTCAATCATGTAATACTCAAATTCTGACAGCGGAATTTTCAGCAGAGTGGGTGAGGTGAAACCTAAAGGTTTCATTTGGACGACACTCTTTGTAGAATTTAATGTCACCATTACAGGGTCTAACCATCCAAGTAGTTGCATGCTGAAACCATCTAAGAGGGCGGGAGAAGTGCCCTCAGGAATGCCGTTTCTGTCTCCGCGAGCCATCAATGAGAACTTGTCAAAAGAGAGCGACTTATTATCTACGTATAGGTCGGGAAGCCCGAGACTGTGCGCGAATTCATGAGCAATCAACCCCCACTCCTCAAATTCGGAGTCATAAGACAAACCCCAAAAACTCAGCGCCTCGGAGTTAACCATGATAGTTCGCTTTGAAGTACGTCCTAGATATCCAAAGTTCCATCTCCAAAGCAGTTCTTTATCCTCAGGACGTGAAGACTGGTCTTCTCCCGCATGAATTACTAGCAAGGAGTCGTAATTGGAAAAATTAACAAATCTGTTCCATGCCTTAACGGAGTCAATTATGAACTCCAGGCCGTTAATATCACGGGTTCCATTTAAGTCTTGACCATAAAATGCCATGGTATTGTTCAGACGTTCCCAGTGATCGTCAAAGAATGCTATGTCAACCGATATCTTCCCAAAAGACACGTTAGAGAAATACTCTGCCATAGAAAATAGGCGATCCCTAATTAATGAAGTGTCGCTGGAATGAATCTTGTCAGAAAACTCAACAAGTACAGCCACCAATTTCTGTACACCTGTTACGCCCCAAGGTCGCCAAGGCGGAGGATATTCAGGCTTGGCGTAGCCGTTCGGATTTTCAAAGAGCAAAGGCAGGACGATGAATAGAAGCAACAATACTGTTGTTTGCGACAGAAAGTTGATCGGTCTATTCTTTATCACAGTATAATGCCCTATTTAGTCCTTTTCGTATCCTCCTCTTTTTATTTTGCATAGTTTCTCCTTTTAAAGGTTCTAGGTCTAAAATTCGGTTGTATACGGTACGTTAATAGCGCATGAACTATGGTTGTTTCTCTCTTCTCATTGATTAAGAAGCTTGTTCTGTAGGTCGAAAGACGGAATTATCAACTGCTTTCTTCGCTTTCTTAGCGAAAACCTCTAGGGCTTTTTGGGACGAGCACAGGATGCAGTTTGAAAATGGTTGGTGCTGTACCATGCCACTCAAAGGCAGACTAATCATATCGTAAGAATAGTAGTTTTGGAGGATGTTTTCGGGAAAATAACGATCCTTTATCACTTCTCCTGCTATAAGAATTCCTGGAAGGATAGTTGCAAAAGGCAAGGGAAATCTTTCTCGGGTCAAAGGTAAGACAAGCTCGCCGCAATGCATCGTCACCCAATCGTTGAAGCGCTCGCCTCGCGAAGGTAGCGGAAACCCATATTTTTCACTGGATTTCCTCATCCGTTCAATATGCTCTTGAGTGATTTTATCATTCGTGGTTCGGAGCTTCACTACCTCACTTGTAGAAAGTCCAGTGACATCAGAAATGATTTCTTCCGATGAACGTACAATCCCATCTGACTTGTGAGTGCAGAGTAGGCAGGGGCTTTTCCCTAAATCGACACGCCGAACATAAAATTCAGTCAATAGAACTGCAGCATCAAGGATTACTCTTGGCATATCCCATTGAATATCACGTCTAGTTTCTTTCGTGTCTACTGTCGAGACCATAACGTCTAAAGTGTTGATTTTGCGAGATTCGCTTAGTTTTTGATAAGGGTAAGGATAGCAGATTACGCAAAGTCTTTTAAAGCGCCTGAAAAGTTCCCTCACGACCTCGACTTTAGGCCAATCATAAGTAACATCATTTTGCAGAGCATATACGTATCGATTCATATTGCTTGATTTCACTTCATCGGGGTCAATTAATGTTAGGCGGCCTTCAACATCGACCAGACTAGCAAGAGCGTACGCTGCGGCGCCACCCCCTGCTCCCAGACCAGCAATGCACAGATTCTTTAGATCAATAACAGAGGGCAAAGAAGGGTTGTGCTCTGGGCTCTGATTAGTCTGATAGTCGAAGGTTGAAAAACAAAGTTCACCTTCGATGAGCTTAAGTCTCCATCTAACGTCTGATGGGGTTTTGTCTGGTATGAGAAGATTCGATTTTTTCATAAATACTCTTTTGAAAACTTCCATTCCTCCGATGCAAGTTGCCGCATAAGCGCCGATGGGATTGGTTTTTTCCGTAAAATTTGTGGAAAGTTTTCCTGTTGACGCAAAAGCTACCCAACCGTCTGAAGCTATGCTGATTTTGTTGTTTAACTCGGGTTTGGAGATACCTATCGAAAGTACGGCGTCCCAATCACGATGCGGTGCATTGACTAGATTAACCCTGCAGTCCGGTTTAAGCTTACTGACAAAATCCAAAAGTGATTCTTGAACCTTGCTTTTCAAAAATAAGGGAACATCAACAGAGAAGTAAGCGGAATCAGGGACGAGCAAACCGATACGTGTGAATATAGGGTACAGCCTTGAGAGAGCGTTTACAGACATGCATAAGGCAAATTGCCCGTTAGCTGTCTGGAGAGACCTTTCTTCCGCTATAATTAGAGCTGTGCCGGGCACTTCCGCCCATTTCTTCGTACTGACCTTACTCCGGGACAGAAGCTGCTTTATCACTTCTAAAGTTCTAGAATCTGCATGTTCTTGCATAGTCATCAGACTCTTATTAAGAAATCTTCAATGAGAAAACGTCGACCTATTTCTTGGCTGTTCAAAAGTCTCCATTTAAAATTGCCTTCGTATTCGTAAACATAGCACGTCGAAAGGTCATATATCTCATTCAAGGCAAAATCGGGCACTACTATTGAGACATAGCCCAACCTGAAACTTGTCGCCTTTTTCTCATCTCCCCAAGAGTGACCAAAATTGCCGGGGTGGGTATGAACTTGGGCCAAAAGCGACAAGTCTCTTTTTTCAAGTTCGTTAGAGAGCTTAAGAAGAGTCGTGGTGTTAAGTCTTACACCGCCACCCCAGTACCCTCTTCTGGGTACTATTAAGCTTACTACATACGCCTCTTCGGTGTCTGTGCCAACTGCTCCTGCCCAAAGCACAAGACCTTCTTGTTTAAGCCGTCCCCGCTTGCGAAGCAACCAAATGCTCTTTTCAAACAAATATCTCGGAATGTAGTAGCGCGCGATGGATGCTGCAAGCCTCTCTCTTCTTGGCTTGAAAGAGAGCTTACTTGACATTATGACGCCTCGAATCATGGATATGCTTTGTCCAGTTCTGCTTGCACCGCCTCAAGTATTTCCACAATAGGATATTTTTCATATGACCAGGGGCGAGAAGAGTCAGAGGCATGACATCCTTCATGGAATTCCCTAATTCCCGGAATACAAAGCTGAGGTTGACTCTGACTTCTGCTGATTGCAGCTTGAAATGGACCAGCATTTGGCCAATATTGAGCCCCTTCTTGCTTGGTGTTAGGATCGACAAACTGGAAAGACGGAGCTTTTTTTGGGTATTCGGTGCATCGCACCCTAGCCAAGAAAGTCTTTTCAGGATGTTTTTTGGGATGCATTGTTACAAATACGTCAAAACCTTCTATATTTGTCACCCATCCGTGATGCTCGCTTAGCTCTGTTAGAGACTGCAGTTTTGCAACCTGTTCTTGAAAGAAGTGTCCTGAGAGCTCCGGGTCCAACGGTGGTTCCTCGAAAAATTGTTAAATCACTTCTGCACCAAGAAGAGAGATGACCAATGTCATGTTTTGAGAGATGCCAAGATCGCCAAGAGTCTTGTCTTCCGGCAATGGCTCAGCTTTTCCTTTGATGAACAAGCCGTACTTTGAAGCGGCGGATGTATCCATGTGAAGCTCTGCCATTGAAGAAACCTTTACGGCATGGATCTTTTCGTTTAGATTAAAAGGGCGCTCCAAGAAGCCTGCTGTTGACTCAATTCTTAGGAGAATCCTGGGCGCCTCTTTTGCACTCGCCACTTAAGACCACCCCCAAACAATTTCAAATTCAATTCTTATGGTGCTTTCAACACTTAAATTGTTATCTTATGGTGAATGATTGTGAGTCTTTGGATACTGCAAAGCCGATTCGCTATTGATGTCCTAGTTGAAGTGGAAGGGCCGGACCAACACCCAAATGGGTTCAAGTCCAAAGGCTCGAGGACGCTGTTTGAGCCTTAAAACATGTTAGGCAGGAAGGCGAGAGTCCGAATCTCCATCGGGCTACGATGAACCCCTAGGTCAGGAGGACGTTCAAACTCTCGGTCAATAATGGTGCTGGGATGGAGTTTGCACCCGTGGCCAAATGGCGACATCGCCACAGACTCCCGCAACTCCCTCTTTTTTAAGTATTCTAACGTTAATCTGCCCTGAGATCTATTGGTCTATAGAGCTCGTAGCGTGAGAATAATAGCTTTATCACAAACACCGCGCTGTAGACAAGAAAGAAAGTCCAAAATAGGTCGTAGTACACCAACTCTCCGTGTTCTTGCTTCGTGAATGACGGATAGTATTCCAAGAGGATGGGATACAAACATAGCATCAGCAAAGCACTGCCAACAACCATGACCAAAAGAGATTGGCGATAAAGCTTCTTAAGAGCGTCTTGACGATTTTGCCAGAATGCTTTCTCGATTTTTCTTCTTATACCGTCGATAGGCACGCTGACAAATGTTCCGATTGTGATGTTTAGATAGAAAAAAGCTACCCATGAAAGGAACGTTGCTATTGGGATCTCTCCAACCCCAACACTGTTAAACATGCCAGAAAGATTGCTTGACAGTTCTGTCATGAAAGCACAGAAAGGCCAGCTTCTGATGTATACGATCCCCGCAAGCCCAGTCAAAACCACGCTTATATTCGGGATAATGTAAAGGGTCGGGAAATCCTTCTTTGGATAGAGAAGTAGAAAGAGTGGAGCAAGTTGTGCAAGAACTACCAACAAGTGGACCGGCTCGACCTGAACGTGTCCTAGGAAACGGAGATTCAACATTGCCAATACTGCACTCCCCAAAATGCCCTCTGTAACTAATCTCGGGTCAATTGAGGTGTCCAAGAACCTCCTTACCAACGATTTCCGCAGTTCTGTTACGCCTGACCACACTCTTCTTGCAAAATCTGCAGCTGCTTTTCTTTCTCTTGTAACAAAGACTAATGAAACGGCAAAAAGCAACGGACTGATTATCCTATTTCCTCCAAATCCCAAAAAGAAACTCAGATAGAACATGGACCCAGAAACTTTTTCATAAGTATAGCTGTCAACTCCTCTTGCATGCAACAGGGGAGTATCACAGAACAATTCAGCTGCAAGGATGCCAAGTCCAGCAAGAATAGCAGGACCGAGGGCGTTCAAAAGCTCGTCGCCGAGTAAGCCGTAGGACGTACCGCTTCTAATGCTCTCCAATATGCTTAAGGTACTTCCCATGAAAATGTTGCTGCCAAATGCAACGAATCCACAAATGAAGGAAAACAGAAGTCGCTCAAAAAAATCGTCGCTATTGAGAACTAGTTTGGGAACGTTAAAAGAGAAAAATAGAAAGAAGACTCCAAGAGAATTCAATACGGCTGAAGAAAGAGGATCGATCAAGATATAGCCGTAGGCAAGACCCAGAAGGGCAAGCACAGGCGTTATGTTCTTTCCGACTTGACCTAGGAGGACTTGATAGCCGACCGTTTTCCCATTCTTTCCAAATATCCAAAGAAATAGAAGCGCTGCTATCCATCTGAACCAGTCAAGACTTGGCAAAGTTACGGCTGTTAGGATTAAGAGAACGTTCAACTCAAGAGAGATCAGAGCGTACCGCGATGGTCCGTATCCATATTTTTCGGCGCGACCAGTGAGGTCGGACAGAATACGCCTCAGAATGGTGAGAATGATACGGGTCGCGCGTAGGTTAGCCAGCCATAGAAAAATCATATTTGAGTTGTCTTTAACCCACATGATCAAGATTAGACCTAAAGACACGCTGCTGGACACGATTCCAATAATCCCCCAGAATAATATGAAGGAGCCATCTACGGCTATCTTGGGAAAACTCGTTAACTCCAAGCTGAGTTGGTTGCCCCATTCAAAAGCAAAAACTCCAAACAACAACACAATTGTGGCCGCAACTATCTCTCCTTTCCTTTTCGTGAGCGCCGCGGATTCCCGTACTTTGGGTCTTGCAATCTGACCATAGATAACGAGCGGAACTCCTACCCATACGCAAAATGCTCCAAAGAATTCAATCAGGGTTCCCCACGCGCTCATTCCTGGTTCCCATTCCATTGGGCCTCCTTCAGATTTCCTGACATAGTGACCTGTTTTTTCCAGAACTTGACCATACGAGAATATGTAAGGTGCGACAAAAACGAGTAGAAAGCCTAGAGCAAGAAACTTTGCCCTCAAGCAAATCTCCAATAATGGATTTGGTTAAAAGAACTGAAAAGTCTTTCATATACGGGTTCAACTGATCTGTATGGAGAAAACCATTACTTAAGACAGCTTGGCTTCCATCATACCCAAATGGGTTCAAGTCCATTGCAGGTGAAGTCCTAGCCGCGCCAGAATGAGATACTGATAAGCAGGCAAATCGCAACTATTGCTGCTACCTATGCGTCAGTAATCCTATTTCCAATCTCCGATCAATATGAATGGTGCCCAATAGTATGGATGTGAATATTCTTTCTTTTCCATTATCTTTTTCTGGGCTTCTTGAAACGCCGTCGCTTTGTCCATCCCGTTTCTCAGAAGCTTGTAGAAGTCGAGCATCAACTCTTGGGTGGAACGAGCATCAACAGACCACAAACTAACTATGACTGAAGATGCTCCAGCATAAATGAATGCACGTGTGAGCCCAATCAATTCATCTCCTGGGCTTCTTTGGTTAATTCCTGTCTGACAGGCACTCAGAGTCACTAACTCTGCATTCAGTTTCATATGAAATATCTCTCTAGCCGAAAGAACTTCATGCCCATGTAATTCGATACCAGAAGACAAAGGATTCACATTATCGAAATATCCATGGCATGAGAAATGGATCACGTCTTTGTCGATACAATTCTGGAACACTTTTTCTTTGGTTGCCAAGTGACCATTGAAAGGTTGCGTGTTGAAAGCCTCAGCCACTTTTGTTGATTCTTCTTCAAATACGACTCCAAAAGATGCACAACTCTTGATCCTATCACTACCCTTGTTCTGGCAGAACCTCATCAATGATGCGCTTGGAGAATAGGCAATTGGATGCCTCCTTATAAGTGGCTCACCTCTCAGTTCGAGCGCGTGTATTGGAAGGTAATGAAGTAAACCGTAGGGAACAAAATATATCAAATCACCTTCAGTAAAATACGATGATACAGGCTCAATAAGGTAACCACTCAGGCCAAGCCACGTGTCGCCAATGTCTCTCAACTCAGGGTGATGCGCCGTCTCCTTCCAATAGTTGTCTATATACAGGCCGAGTTTCTCTGCCGGCAATGGAACGGACACTGCGTGTAGCTTCTTCTCTCTTGATGACAATACGAAAATGAACGTCTTATCTCTGGTAACGAAATATTCAGCCAGAACCACATCTCTTCCCTGTGAAGAAAGTGTTTCTTGGATTTTGTTGACGGAAAGGGGCTTTCCTCTGCGCGTGTACACATATTCAGGATCATATTGCTCAATCTTGCTGTACACGCGGTCTAGATCGCCGGAAATCTTCTCAATTTCTCCTGGTTCCATCGGGATTATGATCCGCTTCAAGTGGCTTATCTGAATCTCACGCAACCTAGCTAGGTTTGCCTCTTCCTCATCAAGCAACGATCTTAACTTGCCTGTGATCTGGGAAACTGGTTTGATTTTCGTGGTTGCGAGTAGATCGAGAAACGCCCTTGATTTGCTACTTTCAGTATATTCAAACGCTTCCTTCGGCTTTCCTAGCCTCAGACAGAGAGGAACCATGTATTGGTATGCATCAGAAACAAGAGAATAGAAACCCATCTTGTGCTCTTCTTCAACAAGTCTGCCACTAATAACCTCTGACAATTCTATGGAGTCTTTGCAGTAGTCGTAAGAAAGCTTCGGTTTAGACTCATAATAGATCCGACTAAGGTTCAGACTGACTATTCTCTGTGAATCTATATCGCCCGTTTCTCTATTTATCAGCAGTGACTTCTTGCAATGCTCGATTGCCTTCTTGGAATCTCCAAGGTTTAGGTAGACTGCAGCGAGATTCGTGAGGCATTTTGATTCTCCAGCCCTGTCACTGATTTCAGTTACAATCTTGAGTGACTTCCGGTGGTAATCGATCGCCTTGGCATAATCCCCTAATCCATTGAAAGCCAAGCCGAGATTTCCGTAACACGCGGCTTCGTCAGCTCTATCCCCAATCTCCGTCGCTATTTTCCTTGCTCTTTCATGGTACTCGATTGCTTTCCCAAAGTTTCTCAACCTGTAATAGGCAACGCCAAGGTTCGTAAGGCATTTTATCTCGCCAGCTTTTTCTCCAATCCTCTTTTTTGCTTTCAGCCCTTTCCTATAGTATTCTATTGCCTTTTCAAGATCTCCCAATTTACTATAAACAACACCAAGATCCATGTAGCACGCTGACGCACCAGACCTATCACCGTTCTCCCTGTATACTCTCTGTGCTTTTTTGTGATATTCAATAGCCCTCCTGAATTCCCCCAAGCTACTATAGGCGATGCCGAGGTTTGTATAGCACTTTGATTCGTCGGCCGCGTCTCCGACATTTTTCGCTATTTCTAGTGCTTTTTCATGATTCTCGACGGCTCTCTTGAAATCTCCCAAGGAATCAAAAGCAAGTCCCAGATTCGCATAGCATGCCAATTCACCGACCCTATCTCCAATCTCTTTGTTTATTTTCAATGCTTTTTGATGGTTTTCAATAGCTGTTCCAAGATCTCCCAAACTTCGATAAGCGCTACCGAGGTTTGCGTAGCACTTTGACTCACCGTCTTTGTTTCCGATCTCCTTGTTTATCTTCAAAGATTTCTCGTGGTATTCAATTGCTCTCCTCGGATCACCCAGACAATCATAGGCAGTTCCGATGTTTGTGTAGCATCGTGCTTCGTCGACTCTATTCCCAATGTCCCTCGATATCTTGAGCGACTTTTCGTGGTATTTGATTGCCTTTTCATGGTCTCCTAAATCATCAAAGATAATGCCCAAATTTCCGAGGCATGCTGCTTCGCCGGTTTTATCTTCATGCTCTTTATCTATTCTTAGTGATTTCTTGTAGTATTCGATCGCCTTCGCAAAGTCTCCGAGACTGCGATGAGCGACGCCGAGGCTCGTATAACAGGCAGATTCCCCAGCCTTGTCTCCAGTTTCCTTGTCTATCAACAACGCCTTTTCATGGTACTCTATTGCTCTCCTAGGCTCTCCTAGAGAGTCACAAACGTTGCCAAGGTTCGTGTAGCACTTTGACTCATTGATTTTGTCTCCAGTCTCCTCCGCTATTGCCAGAGCTTTCTTATAGTATCTGAGCGCTTGCTTGAACTTTCCTAAGCTTTCGAAAGCAAGACCTATGTTCCCATAGCATTTTGTTATGGCTATTCTGTTGTTGTCTCTTATGAAGCACTTCAGAGCCCGTTTCCAGGCAATCAAAGCCAGTGAATACTTGAAGTGCTCGTACAGAGTTCCCCCTGCCTGCAGAAAGAAGTCACCTTTCTCACTTGACAGAGAGTCGGACATTTTCTCCAACTCATGAATGAACCTATCCGGGCGCCTGTAACCTTCAGTTAGTCGTAGAATTCCATGTTCCCTTTCGTTCATTTTGCTGCTTCAACCAAGATTGTATTCTGCATCAGCTATATCTTTTTCTTGCGATATGGCAATTGCAGACTTAAGCAAAACTAGATTCAGGTCTTTATCGGGCTCATACCAAGAAAGGTGAAGCCCAATGTAGCTTGAAAGTATTAGAAGTCTCGAAACTACGCATATGATGGACTTTTACCAGTAGATTGGGATATTAAGCTGTACCCTGTGTTATAATTTAATGAATGCTGTGCTTCAATGATAGTTTACCATTCCCACGCGTACTATTTCAGGTAGTAAGTTCAAATTCAATGCCTTCATTACTTTGGATTACTTTCCCTACTTTTCCTTTGATCTCAATCCATTGAGGAAGTGTCTTCGTAACTATCTTCGGTACTGTTCCACATCGGCAAACAGGCCCATTTTCAGTAATGTTGGTAATGGTGTCGGCTCGAATGTTGTTTGCTGATCCCCAGCCTTTTACCTCAACATTGTTTCCAGATTTGATAGTAAGCACGGATGGTGGCTTATAACAACTTACGGTATATTTCCTCACCATACTCTCAGCCTCCACTTAACCACTGTGTCGTATACGCGGCGAGAACAGTCATTATTCCAAGAAACCACAACGTGAAATCACGAACATACATGACATCTCTGCGTTCATTTTGGTATTTCGTTAAGCTAGTTTTCGCAAAGACTGCACGCAGCCAAACAATGACTCGTACAAGCGACATTACAGCTGCTGCTAACCAGGATCCTATTGTTATCTGAACGACGAGACGCGTAATCGATGCCCATTTCTCGGGCATGCTCAGCTTCAGAATATCTAAGACTGGAGGAAGAAAATACACTGTCCCTCCTATCAGAAACAAAGCCACAAATAAAAGCACACAACCAAGCTTGCCAAATAACACAGGTTGGTCAGGCATGAATTATCGAAATTAGGTTTTTGGAAGTTGCTTTTAACACTTTTGCATTTCGTAGCAACCATGCAATAGATTTGTCTGAGATGAGTTTAACGCTGGGAAGAATTTCAAGACATAAAACTGGTTTGACACGTGATTTCCGACGAAATTAATAAGATAAAGAAGATTCCTTCGTGAGAGAGCGCGATCATTTGTGGTGAATACTGAGTTTTCAAGTAGGTACGGAAAGCAGACCGGAAAGAACATAGAAAGGCCTTTGGTAGATAACAACATAAAGAACGGCTTTCGGCAGACATATATGAAATAAAAATAAAAAGATAATACTAGAGAATTGTAAGTGGAATGACATTGACGGAGTTAGAAACGCAATTTAGAATTGTTTCCAAATTCATTGCGAGATGGGCTCTACCTAACGAGGGAATTCCAGTCTTCCTAATATGGGAAGGAAAATTAAATTTTGACTCAATAGATATCGAAATGCCTGAATCATTCATTATCAGAGACTACTACAACGTTGACAAGAAGCAACCGAATCCAAGAAGAATTCTTCTTGAAGAATTGAAAAAAGAAGGTTATACCGGGTTTGTTCTTACGTCCCCACTTGTTGAACCGATATCAGAAACAGTTAAGATAGCATTGAAATTCCTAAGAAATGAGAAAGTGGTTCATGAAGAAGAGTTTGAAACTAGAATAGTTCGGCCGAAGATAGAACTGCAAGTGCCAAATCGAATAGAAATCCTTCCTGATGAGCAAATGAAAGCAGAGATAAAATTGAGATACACTGGCTACGGCAACATCTATGGTAAGATTATGGTCTCAGAGGACATTAATAGGCTGGTTTTTGATGTTAAAGACTTTCGTGACCTTTTTATTGTAATGTCAAACGCCCATTCTTTCAAACAGTTCATGAAGCGGAACCAGATATCTGAAGAGGAATTCTTGGGCTCGGAAATACCTGAGGACCAGTACGATTATAGAGAATTATTATCTGATGTCACCCAACTGAGAGAATTTACTGCTGAGGCTTTTTTCGATACTATAAGAAGAATAATGGACAACGAGAAAATGATGAAGATTCTAGAAAAGTCCATCGAAGAGACCAGAGATGTTACAACGAGTTTCTTTAGATCTCTTATTGATTTTGTGGAAAAACGTCCAGTTGAAGGTGTTTTCCTTTCTGAAACCAGAATAGAGCCAATTGAGCTTGACGTGGGAAAAAAGATGCTTTTTGTATGCATAGGGTATGTTGATAATTTCGGTAACTACTACAGCCAAATAGCAAAGATACCAATAGCTCTTCAGAAGAAGAGAACAATTACGTTTGGCTCAAAATGGGATGAACAAGCGGGTGATTGGGAGTGGCTAAAGAAGAAATAGATTTAGGCAAATCGGCTTTGGGTTTGGCAGAGGAATCCTATAACTTCATAGATAAAATATGGCAGAAAATAAACATTGGCGACCCAATCGTAACCACCGTGACTTATATTTATCCAAGATCGCAGATGAAAACAACTAGGACGTATCGTATACCATCTGGCAGGAGAAACGTATTTGGGACCAAGATAACTTTGCCAGCGGGTAACAATTTCCAGATCACGAGCATCTTTGACGTTGATACGGGGACAGACTATGCACACCTCTCAGTTCAAAGGGAGGAAGGGAAGGTGGTTTTTGATCCAACAAAATTGCCAGCTAGCTGCGAACGGATTATGATTACAACTCTTAATGATGTTGAAAGAGCTTTTCTTAGAGCACTGGTAGATGTTCGAGTCTCTGAAGTGGCAAGCAGAGAAGAGAAAGATAAAGAAAAACACTGGATCGCAGCTGCAATAAAAGATGAAGGGTTATTGAGGCCCTTCTACAAACATGCTACATTGGAGGATGTTGATTTAGGCGTTGGAATAAATGTGGATAGGCATTACAGCACTGTTCTGAAAGATGAGAATAATCCACTCATTCGACTCGTACGTGCAAATCAAAACATTTTTAGTGGCATTGATAGGGGCAGTCGAAACTTAGAGATGGTGGGCAAAGCGCAGAGGAGAAGAATATTGCAGAAAGAGATGAAAAAAACAAAAGAAGACATTTTTGCTGACTTGTCTCGTTTATGTTTACCCGAAATGTTTAGGAATTATGTCACAACGGACAACCCAAATCTGGTTTTCACAGATGCAAGGAGATCAGAGAATCTGATGACCTTTGGAAATGTTATTCTTCCCATCCCTTCCAGAATGACCGTTATGGTCTATACCACTTTGAAACTTGAGGATCCTGCACAAAAAGGATATCTGATTTTCCACAGAGACGACTTCTGTGGTGATGTTGAGAAGATAATCAGAACACACTTCATAATTAAGTAGAAACTGCTTTGCAGGCAAATGTTGCACTGATATCTAATCTTATGTCCAGCCTAAACAATCGCTTGAGTTTTGCCGAGTTTCGTCTGCCATTTTATCACGGTTAGACTTACGAAGACCATGAGTAAGACTCCCAGCAGAATCGAAACCGGATGAGAGAATATGACCTCAAGATTCGCGAATATTTCATTTCTATACAGAACCAGCCAAGAAGCGAATGAGGCAAGGCCTACCGCAAAAAGAGGATATTTTATGAAGTTGAATCTTGGTATCTTGAGAGGCTCATCCCTTCTGTCCAGTTCTCCCGCTGTGAAAATGATCGCAATTGCCGCATATCCGACTATGAACGTAATGTAACCTGGGGATGGATAACTTAGCAAAAAGGTCAGATGGGCCTCGCCTGGCGCGAAAAGCCAGATCGCTATGATTGCGATAGAACCGCAGAGGAACCCGCGATCTAAAAGGCTACTGTTTAACGCTGGACCATAGGTTCTTCGCCATGGACAAGGGCCTTCCTCGCGAAGGTCTAGGTCTGCGTATTCCACAAGTCCGTGTGGATCCTCTTGATAAAAGTAGACATGCTCTTTGGGGTCTAGAGGCTGGGGATGCCCATCAGCGTCATACATGCCTAGCTTCACTAGCCTTGATATTGGATAAAGCCACTCGCAACCTCGGTCTTTTGAGGATGTGAAAGAGTCTTGAAGGATGTGAATGAAGACTCCGAGCGAGATGAATGGGCTCACCAGGTATGCTAATGCCAGCATGAACATATTGTGGAATAGGGCGCGGTGATACTGCTCTTGTTTGTACGCTTGACGTCCTATAAACCAATATTCCCTGTCCAAGTCAGGTAGGAGCGCACCGAGACCTACCAGAAGAGCAATCTCAGGACGACCAAAAAACACGAAACCTATGGCGACACCAAATGCAAGATGTGTCTGTAAATCCATACTCCATCACTCTGCTAGACTGCTTGTAGATAATTACTCTTTCACGTAATCTCATAAATAAAGTCTGACTTGAACCCATATGAGAGTGAATCACTTTGTAAAAGTAAAACTGGTCTCGAAAAATCCTACATTAGAAGTCAGTTCGGGGAAAACCAAAGAATAGGCTCATTTTCCTAAAACAACCTCAACCTCTTAAGAAAATGGAGCGCCAGGAAAGGTGAGGGATTTGCATAGCACATTTATGCCTATAATGACAATAATACCCGCCGAGGGGGAATTGCACAATTTCAGAATCCATTGACACACCACCAGAAGAAGTTATAAAAGACCTAGTCGAACTGCGAGCAGCACTCGACAATGATTTGCCGCCCAAAATTCCCGACCGTAACCTGCTGCTGGCCACATGGAACTTGCGCGCGTTCGGCAACTTAACCAAGAGCTGGAAAAGCAGGGAAGGCGACTCGCCTAAAAGAAACTGGCATGCACTTCGCTGCATAGCCGAAATAGTCTCCCGCTTCGATGTAATCGCAATCCAAGAGGTAAGAGACAACCTCAGATCACTCCGTCACCTGCTCAAAATGCTCGGAGAAAACTGGAGCTTCCTCATGACAGACGTGACCAAAGGTCCCGAAGGCAACTTCGAACGCATGGCCTTCCTGTTCGACACCCGCAAAATCAAGCTTTCAGGACTTGCCTGCGAACTCGTAGTACCAGAAGAACAGTTGAAGAGCATCAAACCAGACGCTCTCAGAAGGCAGTTTGCACGTACACCCTACGCGGTGAGCTTTTTTTCAGCGGGGAAAACCTTCATCCTCGTTACGCTACACGTCATCTACGGACAGCCCAAGGAACGCATTCCAGAACTCAAAGCGATCGCTGAATGGCTCGCAGAATGGGCCAGAGAAATCAACGAATTGAATGACAATCACAACCTTATCACCCTAGGCGACTTCAATATTGACCGAGAGGGCGACGAACTATACAATGCGTTCATTTCAACCGGCCTAGATGTTCCCAAGGACTTGCTGGGTCTTCCACGAACAATATTCAAGACCGATGGCCCAAAAAACGTTACCTTCTACGATCAAATCGCGTGGTTCAACAAGGATGGAGACATTCCTGCACTTTCTCTAAAGTACAGTCGTGGCGGCAACTTCGACTTCACCAAAACCGCCCTCAAATCACTCAGTCTGTCGACGAAAGAACTCTCCTACCGCATATCTGACCACTATCCATTATGGGTCGAATTCGACGTAAGAGAATAACAAAAACCAGACTAGGGTAAAATACTCAAGATCCAGCTTCCCTAAAAAAAGAAAAATGGCAAAAACTAGCTCAGCCTCTGTCGCTCTCATACCCAGAGAGTTTGAGTCTGTTGCCAGTTAGGAGAGATCAGAAAGGACATTGGCGAATTTGATCCCAAAGCAAGTTAAGGATGTTTTTCTGGGCCAGTTTCTCGCTAAGCACAAGTGAGCACAATTAGTATTTACGCCGAAAGGATAGCCCCTATTTCGTCCAGAATTGTAAAGATCGTGTCCGAAAAGATATCCAAATCGTCCCTTCTCATTTTTGCCTTGGAGGTTACGACGTTCTTCACCTTTAGCTTGAATTGCCCTCTCACTTTTTGCCTGTCATCCTCAGTTAAAGCTGTCTGCAAATCATGGATTTTTGTTGCGAGTTGTGAAAGTGTCCCGCATGAAAATTGAGCCATCAACTCTTGGTCAAAATCCTTGTTTTTCATGCTTTCAAACAGCTTTTGGTGTGTTGATATGACCTGACTTAGGGCTTGCTTGGTCAATAGATAGATCGAAGTTCTGGTATCGAACATTGAGGCAACAACTCTTTTCAATGCTACCGTCTTTTCGTCCTCGCTCTTTAGAGAAGCTACGAACTCGAGGTTGTCGACTAAACCAAGTTTCTCAACCATAAGTCGTTTAATTGTATGGACCGGGTGCGCCGGGTCAATTTCGCTCTGAGCACCGCGGCTACCAGCCTTTACTAACTTGAATGCTGCGTTTGATGGAAATATCCTGATCAGGTTGACTGAGTAATCACTTGGCTGCCCATGTACATCGTGAGAGGTCATATAGGCCTCTGTGGCTTTAGCAAACAACATGTGAAATTTGTTGCTAAACTCGTCAAACGTCATTCTAATTGGAACGAGACCGACCCTAGTATAACGCCCTCCAGTTACCTTTCGTTCCGTCTCAAGTAGCAGGAAATCCTTGTAAGCGTAATCCGTCTGGGCAAGTTCATCGCATAGATCGACTAAGCTACTGTCTATAACACCTTGGATTACTTTCTTCTCGCTCATAGTTGTTATTAAGTAAGCAGAAATCAGCTGGGAATTCAGAGACAGTATGATTATATCTTCCTGTAACTCTGCGTTGATGAAATCCTTGACAGCCTGCTGTACCTTACTCAAAGTTTGTACGAGCAGGTCTCTGTTTGCTAACTGGTTCTTCACGCTTTCCAGTCTCGCTGCAAGTAACTCCTTGATACTTGAGAACAGCAATCCGATCGAAAGCTGCGATTCGAAATCTGACAGATGCATGTAGTCCGTGTATTCTCCAGATATAGCGCCTTTCGCGATCTCCAGCAAAGAGATAGTCTTTGCACCCAATCCCTTCTCTTGAGCCAACCTCACGTACTGGTAGAGGATTCTGCTCGCTGTTTTGAGTTGAGCCGCTTCCTTGCATGCCAGTCTAGCGATGATGTCGTGCTGCTGAGAAAGGAATAGCGTTATGGCGGCAACAACAACTGCCTCTAGATCCTCTGAATTAGAACTCACAAGCGTCTGAATCCGCTGTTTTGTCAAATGTTGCATAAGAAACTTCAGCTGCTCATATGTTGTGGTCTCAATCTTGTCCCGCATTATTTGTTGCAACTCTCTGTGTTCTAGTGCAGTCTTCTGTTCGATCATCTTTTCCTCAAGCAAGAATTCAGACATTTTGCTGGAATAACTAAGCAAGCTTGAGTATTTCCAGTACATGATTTGCAACTTCTTGACATCAAAATCATCGACTGATTCGATAATTGCACTCAGACTCGGTTTCGCTATTTGTGCTTGGTCACCGGCGTCAATCTTCCCTTGATCAATGAGCAACGAAGATAATTCTTCCACCAAGTCAGAATTCTTTATTTCTGCGAAAACAGCTTTCTTCCCAGCTCGATTACCAATATACTCGTACAACAGCAGCCTTACAATAGGTTCACTTGCATGACTCAGCCTTGCAGTCTGAGTTAGAAGAGCTTCTTTGAAACGCAGGTCTTGAGGAAGCATTGAGTAGAATTCGTTCCTCTCATCCTCTGATAAATGAAATGCGTAACTGCCAATGCATTGAAGCATCACCTTTTTCTGGTTATCGAGGTCTGAGAAAGCTTCGGAGACGATTTGTGTGATGCTGAGGAGGTTGTAGTCATGTTGCTGGCTGAGTATGCCTCCAATAAATGCTGTTAGGTTTTGTGCATTCGCATAATTGTCTGGAACTTGAAGCAACTTATGGTCTAGTAGAACTCTGATGGTGCACTCAACCATCCTGCTATGCAGGATGTTTTCCCAGGATTTTCGTCGTTTTTCATGTTCTCCCATCTTGTCCCAAAAAATAAGCTCGATGAAGTTTTTGTTCAAACTGCAGAGCTTTGCAGTTCTTTCAATCAACTCGTTGGTCCAGTCCTCTGGCTTGATCGTTGTAGGTACAAAAGCCAATATATCGTTCTCAACTGCTGGCTGGAACTTGGTGCCATACTCACTCATAGCATTAATTAAGCTTCTTTTGTTTCGTGTGAGCTCGATATAGAAGCCATAGTAGATTACCCGAAAGCCTTCCAAAGAGAAGACATCAATTTTCCTTAGCAACTCTTCGATAGCGCCGAAAGATGAAGATTGTTCTGCGGAAAAATATCTCACATCAACAACCTTGCCTCTGCACAAAATTCTTGACATTTGTCTCAGAAGTTCTGGATCGTTTATGATCTTATTCCATTCGTTCTTCTTGCCTTCGGCATTATCCACATATTCATAATACGCAATCGATATTATTTCATTTGGGATGCCAAGCTGTTTAAATAGCTTTTCTGATGCCTTGACGAGCCATTTATCCTCATTGTCTTCCATAGAGCCGAATTTTCTCAGGTACTCTTCAGATTGCGCATCCAGCTCAATTCCAAAGCTCTTAATGGCGTTTCTCAGAGTTTGGGTAAAGAGCTGCAACCTGTGCAACCTATTTTTTCCCGAATACAACTCATCAAGATGCGGTATGTAGGATCTTACAGCAGTACCTACTCTTTGGGCTTCATTCACGATGTTTGAAAGCTTAGCATTCATATTTCTGGGGTCTGTTTTGAGTCCGAGTTTTTGTGCGATAAAACGGCTCACACTTTTTGTGCCTTCTTGAGTATGTAATGTGACTTGGCCCTGAACCTCGCTGATTTTTTCATGCATTTGACCCAATGCTACGTTGATGAGAATGAGAATGCCAATCATCAACAAGACGATCGAAACGTAGCTGAAATCCATTGAAAAAATCCAAAATACCGCATAACCTGCCAAGAAAGTGATGAACGCTAAGCCCAGAATAATGAATAGCCACTTCTTGACGCGTTCATACAGCTCTTCGCTCCATAAAACGAATTGCCGTGCACCTTTGAAAATCTGTCCGGCAACCTCAGTGGCTTCCTTTCTATATGTTACGATGGCATCATTGAAAACTTGAAGCTCTTTACTTAGCTCAAGTTGGGTAACCTCAGCATCTTGCTTGAATATATCTGAATCTGTTAACAGGCGAGAAGAAGAGTCGCTTATCTCTTGACCCAGGATAGTCTTCTTTTCTGCCACCTTTTCTATTTCTCTCAGTAGATCCGAATCATTAAAGCTATAAGTTTGCTCGCCGTCTTTAGTTGACATGATTCCACCACTTAAGAAGAGTAGCTAGCATTAATAAGAAAGTTTGCAGGTTTGGCGCAGAAGCATTTCTCACTGACTTTTGTTTGCGCGTATAATCAAAAAAAGTAAAAAGGATGCGCACACAGGAAGATCTATGCGCAAAACGGAGCTTAACCAGCTTCTCGAAGACGATTTCAGGTCAGCACTTCCTACTTTTTCAAAGATATACATCCCTAGATCCATGATATGGAGCATATCAAAGATTCCTTTTGACCACCAGTTTGAGTTTTGTGGATATTTCGTGGGGCGAATTCAAAGGAAAGTTATTCAAATGAAATGTTTTGAATGGCGAGCAAATTTGATTCTGGAACTTGTTTCGAACGCTCAACAATGTATGGAGTATATGAAAGTAGCAGAGAGTCTAACGCCTCCTTCAAGGGTTCATTCTCTTCAGAAGAACCTGTTTTGGCATATGCTTGATGACAGAAAACTTCGAGAGAAAGCTATAGAAACTTTGAAAGGTCAATTGGCATTAGGAAATTTCCTAGAACTCATTAATGAAGAAGCGAAGGTGTCCAGCATTCCTTCTGAAATACTGAAGATTGTTGGCGAAAAATCATGGCACCATAAGTATGAAAAAGAATCTCTCACAAATTCAAGTAGGTATTTCAGGGTACATCTTCATTCCCACCCATTAGGAAACCGCATACTCCCTTCCTCCGCCGATCTCTGTAATATGCCCGAAATTTCCTTCATAGCGCAAATTGAACCCGGCAAAGCATTTTCTATGTGTGCATATAAGTCAAGTGGTCCGGCAAGAACCATATTTATCGCTTTTTTCCCAGTGAGCAGAGAAGAGACAAGTCTGGAGATACTGTTAGATAAACCAAAGATAATACGGATCGAGGCAGATTGCGAATATGAAGATTGGCGAAGAGAGGAAAAGCTTGGCAAGGAATACGAATTCTATATGCGTTTAGTTTAGTTAAATGATGATGCCACAACCCTTGGTCTTCAGCAATCTTCTTATTATCAGTGGTTTTTCGGGTATGTCGGTTTTGAGTATTGCGATTTTTGTACCTCTCAGGGTATTTCTTAGTGTTTGAATTAGCGTTTTGGCTTCTAATGATTCTTTTGGAAAAGTTATTGCGAGACTCTTAATCGTGTAGGTGAGGATGAGTGTTACTTTGTCTTCGGTGATTCTTAGCGATTCGTAGTTTCCTATAGCTTCTTCCCAAGGTTCGAGTTGTGTTTCACGATGCGTCATCGTTTTCACCTCAAGAGGCTTCTTATTCCATTTAGTTTGTAATAAGCACAATTCCAGTGACTTTTATGGAAGTGTGCACTCGAAAATATTGGACTGATACCCAGAAGGGTTTAGCCTTGCATCGGACTAACACCCAAAAGAGGTCAAGTCCTAAATTAAGACCGATCGGTGGTGGAGCCAGTGAGTCCACTCCTTCCGCGGGGCAAGTCCGATTTAAACAACCGTGTAAGGTTGAAAATTGGCATGTTTGGCGGGTACAACTATATTATGATCATAAAGTGTAAGTCTACCATTCAAAGTCAGAACCAATCTGTATATCTAAACAGTGCTTCAGCCATTTTTTCTATTTTTTCAGCGTTGTCGATAAAAGCGTTAGAGTTTATGACTACTTGAGGAAGGTGTTTAATAAATCCACTATTTTCTACATGCTTTGCACAAAGAATAATACCGGATACTCTTCTATGCGCGCCTCCGCGTAACTCCTCTTGAACTTCGTTGAGTGCTGCTTCGACTTGATCTGGCCCCCAAAGAAATAGGGGGCTTCCAACGATAACGCCGCTTTCTTTCGGAGGAAGCTGCCTTGCTTTTCTGAATAATTGTGCTATCCATCTCTTTACAATCTCTTCCGGAGTTGGCTCTAGCCCGCTGATCCCAATCCATCCACCACTTGATTCTGATTTTCGTATGTACACTTTGAAGTCTTCGTTCTCAAACTGAAACGGCAATGGATCGAGTGAACCTCGGTTGTAATGGGTGCCAAATAAAGCTAGCAACTCTCCCACCTTTCTGGCAGAGCTATCTTTACCCGATTTGAATAGAATTGAACCGTCCACTGGACCACATTTCTTTGACAGCCAATCTATGACACGAGATTCCTGCCTTCTGACTTTCCATTCGTAGTTCGACCAGTGTTGTTCGGTGACCTCATAATAGATACCTCTTCCTTCGATGATTACTTTGCCTTCTGGTGTGGACCCGATTGATGTGACGGGGTATATTTCTAATTCAAATCCTGCATTGATGAAGCAGGTAGCGATTTCAATTTCTGTGCTGGCAGCCCAAAATGATTTTCTGTTCCTCAATCGTTCAACCAAATTGTCTGGTAATTTCCCCTTGCCCCTTAGTGTGTGAATACACTCTCCTAGCCTCAGGATTCTTTTGATCGGAAATTGTCCTCCAAATGCCCCTAAAGGGTCAGTTGCAATTCTCTTATGTTGCTTTTCGCAATAGGTGCGCCACCATCTGTTGTTAAAGACTTCCTCGAACGAGTCAAGATAGAGGGCTATCCTTTGTCTCTCCAGTTTAATCCCAAGAGTATCGAGGGTATCTTTTCCTCCTATTCTTTTCCAGAACCACCACTCGTCTTTGTCGGCCAGCAGGGAAAGTTGCTCAAGTAACTCATACGATCTTAATTCTTGAGCAGACATGGATCTTAGCTTGGAGTGTCCGAAGAGTGTGAATTCGAGTACTGATCTCGGGGGTAACTTTGCTGCGATGAAGTAATTGCCCGTTCTAACTTGCCTCTTTTACCACTATTGAATATCCTGCAAGATAATTTTTTCCTTATGGAGCTAAATCTATTCTGCGAATAGGTATCCAGTGACCTATCGTTTTGAGAGCAACAAGAGATCTATTCAAATCTGTCGCCGATATTTTCCTGCTTAGCTTTGATTTACCATTGCTTCCTGAACTCTCAAGTCCCTTAAAGGATTAGCTCGCGTGATGTTTCGTGGAAGTGATATGCCCTTCTTTCCGGATATTCAGAATACTTTTTTGTTCAGTTCATACCGATTCTGGTAGAGATTTCTTTGATCTCCATCAATCTTTTTGCAATCTGCTGGCCCCTCTCTGTCAGTGAATAGTATGTTTGTATGGGTTTAGTGGTTACGACTCTCCTTTTCACTAATTCTTCCTTTTCTAATGCCTTTAGGTTTAATGACAGCGTTCCTCGGCTGGCAATCGATTTTGCCAGATCCGTATACCTCAATTCTCCCTTAGCATGAATCAGCAGCAGGATTTTCACTGAAGGAATCTGTGAGATCTTAGATATTTTCACAAGCCAAACCCTTATTCACCATGAACTCTACCCCGTTGAAAATACCATAGCACACCTAGGAGAACAGAGTTCACCAAAAAGAACTTATGCAACTTGCAGAAACTCCAAAAAGGGTTAACGGATTTGACGGAACTTCCCGACATATGTCCTTCCTGTAAAGAATTTCGAGGTGAAAGAGAACGAGGGGAAATTGTCGAGGCAACACGATATAAGAAAAGTCTGTGGGTAGAGTGGAAATGTCCCAACCCTCAGTGCGGTTATGTGTGGCACAGACTTTTCCGCTCGCCGGAGTCTTCCGAGGGTTACTGCAAGAAATGCCACAAACTCGGTAAACTCATTAAGGGTGACCTTCAAGATGGGGTATTCATTCTAAGTCTTCAATGTCCTGAATGTAACGCGATGTGGACTATACGTGCCCGTCCGCATCCGAGTTTGGTCTAACACTACACACTTCCAACCGTTCTAAGCGAAGTCCTTGATCATGGATATTTATGTGAGTCCGGACCGCATGGGAATATGCGAAAGCAGCATTTCGGTCTTAATCCGCCTTGTTGGATGATCGCTTTTGATTTATCACTCTAAAGTACTCGTCGCCCGATAATACTATGCAATCCCTGCATTCCCAACTAGGCTCTACTGTATTTTGAAGCTGTTCTTGTGCTTCCGCTGATTCATCACCATGTTTTTGTCGTAGTTCTTCTATCTGCTCTTCAGTTAGTTGTGGAGCTATTGTTCTCCACTTTTTGACTAGCAAGGCGCCTCTGAAATCGCCAACCAAAGGGTCACCCGGTCCTCCAAACGGCTTGAGCTCGCTCACGTGCCTGCGACAACACTCGCAACGAGCGTTAGCAGGAGCCGGGTTAATCACAATTCTACGCTCGTGTAAGCGTATTTGCTCATTATCTCTTTTCAAAGAGCAACTTTGTTTTTTCTGCGGTTTCATCCTTATTACCTCGTTCCTCAAATCGAGCTGCCCAAACGAGTCACCGGCAAAATCGATCAACGATTTTCTGACTTGTATATTTAGGCGCCGAAGCTGTTAAGGCTAATCGTTTAGATTCTGCATGTTTTTTGCTTGTCACTGTTCCAAATCTAACTTCACATTCCAACATTAGATTCTAACATATCAGGCTGAGATATCTGATAAAAGACTCTGGTGACTGCCTTCTAAATCTAAAGCCTCAATTCAATCCCAGCTCGAACTTGCCCACGGTGGGATCTGTTGCCAAAGAGCAACAAGCCTCTATCTCCCCATACCCGGGTGGGTTCAAGTCCACACATGCAATTGCTTCATATTCGAGAGACGTCAATAAAAACATCTAGAATATAGTTCCGCAACTTATGTCTCCCGAGCCCTAGGTGCGCGTGAAGCAAATTCAAAGCCCCCCTCCATTCGTCCACTGTTGTAGGCCCAGACATTTCGCTGTCATTGAGGAAATAAACAAAGACCAAGTATGCCGGCAGATCGTTTTGCCTCAGCAGATATAGATGGGCTAGTCTGTTCACGAACTGGTAGAACCCCACTGTCCAGTCAGCATTGGAATTTGAGTTGAGAAAGCGTTTGGTTTCATCCAAGCTTTTTCTTACCTTCTGCAGTGAATCGTCGCCAGCACGGGCCGATGAAACGAGTTCGCTGATATGCGATTTGGCTTCAACCAGGAGTAGCTTTTCTGACTCGACGGTTTTTCCCAGCCCATCCCAATGAGGACCATTCTCAGGCCAGAAGCCCCTTAGGGGTCTCTTCTCAAGCTTTACACCAAGTTTGTCAAGACTTGCTTGATCGAAATACTCAGCATATCCTTCACTCTTCAATGGGGACAGCCAGAGAACATGGTCGTCATCTGGCAGTTTCAACTCTCTTGCTATGCGAGAGCTGAGCAATTCCGGTCTCTCGTTTACGAGCTTCTGTATCCATTTCTGACTTCCTTTCTGGGCTTGCACGAAATTGTGTTGAACCATGTAATCTCATCTCACTCTTCTCTGCGCTTAATGCTTCTCTCTGCCGAAGCTGCTCTGCTATCTTCTTCGCCAACCTATACAGAATCTAGATTGAAAACTGAACGAATATAAGCCTACAGCCTTTGCCAAGAGCCAAATGCCGCCAACAAAACTATTATGCCGTTGATGGCTTCTGCTATATGGCGCTGTTAAACAAGATCTGACGCAATCTGATTCGTGGGGTAAAGGAATACGATGATCAGAAACAGAAAAGAGAACTACATGAAGACGGTTCTACTTCTTTTTGTGCTTACTTTAATCATCACAGCAATAGAGGCTGTTGCGACTTACGTGGGCATCAAAATATACGGCCTTAGCGAGGTGGGAAAAGCTGCCACTTATATTTCTACTTTTGGCCTAGAAATAGGTATATTATTTTCCTTCTTGGTTTCCATTTCACCAGCTTTTGTCGCACTGGCCTACTGTCTATTTCGCCTGAGATTCAGCGATTTGATCTCGACAAAAACAAAGATGTTAAAGACTACTATTGATTTCTTATTTGTTCTCGCGTTTATGACTTTAGGTGCCACGAGTCTAATGAATTTGCCCGCGGCTATTAACGACCTTTTAGCTCCGTTTTGTCGTGGAGGTCCCTTGATCTCACTTCTGAGTATGTTGACCAACTTTTTCATCCTGTTCGGTGCCTTTATCAGCATTTTCCTCATTCTGCTTTTTGAAAGAAAACGAACAGCATCAACATGGAAAGAATTCAAGTTGATTGTGACCGATCCTCCAAGGTACGCTGGGCATTTTGGATTAATCAAGAATGAACTCGTTCCTTTCATTGACAAGCATTCACTTCCATTTTGGATCACCAATTATCATAACGCTACTAATGACTTCATCATATTCCGAGCAAAGTGCGAAAAGCGCCAGTCAAAACTTGTTGCGGATTTCTTAGGTAACCTCAAGAAAGAGCACTTGATAACTGATTTTCAATCTTCATCGTGGAATCCCGGAGACGATGCTCGTAATAGAATTGACAACCTGCGGAGACTTGGCTTCGATCCTCACGCTAACATGATAATCGGACACAATGGTAGCAGCATTATTATTTTCCCAGACAGCAACATTGGAGAAAGACAGGAGCAATTGTCCTCGCTTTTCGAGGTTCTTGGGGAATGTACTAAGGTAGTTTACAAGCATCTCAAGACCAAACCAAAAGATCTATGGATAGTGTCTGTATTTGTTCATCTGCTTCTAAATAGCATTGACTACAGCGGACCTGATGCACCTTCTGAAGAAGATTACATTAGGAAAATACCTCCTCTATAGCCAAAGATTAATATGAGATAATCTACCAGTTTAGAGAGGCCATTTTGGTGGAACTGTATCATGCCCGACGCAGTGGCATTTTGCCTAGGCTATATCCCTAGGCATTAAAGGAGGACGAACTGAATCGGTTCAAGGTTCTTCATAGAGAATTCAGCATATGAATAAACTCCTCGAAAAGGAGATAGCCCAGAAAGCAGCAGAGAAGCATGGCCATAAATGGGCGTTGACAGAGTTTACGCGTTAAGCCTACGACAAATCAAAACAGGAATTCTTACAAGAAGAGGAAGAGAAAGTACCATTCTAAGCTGTTGTTGCCCACGGTTTCTGGATCCTGTTAATCCAAGAACGTTGCACTCAAAAGGTTTTGAGGAAGCATAGATAAAGAGACCCAAGCTGAGGGGCAAAACTTATATCTGAGGAGGCATATTTCTTTCGTCTTGTGAAAGAAAGAAATGAAGACAGTGAGCGTCTTAGAAGGATATCTGAAATCAAGTCCTATGGCTCTTCAAATAGCACTGGAACTTTCTAATGGTCGAAAGGCGACGGCTACAGAACTTGCTGCTGAGTTTGGCGTATCTGTCCCAACGATGTACCGAGTAACATCTCAAATGGAAGAACTGGGTGTTCTTGTGAGTGAAAGACTTGGAAGGAGACGAGCGTTTAGACTAGCTGATGATGCTACTGAGCTCGTTGCTGGGCTTGCTTCTTGGTTAAAACAAGCTCTCGAAAAGAGAGGAGAGCAGGTCTTACAGAGGCTGAAGATTGCTAAAATGCTTAGAGAAGATCTTGCAATTCCGGTTAACTTAAGGTCTGTCCATACAATCGTGAAATCTGCTATTAAGGTCGAGATTGACAGGCTTCTGCCAAAGGGTTTCAGAAAAGGACGGCTTCATTTCGAGCCCGTTTTAGGCGAAAAACCTGCCTTCGATTTGACCTTTAAGCATTTTCAAGGAAGGGTTGTGGCAGTTGAGATTAAGGTCATTGATACACCGCGCATGGCTCGAGAAAGGCTCGGAATTTTGGCATCGTACACAGCCTTTGGTCTTCCTCTTTCCATGCTAGTGCTTGTTTACCTTGTTTACCCCGTCCCCGGCACACAGCATTGGCTGGTGGATGCAGCAAACCTTGAACAGGCTCTTTCATCCTTAACCGGAGGGAAATTAAAAGTCGTGCCAATTGTGGAGAAAGTTACTGAGCTTGAAGCTTTAGATGCTGAAGTAATGAGAAAAATTGCTATGAAAGTTGTGCAAGAAATGACGGAGGGATACGATGAATCTTAGGGATTTGTATAAACACATGCCCTTGGCACATATCGTCACCTCAACTGATGTTGCCAGTACAACCGTCTGCCCATGGCGATTTAAACTCCCGCGCTTTATTGGAGTGTCACCGGGACGAACAGATTCTTCTCCTTTAGTTGGTAAGGTAGCACATGAAGTTTTGAGCGAACTGCTCCTCAAGAATGGACCTGTTATGGATGTTTGGAACAAAAATCTTAGTAACCCCGATGAAGTATACGACATTCTTACAAGGGAGTCCGATTCTTCCATCACGCAAATAGTGTCCGAGACTCTCACTGCGTATCGCGTTTCTGATGAAGCCAAGCGAAAAGAGATGACTCGAGATGCCACAGATAGGGTTCTAGGATTGCTGATCGGATTTGTGAGAGGGTTCATGTCTCGGGAACCACCGCCAACGCGCATCATTACGGAGTTACCCATTACAAATGTACGAGCAGGACAAACAGGAGTGCTTGATGCACTCATAGAAAGTTCCAATGGCTTATATACAGTGTTGGATTGGAAAACATACGGTTTTGAAAGGCCGACGAGCTACGGGTATGACCACTTTCAAGTCGTTGTCAACGGGCTCCTGGCCAATTTCCGCAATAAGAAAGACGAATGCAATTTCACATCATGTAGGTTGGCGATTGCTTATCTTGGGGGAGTTTACTTTCCTAATTCTCCTTCACAGACATTGCTTGAACGAATTCTAGTAGCACGACAATATGCGCTTTCTTGTTTAGCCGGTGGAAGCCCACGCGCGAGCCTTCCGCCAGAACAAGTTTGTTGGCAATGTAAACATGTCTTCTCATGCACTTTCTTTCGCAAGGAACAACTAATGTCGATGAATGACGAATTGCCGTTTTGGTACAAAAAAATAAGAAACGAATTGTGGTGGAGACGTTGGGTTGTCCTTGGAGTGAGAGCTGTCTCTCACAAGACAGCAATCCTAGTTGAGGAGGCTCTTTCGCGTCTAGGAGAGGAAAAAGGTTGGGAAGAGCTCAAGAGTGTTGGAATCTTAGACGACTGCTATACTCTTGTTAATCATGATGTAGCCAAGCGTACGTTGACGTTAGAAAAAGGGAATGGCAAATGTCTCTTTGGCAAGCGGGCAACAGTAAGTGTGATAGCCATCGAAAGACCTGATATACACCCCTTAGCCTGCATAAGGACAAAAGGCTCTGTGCTAGAAGTGAATGGCAACAAGGTCGAAGTTATCATTTATGGTGATAACTTGCGTAGGCGAGCTAACCAATTCCAAGGGTTGCCACTTGTACTTCTTCGTGACGAAATAGACCTAACAGCACGAGAATTGGAGTCCATAGGTTTCGTGCATCAGTTGCTAGGAAACCTAATTTCGAGGGGAGAGTCAGATGCCCTACCCCAATATTGAAAAATTCCTAGACAAAAGCCAAATACGAGCTGTGGAGGAACAGCTTTCACACAGGAGAATCGGCACGATAGTTGGGCCGCCAGGTACAGGAAAGACTCGTGCAGCTGCAATTGAAGCCGCTTTAGCAGTTTATGATCAAAGCGAGCGAGTTCTCATGGCTGCTTTAGGTAATGCCACTTCAAACAACATGTGTTGGGAACTTGTCAAGATTTTAGGCAAAGATGACGCAAAATCACTGACTGTTAGGACAGGAAACCCTGCGGGTATGGACAATAATCTACCAATAAAGTTTGAAACAGATGCGGATCGAATACGTGCGGCACCAATTGTTGTGACCACTCTTCATTCATCCCCTTGGCTTCCAAGAGGAATGAGAAGAGATCGGGGTATCGTGGATGAAACCGGCATCGAGCGACTCGAACAGATTTTGATGCTAGCCAAATATCTCGTTAATCCTTATCCATTAGTAAACGAGGCTAGTCAACAAGATACCTACGACCTGGCAGGTCTGCTCGAAGCATATGACGTCTGTCTCACAAATGTTGGAGATCCAAAACAAGCCCGACCAATATCGCCTAACGAAGGTGACCCCAGTGTCATTGAATACTTTATGCGAAGACGTCCGTTTGAACAACTGAAGATAACAAGACGCCTTCCTCATCCTTTGGACACGGTAGTAGACCAGTTTGCAGACTATGGCGGTCTGTGGTCGGCTCCTGAAATTAAAGACAGGAGGTTAAGTCTAGCACACGAACCCGCTGAACCTTTTGGAGAAATTTTGCAGCCTGAACCTATGATAACATTTGTGGACGTGCCGGGGATTCAGCAAGAGTCTGGTCCAACAAGCTGGTGTAACCCTAACGAGGCCAAGGTCATATCAAACATTTGCCGCGAAGCGATAAGATGCAGTACTGCACAGTCAGTAATGCCTATAACGAGGTTTAGTGCACAACGTAATCTAATCTACGACCACCTCAAAGAATTGGGAATTTACAACATTCTACCCAAAACTACGACTGAGGCGTTGGGTTTAGAGGAGGATGTGTGTATATTTTCCTTGACCAAAAATAATCCCGAGCGCTGCTTAGGTGCTGCAGGCACCTTTCAAGACCTTAATGTTGCTATTTCTCGAGCAAAATGCAAACTTATCCTCGTTGGAAGTTATGAGATGCTTGCAGATGGTTGGAGACAACCTCCAACAATTAGTACACCTGGCCTTAGAGGGCGTGCATGGCGACTCGCCCGGTTATGCCAGCACTATGGTGAAGTTGTCCACTGCGCTCCAGCACTCATGCATTAGCTAATAATGCGCACTCCATAAAAATTCTCAATTGGCCATTTCAATCAGATATTCACCCAGCGTACTACCATAATGAAACCTTTTTCTAAGATAGGATATTTTGACTCTGTTAAACCCAACTGATTTTGCAATTTTGCAGAGCAATTCGTGAGTAGGAATATAAATATCCTTCATCTTTGAATCGCCAACTACATATACGCATTTTGAACGCCGTCTTAGTACTTTTTGGATGTTTCGCAGGTGAGTTTCCATGCCCGAGAAGTATTGAATTATGACTTCTGGCAACCGTCTCTCAGTTTTCTTACCTAAAACTGCAGCTATATCATGCACTTCTTGCAAAATACATGTGTCTTCCTTACCGACGTGCGCCATTGCCTCACAGGAGGTTATGCATGACCTCCTCAATTCTCCCAAGTCAGATGAATTTAAGGCGAAACCCATCCAATAAAGCTCTAATTGAGTATGTCTAACAAAATCCAAGTTGTTACAATAGGGAGGAGAGGTTAAAACAAGATCAAATCTGTCGTCTAGAAAACTTAAGTCTCGTGAGTCTCCGATAAGAACGTGATGTTGTGCAGACGCGTCTTTCAAGTTTTTCAGATCTTCCACCATATCCATAGCCTTCGCCCAAAAAGTCTCGAAAACCGGATAATCTACTTTGGGAGAGGTGAATCTGGGAGCAGGGCTCTTACGAACGTTTGCAGCCTTCAGGGCGGTTTCAACAAAACTCAATGTGATGGCGTCCTTTGCCCAGCCCTGCCTGAGCTTTGATATTTCGGTCTTTATTGCCAACAGTTTCTGCAAAATCGAAGGGCTGTAATACCTGCAAAGCCTAGCACTCAGTAAACATTCATCAATGTCGATTTCGGTATCCATTCTGATCTCTGAAAGAGCTTCCTGAAGCGCTTCGGAGTTGTAATTGCCAACTTTTACCTTAGAGGTAAAGCACATGAATGGGTTAATGTCAACACCGATGGAGTCTATGTTTGCGCGCCTTGCCTCAACCAATACAGTCCCAACGCCTAGAAATGGATCAAGGACAGGCCCACTGGACTGCATGACAAATCTCTTCACTAGCTCAATAGGTAGCATTTCATTTATGCAATACCAACGATGAATCGGGGTCTGCCTTTTTAGCATGTTGTGCTTATTCAATATTTTTACATAAGCGCGTCTCACTCAATGTTCGCTCCTTGAACGAATCATTCTTCTCTTTCTACCCCAAGCGACTATGACAACGTAGCTTGGATCGACTCCTTGTCTTTCTTCATGCTTGCATCCCGCAAAATGGATCGTAATGTCCAGATATCCGGCGCCACAAAGCTCTTGGATCTTCTCATGTAGTTCGCTCAATGGTGCCCGTAAGCTTTTAACTGCAACCACTTGGATGCCCCCCTTCATATACATTTATCATGAATGTTTATTATGCTTCAATTAACATGCATGTGCATAATCAAACATTTAAGTTTGACTCTCATCTATAATGCGAAGTCACCACGGTTTTTCATTTGGCCATGGAGTCTATCCCTTTTCGCTCATCTCTCCACCTGCCTGTTCAAAAGTTGAAACAACAATATTCTTGTTAATAGGTACAAAGAATGTGTTTCTGAGAAACTCCAATCTTAAATGAATCGCGGTTTACAGTGTTACAGTCGCCAACTATTTAAAACAAATCAACTAAACATAAGGGCTAAGGAGCATATCAGTGCCTTTGCAGAAGACAGAAGACACAATAATGTCAAAAAAGAGGCATGTTCAGACAAATTTAATCGGAGAGAGGGTTGAAGAGGATTGGAACTTCGCTAAGGCAAGCACATCTTACTTGACACATGGCTTACATGAATACCCTGCTAGAATGATTCCTCAAATCGCAAAACGTTTGATCCTCGCGTATTCTAACGAAGGAGGGAAAATCCTAGATCCATTTTGTGGAAGTGGCACGACATTGGTTGAAGCCCGGCTGGCTAAAAGATACTCTGTGGGCATTGACATCAACCCATTCGCCGTGCTGCTTTCAAAGGTTAAGGCTACACCTATTGATTTCAGGGCAATTGATTTCGATCTCGCAGAGTTCTTAAAGATGTTAGAAAGTGATCATGCAAACTCTAAAAAGAAAGGGACCTTGCCGGATCCTCCCATACAAATTTTTTGGAATCTCCTACACTGGTTTAAAGAATCCGTAGCGCGAGATTTAGAGTTCCTGTACCAAAAGATAGAAGAGATCGAGAACAATGATGCCAAGGATTTGCTCAAAGTTGCTTTCTCAGACACAGCATTCAGAACTTCCAATATCGACCTTCGCGCTAGTAGATTCATACGAACTATGCCCAAAGAGAAGCTGACCAATTTCAACCCCGATGTCCTAGCCCAATTTAAGAAGAAATCAATGGACTGCGCCCGTCAGATAAATGTATTTACAAGAAAGATTAGGGGTTTAGAATTGGAGTGGCAACCGGAGCAGCCAGTTATCTCAGTTATGAAAGGAGACGCAAGAAACTTGCGCTTCAAAAGTGAGCAGTTTGACGCTGCAATAACCTCTCCACCCTACGGTGAGGAGAAGAACACCGTTGGTTACTCTAGATGGGCTAAATTATCGCTCATGTGGCTAAGACTTGATGGAAAAGCTATAAAGGAATCAGAAAAACAAACCCTGGGCGCCACATCTGCAGCAAATGCAAAAGAACTGCTTGAGGCTCTGCCTTCTCCTACCGCGTCGACCTTAATGAAAGGCATTTTCAAGTATGATGAGAGTCGAATAAGAGACGCTTTGCCCTTTTTCTTTGATTACCTTACCTCGTTGAAAGAGATGCATAGGGTCTTGAGACCACACTCTTACTGTTGTATAGTCATTGGGGATAGGTCGATACGAAAGAAACGGTTGGACATGGAAAAAGTCACAGTAGAACTCGCGAAAGATGCGGGTTTCTTTCACAGGACATCGTTCTTCAGAGAGATTCCGCAGAAACTCATTCCGTGGACAACGCCCACGGGAAAAACAATCTCCAGAGAGAGTATTGTGATATTAGGCAAGTGACAATGGAATGACTGGGAAGATTGCGTTTGCGCAACCTATTACGCGAGTGCACAATCTGTTTCGGATACGTACTATCGTCAACGCTGTAACAGATTTTAATATTAAGAAGAAGTTTCCTGGTGATGAAGAAATTGGCATGGTTTTGGCGCGAAGAGGTCTCAGTAAGTTAAGGCAATGGAAAATAAAGGATAGGATAATGAGAAGAGCTAGGGACCATTTACTCACTGCATCTTATATTGGTCTTTTAAGCAGGAGTGGAAGACCGTTTGGTTATTGGTCCACAAAAGCTGGACAACAGCTGAAGACATACAGTTTTTCTGAGGAATGCCCCAAGGATGCTAAAGAAGAAGCCGTTCTTATTGATAAGATAATGAGACTTAAATTAACGAACGTTTTTGACCTTCAGCAAAGCAACCAGTACGTAAGACTCAGATCAAGACCCTGTTTGTACATCCTTCATGCTCTGCAATTTCAAAAATGGCTACATGAACACCAAATAGCAGTGGTTATGGGTCCCGAAAGGTGTGACCCGCTTCTAGCCGATAGGAAGACAAAGCTCATGTTATCTGAAGTGAGCAAGTACGGCGGCGTGGACGAAAAGCTTCTCTCTGAATTCTATCAAGCCTACAAAATCGACCAAGAATTGGAGAGAAATATGACTCGAAATATAAGACCGTTGCTCGATTGTTGCGAAGCACTTGGTCTTGTAATCTCGAAAGATTTACCTGGCGTTGGAGGCAGGTGGTACAACTTAACAGACAGAGGAGCACAGATTCTCTCCATCTACCAGAACAAAATTCCGATATGGTATGCTGATTTAGGCGATGGGGCACCACTTAAGGCAGCTCTAATTTTGCTTTACAGATTCCTGAGAGCAAGGAATCTGGCAGCAGGGCCGAAACTACTGAATCAAAGGTTAACGACTGGACTGGTAGAAATCAAGACGGGAGAATGCCTTAAAGACTTGGAGAAAAAGTCGAGTCTTAAATTTACCGATGATTACTCCAGCATGGAGTCTGACGTTGACTTCACATTCGAATATGATGTCCCGCCAGAAGAAGCGGATATGGTCAAATCGCTTCTCAAAAAATTAGGACAAACATATAATCTCAAAACTGAGGAACTGCTCGATATTATAGAGCTCGATGAAATTGACGAGTTAAGATTTTCTCTGCAGCAGCAACATGAAAAGATAAGGAAGAAGGAAACAGAGTCCTTTGCTACGAGGACGGCTACAGTCTCAGAACCTATTCTCACAAAGGTTTCCTCCGTTATGCCGTCTGTAGGAGTCTTAAGCCAATACAGAAGCGATTTTGAAAAGGAAGTTGCTCTCTTCTTAAGGATACTTGATTTCAATGCAAATAAGTACCAAGGACAGATGGCTGATAGATGCACAAAAAAGCATACAGTAAGATTCTTTGAAAATAATCCTGATATTCTGATAACAAATGGTATAGAAAGTCTAGTTGAATGTAAGAGCATCGGAGAATGGAAGGCTCCCCTAAGCAATAAGAGTGTACCAAAGGAAATTATGACATATCAGCAGATGATTACTGAGGTCAAACCAAGCTCTGTTCTACTAGCTTATGAAGGAACACTGGACCCAGAATCGCTCAGCCTGGTTGCAAGCATACTTGATGATACTCCAGATGTAATATTTGTAACGAAAAATTATCTTCTTAACTGCGTTCAACAAGCAGCCAAAAGAGAAAGACTATTCGAAATAATCAAATCTCCACATAACTTCGACACTTCTTCAAGGATATTACGCTGAACTCATCTATTGTTTTTCCGGGGAATCTTTACACAGATCTTTGCCTTTTCCTTTTATATCCCGAGACGACTGGCCTAGCTGTTCAAAAGTTGGAGCACTCGAAGACTGGAGTACCGCATGTATATAGGAATACGTATGCTCGCGCTAAAGTTTTGTTAGGAGGATGGTTTTTTGGCTGTCTTCCGTTTGGAGCTCAACTTTCATTTTGTCGCCATTCGATATTTTGAGTTCTTTTCGAATTTCCTCTGGAATTGTTATTCTTCCATTTCGCGTAACCGAGATTATTGCCACTTCTTTCCGCACAAGGGTAACCTCCATTGCCGATGTTGGTAAGATAACCTTTATATACTTTAGCATCATAGCTTCAATCCTATGAAGGTTATATAACCTCTGTAACCTATACTGGTTAGACAACACTGATGTAAGGGAAGCAAAATGGGCCACTCTTCGCCGAAACTTGAAGAAAGTCGGTCTTCAAGCAGGACCGAACACGAGAGGGTCAGAGAGCGTTTTGATGAGGCCTGCACTAAAGTAGCTGTAAACTATGCACTTTTCTATTCAACTGGTAAACCGCGAAAGGCACAAATAATAGAAATCATTGCCAGAAACACATGTGCTTCTTGCATCGATAAGATATTACGCGAAAAACCAGCTAATAATGTCGATGCCTTTTATACAGAGTGTCATTCGCTGGCCTGCAATATACTTGTTGAAGAATTGCGGACTCAGCTAACTGAGAAAGGCTATTCGGTTCTCGTCGCAAATGAGAAGAAGCTTGAATATGGAAAAGTCGACATTCTGATTATCCCCAATCGGCACGGTGTTGATCTGCGTTTTAACAAAAAAGAAGTGGGGATCGAGGTCAAATCAGGGTTTTCACTCTCACTTTCCCAACTTTTCAGGTACATGCTTGATAATGTAGACAGAACGATCATCCTTTGGAGAATAAGAAATAAACAAGTGCTTCTGTTTGAAGGAACCAAACTCAAACCGTTGCTTACGCAGTTTATGATGATGATCGTTTCGAGAGCAGAGAGGCTATTGTCAAACCCAGAAATGTCATGTAAGCACACCCTCGAACTGAAGAACTGGTCACCAAATCAGCAGCAACTTCAAGATGCATTTTCAGACTTTTCAAATGGAGTCGTAAGGACTCTGCCATGTATTGTTGAGACAGTTGTAAGGATGCTTGATGGAGAACAGACTGGCAATGCTGAAAACAGATTCAAAATTAGCAAGTCATAATTTAGATGATTCGGCGGTTACTAGTGAAAAAGGTAATTGCCAAACGAACACCGTCAGGGCAGCCATATACGCTCGCATTTCCTCTCCAAATCAAAGATCAAACTATAGCATTAACGAGCAGATTGCATGTTGTCGGAAATATGTTGATCAGAGAGGTTGGATAACACACTACATATTTTTTGACGAGGGAGAAAGCGGCGGAACCGTCCGCAGACCAAAGTTTCAGCTAATGCTTGAAAAAGCCAAAATAGGATGCTTTGATGTCATAGTTGTCTGGAAACTGGATCGCTTCTGTCGATCGCTCGTAGACCTGGTTAACGTCGAGAGAGCTCTTCGAGAATGCGGAGTATCGTTATGCAGTGTTACCGAATTCCTCGACACAACATCCACTATTGGGAGATTCAATTTTCGAACGATTGGAAGTGTAGCCGAGTTAGAGTCCGAAATCACCGGGGAACGATCTAGACTAGGATTGCACGCTCTAGCAAAAGCGCACAAGTGGCCAAACCCGCATCCACCAATCGGCTACGAACGCTCGAATTGCGGTCGGCTGAAGGTTTCAGAAAAAGAAGCAGAGCTAGTCCGAAGAATATTTACCATGTATTTGCAGGAGAAGTCAATGCCGCAAGTAGCATTCATGTTAAACAAGGAAGGCATTATGACCAAAAACGGCAAGAAATGGACTGCGGCTACTGTGAGAGATGTGTTAACTAACGAAATCTACATTGGAATATATGATGTCGCCGGCGTTAGAGAATACGTTGAAGAATATAGGATACTCAAGGACAGCATTTTAATAAAGACCAATGAGATAAGACTCAGATACAAAAGAATAGATGCAGCAAAGCCCTCAGTACCTAAAGACAGAAAGAGTGCAAAAATCGAGAAGATTTTCGGAAAGTTTTTCAACCTCCTGAAAGGGTCCGGAGAATGACAACACCCCCAGAAAATGTGACAAAGAAACGCTTGGCGCGAAGCTGTCCAGAATGCAAGAGTACGCATTTGGTTGAGCGCCTTGAGGAAGAATGCAATGTATGCTTGAATTGTGGATTCGTAATCTCTGCTGAAACTGCTAACCGTATTTCCGAAAGAAGAACAAGCGCCTATCATCCCAAACTCGTTCGTCCAACCTCTCATCCAGAAGCAGTTTCATCCGTCAAAAGCAAAGAACTTATTCACGAAAATATGGTTCGTGCTTTGGATCAATGGAGGCAGGTGAAGACTGAGGATTCAATGGAAAGGAATTTGGCAATAGCCCTTCAATACACCACCAAAATGGCAATTGACCTTTCTCTACCCAAAACAGCTCTCGAAAAAGCATCCTTAGCCTACAAGAGAATAATTGAAGAAGGACTCCTTAAAGGTAGATCAATGACAGCTATTTGCGCGGCGGCTGTGTATATAGGCTGCAAGCAGTGCAGAACTGCTATAACAATAAAAGACATAGCTCATGCTTCAAGAATAAGCCCTAGGAAAATCAGTCACAGTTACAGATCAATAGCAAAGCACCTTAACTTTTCAATGCAGCCGACGAGTGTTACCAACCACGCCATTCAGCTCTCAAACAGACTTCAAGCGTCAACCAGAACTAGGGATGTAGTGGAGAAAACCATTAAGGCGTTAGATTGTTCCAAACGGTTGATTGGAAAAGACCCAGCCGGAATTGCTTGTGCGGCGATTTACATTGGCTCGCTGTTAGCTGGTGAAAGAAGGACCCAGCGTGAAATAGCCGAAGTAGCCAGAATAACAGAGGCAACAATCCGAGCACGATGTAGAGAACTTGAAAGAAGCCTCATTTTCAATATTCACTTGTAACCTGAGAAGCTTAACTCTTGAAATGGTCGTTAAGACTTAACCTAGGACAGCCATTTAGCAACTGCTCTCATATCCGCGCCCTGACCATAGCTCCTTTATCTTGCCCTGTCTCAAGGTTCTCAAACACATAGTAACATCTGCCTTCAAAATTCCAAGCTGTTAGTACCAGTGCACGTAGAAAAACTCGCACGTCATTGGCAGAAACTTCCCTATGTCCTCCATGTTATATTCGATGCTTCCCATACAATTCACAGTCTTATTTTTAGATGTCAAGCTTGCCTCCAACAATCATCCAAGGTCTGATTCTTCCAGTTACCGGCTTCTCTCTCTTTTCCGTTCTTTTCTTTTGTTTTGAGCTCCAGCTTGTTTGTTTTCTCTACATTGCCCTTCTGAAAATCATTGCAATGACTTTCCCGAGCGCTGGGAAGTTGTTGAGGTTTATGGTTATCCTCACTTTTTTGAGTTTGGCTTTTGTTCGTCTTCCTCAAATCTTTCTTCAAGAATTGGAAAGAGGCATTGCATCTTCTGCAGGTATATTCGATTGAACCGTTTAGAGTCTCTGTTTTAACGAAGTCTTCGACCACGCCACATTTTGGGCATCTGATTAAATTCTCGTGGAACTGTTTAAGCTCAGATGCCTGAGGAAAAGTTCTCTCATGTTTGCAGTCTTTGTCGTTGGTTCGGGTGCATATGAAATTAGGAAGTTTAAGGTCTAAGACACGTTTGTGTCCATTATGCACCATGATACTGTCACATCTTGGACAGTGTGGCTTGAGAAATCTCAAAACCTTCATCACGTGATCTACACCATATTCCGAGACGAGTTCATATATTTTAGATAGCGTTTTCTTCTTATCCTTAGCTTGATGCTTCCTGGCTTTGTTCTGAATGATAATTTGAATTTCATCATACAATGTGGGATCGACGATTGCGAGCTTTTCTATCAAACTCTGAGTTTTCCCGTATCTCGGGCGGCCGATATAAACGGGATTAGTAAGAATTGTCCTTACTTGATTTGGTGATAGCATGCCTATTTTAGGTGAGTGCCTTTCGTTTATCATCTGAGTTGTCAACTTTATGTCACGTATCTTTTCATAGGTTTGGAAAATTTCTATGACAATAAGTCTTAGGTCAGCCTGTATTTCTAAAGTGCCCCCCGCGTTTTTCTGATACCCAAATGGAACTGCCCCCACCCACTTGCCCTGAGCGAACTTTTCATTTTTCCCTCTCTGCGTTCTTTCTCCAATCGAATCACTTTCAGCATGTGCCTGTGCACATTTCATTGTAACGTAAACATAATCCATAGGGTCATCGAAATTATATTCTTCTTTAATATCTCTAACAATGACACCCTCTTCTTTCAGGCTCCACATGAGATAAGGCGTCTCTGCAACGTGCCGTCCCAGCCTGTCCAGAGCATAAACATACACGTAGTCAATGAGCTTGACATGTACCAATTCCCATATTTTTTTCAGACCTTTCCTCTCAAAGTCTTTCCCAGAATCAGCATCTATGATCGGCTCATGAATCTCTTCAACATTGTCACTCTCCATTTTCTCTCTTAGTAGCCTTATTTGGCTAGATAAACTGTAACCACCTTTACGCTGCTCCTCAGTACTTACCCTTGCATAGATCACTCCTCTTTTTTTGTTTGGAATACTTGGCAGTTTAGGAAAGACGGTGAAATTATGTTCCTCCTCTTGAACCCCCAATTGTCAAACTAAAGCTCAAATCATTCTTGGAAAAAAGGTAAGACAAAAATCTAGGATGATTTATGAATCCTTTTCGCAAAATAAATAAGAAAAGCATGAGATGGGCTGCCAAGGCTGAGCTTCTCATACTTTTTATTAAAATTTTGCGAAAAGGATTAGTAGAAGGATGACTGATCAGCTGCTTTTGCCTCCTTTAAATCTGTTCAATTGCAGCCAGACTGGAAGCCTAGCAAGAAAAACTGAGACTTCGATTTCTTCTTCATTTTGTGATAATAAAATGTCCCGGAGTACTGAGTCTTTGGGTAGTTTCTCTAAGGCAAATTTCTTGAGCTTTGTTATATTCACTTTCGTTGTTGGCATTGATTTCTCCGCAATAGCTAGGTCTTGAAAAAGGTTAAAAGTGGTGTCGAATTATGTCACTAGTGACGATTTACATGAAAGGCAGAGTCAGAATACTGAGGAAACTGAATAGGTTATTAGAAGTCTTTGAGGGCAAGGATGAGATGCGCTACTTTGAAATCCGAGACGCTGTCAGGAGTCGGATGCCTAAGCTTAATCTCAAAGAGAGGACATTAATGCGTTATCTGAATAAACATGTCAAAATGGGCAACCTTGAAAAGATAAGTGAACCAGGCAAAGCGCGTTATCGCCTGTCCAACCAAGGCGGGATGATGCGTTTAGTATCCATGATTAGCGCTTCTATGAGGGTGCAAAGTGACCGTTACCCAGACCTCCAGAAAGGCTCGATCATCCTTGAAATTAAGAAAGGAAAAGAGCTCTTTGGTCTGCTTATTGCACTGCAGGATGACATGCGAGTGAGATTCGGCGAACGATGGAAAGACTCTGATTGGGGAAGATCTGTTTCTAGAGCCGTTCTACATCTTATAAATGAGTTTCTTCAACCTAAACCAGCGTTCGTTGAAAAAATCCCAAGAACCGATCTGTTCTTCTTCAAGCCTCCTCCCCCACTTTATGAAATAATGACTTCAGCAGTCCAGTCGCGCGACTATGAAACGGAAGAAGACATCATAATGGGTGCTATGAATGAATGGGGAAGTGTGAGAGAAAGGAAAAGACAAGCCCCTATAAGCCTAGAACAGTTCCCTTGCGTGCAAAGTGCAGTCGAGAAAGGCATTTTTAAGACACCGAAAGAAGCTGTCACTGAAGCGCTCAAAAACTTAGAGGCTCAAATGCGAACACAAAGCATCTTGACTTAGAGCATTGGGCGCATCGGCAAACATAGGTGGACGAGCTGGGTTTACAACTCCGTTTAAATTCTTCGAGGCGTTTTGAAGATGCCCTATTCATCTTAATTTGGATTCTAACGTAAATAGCTTTAAATAAGATATATCCAAAGTGCTTTAATGGTTTTCAATGCTGAAGTTCGTTTCTCAATAAACTCACGTTAAGGCGGAAAACATGCAAAGCGATGAACTTGTTGCAAAATGGCTCAAGCTGAAGGGCTACAATGAGCCCAATGACACCCAAAGAAAAGCAATCGATTCGGGTCTCCTAGAGAGCAAGAGAAATTTCGTTGTCATAGCCCCAACTGCTTCTGGCAAAACTGGAGTTGCAGAATTAGCTATGTTACAGACACTCTCCTCTAGGCAAAGGATAGTGTATCTAGTTCCTCTAAGTTCTCTCGTCTCAATGAAGGAAAAAGAATTCAGCGGCTTAGCAAGCATGTGTAAAATTGCTGGAGCTAACGTATCTACTAATGACTGGGATTCTGCTGATGTGGTGATAACAACTTTTGAACTTTTTTATAGAACCGGACTCATAAAACCCGACATAGCGAGAAACTTCAGTTTGGCTATTGTTGATGAGTTTCATGTCCTCTACGATAAACTAAGAGGCTTTAACTTAGAGAAGGTTTTGACTATTCTAAAGGAGTTTGGTTTGAGAATAATCTGTCTTTCTGCAACTTTCAAAGAGAAAAACGAAATTGGAGATTGGCTCAATGCTGAGATTGTTGAGGTTCCTGAGACAGACCGACCTGTAAAGATAAAACACGATATCATAGACTTAACAGGTAAAACTGATCAAAACAGAGAATTGTGTAAGATTCTTCTTGGGGAATCTCAATCACCATATATAGTTTTCTGCACCACGAAAGAATCTACAAGAAACCGTGCAATCGAAATGTCTAATCTTTTCAAAGAAGACCCAGAAAAAACGAAAAGATTTGCCCTAGAGTTTGAGAAAATACTGGACCGAAAGCAGTTAACTGGTTTGGAGCAAGACCTCATGCATTGTCTTGCAAGAGGAGTTGCTTTTCATCACAGCGCATTAGACCAAAAGCTAAAAGAATATGTTGAAAGGTTGTATTTGAGTAAGGAAATCGACTACCTTTTTGCAACCACAGGACTCGCATATGGGGTTAACTTTCCAACAAAGACAGTGGTTCTATGCGACTTGACATTCTACGACCCAACCGAACCCGGTTTACGTAGTGATGTGCCTGTCTATATGTATATTCAAATGGCCGGTCGTGCAGGTAGGCCTGGATTTGAGAAAGAAGGCTACTCATACGTGGTAGCAAAGACCGCCATCGAGAGACATTACAAGACCCCTAGGTTTTTGAAGGGAGAAATCGAGAGAGCAGTTTCACACATCGGACACGATGAATACTTCAGAAAAGCAATATTGGAGCTGATATTCTCAGGCCGAAACACCGACAAGCAAATTCAACAATTCTTTGAAAATACCTTCCATAATTATCAGTCTAAGCTAGCGGTGAACCCTTTCTTACCTTTCAATCTCTTCGAAGCCATAAAAAATCACATGGTTTACTTGTACAATAACTCTCTAATCACTCCTCTTGGTGGTTCAGGCTACAAACTAACTGATTTTGGAAATGTAGTAGTAGGTTTTCTGTTTTGGTCGTATTCAAGTTACGAATTGGAACCTTTCATAGAGCTAAGGAAGTTTCTAGAGAAAGAAGGCGAAGTCCGACCAGGATTTGATGTCCTGTATGCCGTTTCTAAATTCTTCAGTGGTGCTAGGCTCATCAAGGTCCCTAGAAAGACATCATCAGAAATTGAGGAATATTATGAAAACTTAGGGATTTCAGAGGTTGAGCAGGCAGAATACTCCGCATATTCCATATTCAATGGTTGGATGCAAAACCTAGAAGAATACGAAATCGAAAACAGGTTCCACGTTTACTCTAGCCAACTTTCTCAAGTTGCGCTTGAGCTTCACAGGCTCCTGAAAATGTATGAGACATTGGCAAAGAAAATGGGTTACAAGACTTGCCCTGAGTTCAGGATTTTCATGGAAAGAGTGCGTTATGGAGTAACAGAGGAA